>Ga0210388_10002918_pt1 | contig 13379 bp, 13 predicted proteins | sample IncBWC19OmetaG_FD_155485 | JGI IMG/M metagenome (GOLD analysis project Ga0210388, IMG submission 155485) | Forest soil microbial communities from Barre Woods Harvard Forest LTER site, Petersham, Massachusetts, United States - Inc-BW-C-19-O ... | reverse complement strand
ACCATCGAATTAACGCTGAAAACGCCTAATTTTATAGGCGTTTCACTAATTCGATGATCTCAGTTACCCCGTTTGTTACCCCGGCGGTTTAGCCTGCGAGTTTCCCAGGAAAGCCTGTCAAAACCCACTTGTTTCATGTGATATCGACAGATTACGACATGATATTGTCAATTGACAAAAATATGTCGGAATCGACTTGATCATGCTGGTTCACGATCATTAGTTTCCTCGAAGATGCACCCAAAGTGCACCTCAGCAAGCCGATCCTACCTAGGTTCTCTACGTCACGACACTACGCCTATCCATCGGCGTAATGTCGCATCGAGTAGATCGCCAGACGTTTTCGGAGACACGTCTGGCGGTGCGATATCTCCTTCGTAACTCTCCAACTCAGCGATAATCGCTTCTCCGCGATTTGGCTCGAGGACGATTTCTCCTTTTTCCGGCGTGTCGCTTTTCCTTGCAATCAGATCTGAAAAGTACGTTCGCTCCTCAGCGCTCGCGACATGTTCGACGACAACACGAAACTCCGTCGGCGGCTGGGATTTGTATTCTCGGATCCACCGGCATGCCAGAAGTGCTCTGGCCGCATATAGAAGCTTCTTGATCGAGATCTGGTTTTCGGAAGTTAGGCTCGATAGGGCCTGTTTCGCCATGCTTCTATAGTGGTGCGTGGCGCGCGTCGGATTGAAAAAAATCGGAATTAACGCGCGGAGTTCAGACCGGAATTCCGACGTTTCAGAATAGACCACAGGGGAACCAAGCCACTCATTTAGGGCAAGATTGCACTTGGAGAAGAGTCGAAGGCTTTTGCGCAAATCCCAGCCCGAGACATCTAACTCGCCCGGCAGCATCTTCTCGATTACGTCGCGAGACTCGAATACAGTGAGATACCACGCGGGCTCATGCACGTAGATGAACCGCACATCATAGTCACTATCTGGCGATGCAAAACCCCAGGCACGGCTCCCCGACTCTACCGCCAAGAGAACTCGCACCTGCGCCTCAGCTTCGATTGAGCGCAGAGCAGCCAGAATCTCGTCTGTCATGCGACTCTGTTCTCCCACGCATGAGTAATCTCGACTAACAGCTTGTCCGCGGCAACTCGATTGCATTCGTTCGGAAGTGGGGCAATGCTCTTCAGGCGGTCACATTCGGCAAGCAAGTCATTGGCGACGTTCATAATCTGTTCGAATCCAAGCTTGCCCCCGCGGATGTCAAGAAGAAGACTAAGATCCTTTCCCTCGAATCTGACCATTGGTTCGCCGCGTTCGAGGATAGATCGGCCGCTCATTAGCAATCTCACGGTGTGCATCATATTTTTCGCGTCATAATCCAGCTGCCCCGCCTCTTGCTGCTCCCAACGCGCATCATTGCGATTCTTTCTCCAGCCCCAATAGTTTTGGTGTTCGGTGAAAGACTGCTTCCAGGCTTGCTCGTTGAAGATCAAAAGACCAGCAAAACGACTGGCCTCGTCTGGCTCTGGAATTGACTCGCATACCAGTACATCCCCTCGAAACGTGCCGCGAGCGTTGCTGCCGTAGTGATAAAGCCGGTATGTATCCGGAACATGTTCCAGTCGTGCTGCGTGATATTGCGTTAGTTCCCAGCCAATTTGATTCAATGGCACCGGGCGGCACGGCGGGGCATCCAATAGCGCAAGACGTGCTTTCGGGATCACGTAACAGAAGTCTTCTTTTCGCGGCGCCGCCTTTGGCTTTGGATTGTTGATCCATTTGTTCTGGCCGCGCGCTTTCTTTATCTGCGACATTGCATATCCAATATGCGTGTCGCCGCACTGACGTGTTACGAAGATACCTCGAGCGAGAATAAGTTGTTCCATCTCTTTCGAGACAATTTGAACGCAGTCCTGAGGCGAAAAAAGAAGTTCTAGAATATTTGGATTCGCTTCGGCTAGCAGTTCAATACAGCGTCGCAGGCTGTAGTACACCGTATTGTTGCGGTCATCTGAAAGCTGGACCGGTTCTTGATCAATCGGCAAATAGGCGGCCGATGGCACCATGTAAATCCCGCGTACGTCCTCGTCGCTTCCTGGAACTTGAGTACCGTAGGCGCGACTTCCTGCGACGCAGCTGAAAATGATGCGGTCATTGCCAACTGCCAGCAATTGGTTGAGCGTTTTCACAGCAGTATTTCTTTCAGAGCAGGTTAGCGTGTGTCAGTGACTCGGAATCCGCGTTGGTGGCAGAAATTTTTGGCCGAGACAATGGATTCTCGTTTCATGACGGCGCTACCCATCGATCAGTCGCAGGGCCGTCACGTCATCTTTCCACGTCCCACCCTCGGTGGCCTTCGCGATATATCCAGGAGACTGAAGCCAACGCTTGAGAAGGAGATATTGCGCCAAAGGCAGCTGGCCATAGGTCCAGTCTAACTGATAGCCAACAATGCCATGCTTGACCAGAAGCCCCTCTATGCTCATAGCACAAGCACTCGCCATTTCCCGAAGCGGGCAAATTGAATCGATTAGCGGCGCGCGTGCCGGTTGCGAGGACCGCTGTTCGAGCTTCACTTTCACCGACGATGTTCCGTGAGGTCGGAAACTCCATTGCCAACCCCCAGGCTCGTCTTCCCAGATAAAGCTCCGTGTCTTCAAATCTTCTGGATTCAGAGGCTTTTGGCCAGGTCTGTTGACGATAAAGACGCTGCCCTCCTCCGGCCAAATGAATCCGATGAGAACTTGAGCAAACAAGCCAAGCGGGTCACGCGTCAGGTAGCTGACTTCCGTTTCGTGTGTAGACGACCCCACTGTAACCCTGGCATGAGCCCACCCTGCCCCTGTCAGTTCATAGCTTAAAGAGAAGCTTTCCATGTTTGGAGCCTGGACGGATTTGCCGTCAGTGAAGTTGTTATCGCCGCCGATCTTCGATGAGTCCAGCGGCTGTGCGGCGTACGCGCACCGAAGTTCTGCGGCCAACGAACCGAGGGAAAGGAACGCGGTAAGACTTCGTCGAAGGTGATTCAAATGAAGGCCTCTCCATTGCTTGTCTCGCCGCGCGAATTGACGCCGCAGACGCGAATACCGCAGCGGCCGCGGTTAATGCGCAGATGCTATCTTCGACTAGGAGTAGTGCCGCCAATGATCAGGGCGATCACGATTCTGCAAGTGCCGTTCTCTTGCCACATGTACCGGCTTGTAGCCTTGCGCTATTGCCCAATCAGCTGCTTCTTTTTGCGTCTTGAAGTTGTGAATCTCCTTACCACCAACCACCACGGCGTGGTGAGTTGTACCGTGGTGAGCTTGCGAAGCCAGTGGCCTATGCTCGATATACGCTGCTGACATAAACGCCTCCTCCTTGAAGTGTAGTCGCTCGAATTCTAGCCCGATTGAGTTGCCCGCTCCACCAGCCGTTGGGAAACGAGGACACAATTCGAATTCGACGACGGCAATTAATTCGGTAATGCAGGGTACGAGATCGAATTGAGATCCGGGAAGACGAATTCGAGAGGATTACATGCAGCTTTCGCGCTGATTTTACTCATCAAACGGCGCGTCACTGGGGGTAACTCCAACAGGACACCTAAAGTTACCCCCAAAGTTACCCCGGAAATGTCCGGCTGCCCCCGATCCTCGGCGATCGTCAGCGACCACCGTTTGTAGGCCAATTCGAGTCCGATACACCTGTTTTTCCGGTGTTTTGACCCGAATGCCGTCCCACTCCGATCGTTACCGATCGTCCCCGAACATCGCAAATTAGTGGGCCCGCTCGGACTCGAATTAGAGGGCATTAACACGTTTTTCACAGGGTTTTCGCACGGCGCTAATCTCGCGTACCCCGGCTCGTACCCCATCGTCGGTCAGGCTTCTCTTCCTGCCTGCAATCTGCGTGAAATTCGGTGTGAGGTCCGCTGTTACACCGTCCGCCAACATCCGTTTAGGTCCTTGCGAAACAATGATGACAGTCCCGTAACTCGTCCATTTTGGGCTCTTTATGGGAAAGACGCATACGAAAACTTTTCAGTATGTTACGTCCTGCGTGCGCTCACGCTGCCCGCCAACAATTGGCGAACCAATCTTGGCAGTAGCTTTAACAGCGCCGCGGCCCGAGAATCCTATCTCCCGTAAATGGACTGAATCATCTAACGGGAACGTAATCGTGACAGCTGTGCTCCGCTTAAGTACGTTCTCAATCGCATGCCGGTCTTCAATCCGCCATACCCAGTTTTCGTTTACCTTGCCTAGGCAAGTCACCGTTGATCCTTCCAACACGCCGCCGCCATTAATAAGAACTCGCGATTGATCGTTCTTATCACACGGACCAACTGAAGCGTCGATCCTCCACAGGCACGCGTTGTTGACTTGGCAATATTTCGAAAGAAATTCCCCGTTGTCATTCTTTGTTGACGCCAATGTCCATCCGTTCTCATTTGGAACGATGTTGCTTCGCCAATCGCCGTAGGAAAATAATCCATCTGGCCCCGAGGCCGCAGCACTGCTCTGTGACTCGCCGTGGCTGCCCGCATCCGCGATGACTAGGAGACCGTGTCGGTTGTCGATGGACCAGCTGGGTAGATGAGAAAGAAAGCTCTGTCCCAAGAGGAGGGTTCCTCCAGCCGGCGTGACGCTGCCCACAATATTTCGAAGCTCAAGATTCCCGATCTTCAATGTGCGAATACGAAATCGACGAGCTTCTTGGCGCGATCGGTCGGCCAGTTCGTAGACTTGCGAGGCCATCATGTCCTTCGATGTGATGGTTCCAGTGCGTGACAAGGTTGAAAAGACGTCTGCAGGGATGACCACGTCAGCAGCACCGCTATCGATTGTGAAGTCGAGTGTGATCCTGGCGTTGACTTGAACGGGTAGCACTAGAACCCCGCCCTCACGCCTAAGCGGAATGCTCTCAGCGTCAGCGCGATTCGCGGTAAGCGCCGAAATCAAGATGAGTACGATAAGTATGGTGATCAACCGCACAAATGGTCCCCGTTTAGAAGCCTAATAAGCCGATTGAAGCTTTATTTGCTGCTCGCGCCGCTCTTCACGGCGAGTTGATCGCAAACAGCACGACTAATTTCAAAGCTCTCCACGAGGACGCCATCGTTGGCGAAATACTTAATACCCACCGTCACGTTTTGATCGAGTAACTTTTTCACATTCGGTACACCGCACGTTCTACCTTTGTCTTGCTCCACTGACGCTGCCAGGGACGATTTATCCACCTCGGAGGCGGTCAAATTTACCAGCGTCATGTAGTACGTCATTCGAGACCCGGGGCCCGCCTCGGCTTTATCGAGCCGCACCCCCGCGCTGGTTTGCTTGTGCTCGCTGTTATTTATAGCTGCCGCGGCCTTGCCCAACTGATACGGGATCGAACGTCCCTGTACAAACCCGCGAATCCCGCCACACGCAATCAGCACCACGAAGGCTATACCGATGCCGATCGCCACTCCTGTCCAGCCGCTTTTACCTCGTCGTTTCCAGAGCAGCGCGAAAAAAAGAGCCGTCCAAAACAGGACGCCAGATGCGCTTTGTGGATTTGTGGTGTCTTGACCAGCGAACGCGATAAGTATCTCGTCCGCATAAATGCCTACCAGCGCGACGCCGACCAGGACGAGCCATATTGAATACTTTTTCGGCTGCGCGGGCTGAGGCAGTGTGTCCTTGTCCTGAATAGCTGTGCTTTCCATGTTTCGTCCTTTGACAGTTAGTTCACTTGCAGGGCCAAAACTCCTGCAACGCATTGATTATCGCGAAATCGCGCCGCTCAGCGCGACTCGCAGTTCAGAGGCATGTAGGACTTCACACTGAATTGGGGCAATTTGAGCACCGCGTCACGCTCATCTGCCACCTCCCGGTCTGTTACCAGGGAGAACTCTCGCCAAATGGACCCCTGCAGGGAATACGCGGATTAGCGGACGGATACAAACATTCGAGGACAACTCAAACCGGTCGGGATGCTGCAAGTCGCCAAAATCCAAGGTTCGGTGTCACCCCTATTCACTCAAGTTCGTTGTCCCACACGTCACCGAGTGGCCCGGGCACCGGCCTGATACTTCAGGCGTCTTGTTTCACGAGCCCGCGCAACCTCGTCGTTGTCCTCCGAGACTACCTCACGAGTAGTAACACGACGAAAGTGCATCTTTCCTTTGCTCGTCATCGCTCGGCGAGCTAAGTCTGGATTCCAAAATGGGTAGTATCGATTACAGCTCTCGCGCGGCGTAATGGTCGATTCGAAGCGACCATTTTCGAGAAGGTCGCGGTATATGTGACGAAGTGCGTTTTGATAAAGAGTCGCCAAGAAGGATGCCAATCGTTTACCGGAGGTGCACTGACCATAGACCTGGACGTATTGGTGCGGTGAACTAGCCAACACAAACCGGACTTCAACCAAGAATCTTCCGCGAGATGCCACGCGCCAAGGCCGAAGACATCTTTTGGCGAGTGTTGGGAGCAATTCATGAAGAGATATGACCGCCAAGATTTCACCCGTTATCGATTAGGAGCTGACCGGCGTGTCCGTTGCCGTTCGATATCGCGCCATTGGGCGATAGACTAATAGCTCATGTCTAATCGACAATCCGTTAACTGCTATGCGATCGCGAGATCCAGTTGCGCCTTGATCGGAAAAGCGAACACCTGGTCACAGAAATTGCGGCGAAGACATCACGCTCGGCTCCTTTCGTGCGCATCGGCCACGCCGGCGGCATTTAGTTTTGACACTCCCTCTTTGGCGGAAGCCGTCTGATCAAGTCGAAACTAACGACGATTGTGACGTAGTCGAGGGTCCGGAATCGACCCGGGCGAATCACCCCAAATTCTATTCGTGGCTACCTCATACTCCGGGGTTGAACCAACGAATTGACTCCAGTCCGTAGATTCGATCGTCCGGATCGCTGATTTTCACGATGCTTTTCAACTCGCCGTCTACAAAGCGCGCTCGATACTCGACAAGTCCATCGGGCGCTTCGTCGTCGTCTCCGAGAAAATCAATGTATCCCGTCGGCTCGAGATCTCGACCAGCCTCATTAACGAGACGTCCCGCCGCGGTAATCCGATAACGGCTGAAGTTTCCTGGCCACGGAAGAGATTTCGTCTGGAACCAGGCGCCAGCGGGGACATCTCGATCTGGCAATTTAACTTCGCAATAGATTTCGTCATACAAGCCCACGGCCTAGATCTCCAGTTCGCCAGACCGTCTCTAGCCTCCGCTCCAGCTCGAGCGCCCCGGCTCAATCCCCAAGCCCCAAACAAGAGGCATCCTTACAACATTGGTCAACGCGATCTCGGGCCATCCGTCAAGATCATCATCGATTGCGCAACCCGCCAGCGCCTGTACTTCACTTATCGAGATCCACATCAGGCCACTCGACTTTTGCGTTCCTGACTAAGTCCGGATGGATTAAAAACTTTTCGACATTGATCGCCGCCAGCCTCTGGCAATTCCGCAGCGTTTGGTAATAGAACGCATGGAGGAAGGCCAGGTCAGCCATGGGAGTGCTCCTTATCTGCCAGTGGTAGACAATCCTTCCACTGCGGCCATTGCCATCCGTGAAAGGGTGAATACTTTCGTATTGTACATGTGCATTCCACGCGTCGATGCGCTCAAAGTTGACGTCGTCCAAGAGCGCCCCGAGCATTTCACGGATATGCTCGCCGCCTTTAGGCGGTACATAGCTGCCGACGCTCACGTCCATGCCCGGGTAAACTCGTAGCTTCGCGTTTCGCTGGTAGACGGTCAGGAATTTTTCAAGGTCTCTGATGGTGAGCTTTTTAAGCTCCATGACCCGATCGTGCTCTACCAGCTCTTCAGCGGTTGGCTCACGTTCAATCCCCTCTATCCGGTTGCTCTCTGCGACCTTTTCAAATGTGGTCATGCCCTTCTCCGAACAGTTCTATGTGAAATGACCGCGATCCCGCCCTTTCGGCCAGTCCGCGCTTGAGGCGCTTCGCTTGCTCCCCTTCCGCCCTTCGTCCAATTTAAAGTGGCCCTTTTTGATCCATGCGACGTATCCAGCAATGCGCGTTAATCACGCGTCTTCATGTAGCCACTGGAAGACCGCACGGCCGATCGCGAAAGCCTCGATTACCGCTTCAGCAAGGAATCCAAGAACTAACACCGGAAAAAGCAACACAATCACGGTCCATGACAAGTACTTCATTCAGCTGCTCCAGAAGAAGCGCGAAGGATCGGACCCGCGGAACTTGCGCGGAATTAAGGGCCTCTACGACGAGGGAGTCCATGCCAAAGACGGTAATACCCGGCCGGGAAGCTAAATAGCTTTTCGGGAAGTCCCACCAGACGACGCAATGCGTTTGGGAGCCTAACGAAGGCATTCCACCCGATTGTTCATTTCAGGGAATGCGATTCGCGCATCTTTACTTACATCGGTCGTTTATGCATCACTATTTGATTCGTCATCGAGCTCCGCGTCAATAAACCGCTCCGCTGCTTCCATCAAAAAATATCTAAGTCTCGCGGGCACACCAGGGATGTTTCGAATCTCAGGGGCCAGCTCGATTTCAACTTCGCCGGGTCGCGCTCGAATTATTCCCACAATCTTACCGTTGCGCTGAATCTCAATGTCTGCCTCTTGAGAACGCGCGCGCGGCTTGGTTTTTCTCGTTGATGACGTCGCAGTCTTCATTTTAAATCAGCTCCGGCCTTCGTCTGCCTCACGCACTGTTGTCTCGCTTCAACGAGTGCTCTCAGCCGGACCGAGGCACCGATACGGGGCAAAGCGCTCTGCCTTAGACGTACACGTTCAGCTATGTTCCCGTAAACGCGCTGACGACTATAGTCCGTGGACCAGGAGTCTCGCAAGCTTTATCACTGATGCATGGCATCACCGTCGATTCCGGCCGCCTTTGGATTAGTACTGCGTGACCTCCGGCAGAGGGCAGGATTGAGCCAAGAGGCCTTGGCGGACGCAGCTGACGTTGACCGAACCTATGTATCGTTGCTAGAACGAGGACTTCGGCAGCCAACCCTAGAGACGCTTTTCTCGCTTTCCCGCGCACTGAATGTTTCCCCTTCCACGATGGTGTCCAAGACCGCATCGCTTGCAGGCTAACCTTCCGAAACGCGGCGCCGCGGAGAGTCGCAACCAAGCGCCTCTACCGAAGGGCGCCCAGACGGGAAGTTAGACCAAATTTGGCTCAAAACTGAGCGAGCTGCACGTCACAGTCGCCGGCGGCAGCGCACCAACTCTTCCCTCTCCGCGGAGTCTTCCGAGACCGCTTCTGGCGGTTTTTGTGTCGCATTTTTTTGGCGGGGCTCCTTAAGGGCTCGCGGTGATCACGCGCGACCTCGGAGCGACTCCCTTCAAAAGCTGCGTGGATCCGTTGTAGGATTCAAATCGGCCGCGATCGGCATAGTGCGGCAGAAATTGGGCGTAGTTGCGTTTAACCGTGATCGGATTGTCATGGAGCGCCATTGACGCGAGAAAAAAGTTGCCGAGCGTAGTCTTGATGATGTGTGTTGCTACGATATGCCGGACGGCGTGGGGGCCGATACCTTGGCAGTTTTCGACATACTTTTCCGTCCAATTACGCACCACTACATCAAGCTTATCGAATTCTTGATTTGGATGGTCTGTGGAAACAAACACAAGCTCTGACCGTAAGTCCCCTATCAGAGGCCGGTATGTGCGAATGTATCGAGTAATATACGGGGTCATGGATGGATCCACGCCTTGATCGTAGTCATGCTCCTTAGCTGCTCCTCGCATGTTTTTGAAGAGGCCTTTGGTTATGACGATACGCCAATTGCCATCACCCATCTGGCGCAGCTGCCCCGTATTGTCGGATCGGTATGTGAGATCGATAAAATTTAGGATTCGCAATGGGTTTGAGGTCATCAATGCCATCAGTGCAAGATCGCGTGCCCACGACACCTCGTGCTGGCCGCCTGTCGTGTACCGATCCTCCTCGGCCCTGTTGATGGCACGCATCATGGCATCCAGTGGTCGATCGAGATCCAGAATGCGCTGGATGGGTTCGAAGGGTTTACGAGCCCTCCCGTCTTTCTCATAGTTCTCCTTCAGCATGGGTAGAATCTCCAGGTAAATCCAATTCAACGTGGCAGCGCATTGCGCTGGCCACGCGGCTTCGTCATATCCGAGGGTAGCGCCAATGCTTGCCTGCTTAGGCAGGAAGCCATCTTTTGGATGAAGAAGCATCAGTACCGTGTCAAAGAAATATAGGTGACCGCCATGTGTCTGCCCGGAGGCCTCCATATACCAATCGAGATACCGAAACAGATGATCCTGATCGGCGAGTAGTCCGAGCGTAAGGGCTTCGAGATTGAGACCGGCTCCGCCCTCGCCTTCCGCAATCATCGCCCACCCAAGAAAGGAGAGCAGCGCATTCCAAGCCCGATTGGCGGTAGGCACCCAAAGGCCGTCGAGGATCTCAGGCCATCGCTTGGCCATGCTTTCTTCCGTCTTCCAATGAGCGCGCAATTCCCGTGTGCGCCAAGACTTCTCCCCGGTGCTGCGCAGAGCGCGCGATAGGACCTTTCCGCGGCTACGGCGGATGTTATTTGAGGATTTTCCCTCGACTTTGTGTCGTACGAGCGCGTGCATCTCAACGCGTAAACGATGGTTCTCGGGGATCTGATGAGGCCTTAACCGGTATAGAAATTTGAGTCGTGCGGCCAGTTTTTTACGGTGTGGAATCGCATGCGGATTCTCCGCAGTTGGTGGCGGAGCCTTTCGGCGGCGCGGAATCTGGTTTAGCAAGCTCCCGGGAGTGAGCCCGCGCAGCTGTTCTAGCCGCTCCACGGATGGAAGGTGTGCCGCACGCGGGATACGGCCGTCCTTACTCCAACTGAGTAGAGTACGGGCAGCCACGCCGATCTCACGGGCGGTTCTGCTGAGGTTACCCCAACCAACAAGGAGCGGGCGCAGTACTTGTTGGAACGGATTGAGATCGCCAGTGATCGAGGCTCCCTCATAGTCGAGTGATTGCAAAAATCGAAACCATTTATTGAGGAGCGAGAGCCGGTTCTTCACGTAGCTCTCGGACTTTCCCCTAGCAGCAAGTCGTTCGCCATGTGCGTCTCTCAAGCGCTCATGCTGCGTACGCAGTAATTGGCCCACCTCGTGCGACCAATCCCATCCCATGTCGCTTATGAAATCGTCAAGAGCCGAGATGTGGTTCGCCAACGAAGACTGGGCAGTCAAATTCCCGCGCCCAACAGCCTCAACAAAGAGATCTCTGAGAAGAGAGAACGTTACCCGCTTAATCGACATGACGCGCCTCCGACGCGCCCGGCGTAGCTGATCGGACTTCAAAACGAGGTCATTATTTGAAGGTTTATCCCGATAATGACGATTCGGTCGTTTCACGATCTAACCCCATGTTTGCTATAGGATTTAATCGTCCGAACTAAAGGTGGCGTTGTCTTCGCAACACCACCACAACCGTCATTAAGCTCGCAGAGCGCTATTTAGACTTCGCACGTGGTGTAGCAAGCGAGTTTTATGGCTCGGTAATGGACGGTGCAGCCGCCCGGACGGAGGCCAAAAACGAACGTCTCGTTCGCCCACCGCCGCCATCCGAGGACTCCTTCTCCGAAGAGTCGCGTTAGTCGGTAAACGCGTGGCCGGTGTCCGGACCCGCAGGTTTGCGGTACTGCACAGGAACCACCTTGCCTTGTTGCGACCCCGCCGGTTTCGCCCGAACGCTATTTGTACGTTCCCTGTGCCTCCCATGGCCAAAAGCGATTGACGCACACACCAGCGAACGATGACCGCTGACTAAGACCTGGAGAGCGTGTAGGCGCAGTTCACTGCTGCGATCTCAATGTCCGCCCGGTACGTTTTGTGATCAGCGTCTCATAACGGGAATCGCTCGCGTTCTGTAGCTGTCAGCCGCTCCCGCCATCCGACAAACGTTGCTCCGAGCGCGCGCCCACCGCGCCGGCCGCCTATACCGAGTTTGACAAGCGCTCGGCACTAGTGCGCGTCCGAGCCAATAAAGGCGATGCCTAGACCTCCTGGACACCACACCAGGAGTAAATGGCATGTCGAACCGAAAGACTAGTCGAATTGAATCCAGTCGTTTAAAGCTTCAGATAGATCTAGATGGACAAAAAACTCAGGAGGAACGAAATAAATTAGGTCAGTTTGCAACGCCGGCCGAGCTTGCCCGTGACGTTGCAGCTCACGGCCTCGCGTTGCTACCAACGTCAATGCCTCTGCGGTTTCTCGAGCCTGGCGGTAACACTCTTGCGATATCTTCGGCAGTCGTTGAGAAATCGGCCGGCCGGCCAATTCAGTCAGCGACCGCGATTGAAATTGACCCCCATTACGCGAATCCCGCGAAGAAGCTGTGGCGAGGAACGCCGATTAAGATCATTTTGGGCGATTTCACGCGCCTACGCCCGCCCACGGACGACAATGAGCGAGCCACGTTGCTGATCTGCAATCCGCCCTATGTCCGAAATCAGCATATCGAGCCGACCGAAAAGCAGCGCCTGCAGCGCACCATCCAGGACGCTCTCGGCATCAAGCTCTCGGGGTTGTCGGGTCTATATTGCTATTTCATGGCGGTGGCGCACGATTGGTTATGCGACGGCGGAATCGGGGGATGGATCATACCCAGCGAATTCATGGAGTCCAACTATGGTCGTGCGCTGAGGGAATACTTGCTTCGCCACGTGACGCTGTTAGAGATTCATCGCTTCGATCCAAACGATGTGCAGTTCAAAGATGCCCTGGTATCGTCAGCGGTCGTCTGGTTTAGGAAGGCGAAGCCCCCAGCAAATCACCAGGTCCGGTTCACTTTTGGCGGTACTCTACGAAGGCCGACAATCGTCAAGGATATTTCGACGCAAGTGCTCGCGCGCACTGATAAATGGACGCGATATCCGGAACACCAAGCTAAACGGGAGCATCGGGGGTGGCGACTCGGTGATCTATTCACCGTCAAGCGCGGGATAAACACCGGTGCAAACGACTTTTTCATCGTCGATGAAACGGAGGTTCGTTTGCGCAAGCTTCCGATGCGTTATCTGCATCCGATACTGCCGCGCGGCGGCGACATTGAAGGGAACGAAATCCACGCGAGCCTCGCTGGATCTCCTCTGTTGGGCAGGAAGAGGCTCTACGTGATTGACTGCCACCTGTCTCAAGAAGAAATCGCGCGGGCGGAACCCGAACTGTGGACATATCTACAGACAGGCGTGGCGGACGTCGCGCAGGGCTATACTTGCCGTAAACGTAAGCTCTGGTATAAACAGGAGTTCCGCACTCCCTCACCGATCGTATGTAGTTATGCTGGTCGCACCGGCAAGACACGTGGGCCGTTTCGATTTTTCCTCAATCACTCGCGCGCAATAGCGACCAACAATCTCTATATGCTATACCCGAAGCCAATACTCGGACGTCGCTTTATGGGCAGTACCGAAGCCCTTCGT
>Ga0210388_10002917_pt1 | contig 13383 bp, 8 predicted proteins | sample IncBWC19OmetaG_FD_155485 | JGI IMG/M metagenome (GOLD analysis project Ga0210388, IMG submission 155485) | Forest soil microbial communities from Barre Woods Harvard Forest LTER site, Petersham, Massachusetts, United States - Inc-BW-C-19-O ... | reverse complement strand
CCGCCTTTTTGGATGATCGACCGCATGGCTGTCGCAGACGACCGCGCTGGGGAGATCGACATACCCCGGGGATCGATGGTCATTGTGTATGTGTATGGGGCGCACCATGCGCAGCGCTACTGGGAGCGTCCCGAAAATTTCGAACCTGAACGTTTCACCAAAGCGAACGAAAAGTTGCGCAAGCCCTTTACTTACCTGCCTTTCGGAGGCGGACCTCGGGGCTGCATCGGTGGCAACTATGCAATGCTGCAGATGCTCATGATCCTGAGCGATCTGCTCCGAAGATACGACTTTGAGCTGGCTCCAGGCCAGACGATCGAAACACGCCCGATGGTCATCCTGCAACCAAAGCACGGAATCCGCATGACCTTCACCAAAGCGATTGCACACGACCCGCAGCTGGCCACAACACCATCCGGTCGCGGATAAACCTGAATCGTCATCTCCGCAATCCCAACACCCGCCGCGCCTACCTCAAGACGGTGCGGCAGTTCTCCGGCTTCTGTGCGGAAGTTGAAATTGCGGATCTGACTTAGGTCGAGGAGACCGTGTGGCGGCCTTTGTCGAGGCGCAACTCCAACTGCACTCGACGCCTTCTTCCGCATCCCAAATTCTGCTCCTTCTCAGGTCAGATTTGGTCGCGAAGATCGGTAAAGCGTGAGGGGAACATTGGCGTGGCATCGATCACGAGGACAGGCTGACAGGATCAGGCATTAGCCCTGGCGAAGCGTCACGATGGCCACGACGGCCAGAGAGACAGCCAGAACATCCTCAAGCAAAGCGGCGGGCAGATCGCGTCCGAACAGTTTCGCAATGAAAGCTCTGGCCCTGGAGCCACCGAGTGTTCCAGCCACGCTGCCGATAATTCCGGCAAAGGCACCCATGACCAGGTGTCCTTGCGAAAGTCCGATGGCCGCGCCGGTGAACGCGCCCATCACCACACGGGCGCCGAACTGCGGGGGCACAAGGCGGCTGGGGGTCTTGGGCAGCTTGTCGTTGATGATTTCCCCGAGGGCCAGCAGGCTCGTGATGTACGGCGTGAAACGGAAGCCAAGGAACGAGAGCCAGGTTCCTTGAAGCGGAAGCTGTTGGCGGTTGGCTGCCCAGCTCACCGCGGCGAGACCGACAATAGCGCGCAGGCCGCACGCAACACCCAACACAAAAGCAGAGATCAGGACGGACATATCATTCTCCTTAGAGCGGCGATTCGATGAATCGCCGAGTAGCGGTCAAATTTCTCATTTACCTACCTACCAGTAGGTAGGTAAAGTGACTGAACAATCAACGCATTTATGGATATTAGCACTTCAATTTGAGGGCCGAAGACGTTCCAGAGCACCCTTCGTGATTGAGTTGAAGATGTCGGAGGAGCCTAATGCTCGCGCGGAGATCATTGCTCCGTGCACCAGAGCCACAAAGCTCTGCGCCTCAACTTCCGTACTTTGTTGCAGGCGGAGGTTTCCGCTCCTGGCCCCGTCTTTCAGAGTGGCTTTCACCCAGGAGACGAGATATTTGAAGTGCAATTGCACCTCGACCTGGATCTCCTCAGGTAGAGCCGGGAGCTCGGTACTGAGCAAAGCCGCGATGCAGATGGGGCGATTGTTGCTCTTCACACACTCTGCCCAATGTTGCACATACAACTTCAGGCGTTGCAACGGATCGATAACGTTGTGGTCGAGGCCTCCGGCAGCCTCAACCATCTTTGCTCGATATTCCTTTAGCGTCGCAACAACAAGATCCACCTTGGAGGGGAAGTGATGATGAATACTGGCCTTGCGGATACCGATTGCTTCGGCAATATCCGCATAACTAAAGCCAAAATACCCTCTCTCGGCAATCAGGTCATGTGCCGTTTCGCGAATTCGAGTTGCAGTCTTGTTCTCCATACATGATAAGACTACCTACTAGTAGGTTTGGTCGCAATCTTCTTAAGTATTTTTTTTGCCCGGTACTCGCGATTCTTCGCGGCTGTTTGCTCGTCCCGATTTTTGAGGAGGTCTTCTTTCGAGGGCTCCTGCTTTCGTGGCTGAACCGGCACATGCGCTTCGTTCCCGCGCTCCTCGTGCAGGCTGCGCTCTTTGCTGCGATGCACGTCTACCCGGTTGTGTTCCCCTATTCCTTCCCCGCTGGGATTGCCACTGGATATGTTCGCCGAGCAACTGGTTCGACATTCAACACAGTCCTGATGCATATGATGAACAACGTCGTCCTTCTCATCCTCGGCTTGCGTTTGCTCGGTCACTGAAAACGCACGGCGCCTTTGAACAGCACAATTGTCTCAGCGGGCGCGTTATCCCCAATGCGCTCATCGATAATGGAACGCGATCCGCATGAGCTTTTCGGCCTCGCGGCCTCTGCTGCTGCTGCGAGGTGGAGGAACCTGCAGCTGCTACTCGCGAGTTTCCATTCCCGGTGATCGATATCGACTAGACACAGCTGCCGTTCAAGATGTTTAATCGCGTCCGGCTCCAAAGAGTAAGCAGCCTCCGACTTCAAAAAAAAAATAAGCATTCGACCATTGTTGAGCTATCAGGTTCTCCGGGCCACGCAGTTGCGGAAGCGGCACTTACGAGTGGCAGGCGAAGGAGAGAACCTTGCAGCAATACATCTTTGGATACGGCTCGTTGATCGAACAGGCATCACGCATGAGGACGTCGCCGGCGGCGATGTATGTATTGCCGGCCCGGGTTCGCGGGTATGTGCGCGGCTGGTGGGCTCGCACTGGAGCCATTGGTTTCACCACCACGTTTCTCGGAGCCATCGCGGAGAAATCGACCTCCGTGAACGGAGTTATCTACACGGTGAGCGAAGCGGAGTTGAAAGCCAGCGACGAGCGCGAGCAAGGTTATAAGCGAGTGGACGTCACCAGCAACGTTGAGATCCTTTCCGGTGGCTCCGCGCCGAAAGACAAAGTCTGGATCTATATCAACGATTTCAAGAAGGGCGAGTTGGAGAAGAGCCTCCCGACGCCTCAGTTTCCCATCGTGCAATCGTACGTCGATATCTGTCTGACGGGCTGCCTGCAGATTGAACAAGGATTTCCGGACGCCGGGGACTTCGCCAGTGAGTTCATCACGTCCCCGCTGAAGTGGTCGAAGTATTGGGAAAACGACCGCGTGCACGCGCGACGGCCCTTCGTCGGCGTTCCCCAGTCGTCGAAGATCGATGCTTTGCTCCAGAAGCATCTGCCCAAGCTGTTCGCCGGGATCCAGCTTGCACCGGGACGGTGGTAGCGCTGGAGCAGCCCTTCTCATTTCGAACGTCCATATCAGCGCATCTGTGGTCAACGGATCAACCAGGCGGATGAACTCTGGCCCTGAAGACGTTTGGCGTCGGTCGCCACAGCGGTTAATTGCGCGAGCAGATGCACGAAGTCCCCAAAGTAGCGACCAAGTAATACGTACACAAGCGTACAGGCGGCGATAAGTACGACGGTTGTACCGGCTGCGAACGCCATGTCTCTGACGCCCGTGAAGCGGAGCGCAATGGGAGGGCGGCCTGGCGGCCGAAATGCATAACAGAGGACGGTCACAAGAGCCGCATACACGACAAAGGTAATAACCTGTGGCAGGGCACTTCCGAGCTGCCTGCCCGTTGTTTTCTCCAGGCCGTAATAGGTGATGATTCCGGCGGCGGTCGCGCTATAGATAGCCGCCATGAGAGAGAGGCCGAGTCTGCGACCGCTGATGAGGACTTCCGGCCCTGAGATCGATCGCATTCTCATCATCCCCTTCGTGTTCTCCGGAACTTTTGCCGCAGAATGTGGCGAACCCGCGACGCGTCGGGCCAGAGAGCAAGAGCTGCCGGAGACATGATCTGTATCTATGCAGCGTCGCTGATCGAGGCGGCCTGCGCTCCTCTGCGATCTCTGGTCAGCGCTACGGCGACTGAAAACATCCAGATGAAGCCCAGGTACCTGGTGATGGGGATAAAGAAGTTTGCCGGATATGCAACCAGGCTAAGGGAGGCGACTTCTCCTGTGACTGCCAGGAACATTCCGAAGGCGGCCAGCCATCGCGGGAGAAGCCGCATGAAGTAGCAGGTGACTGACACTCCCGCGGCCAACAAGCCAAATCCGACTGCGAAGACGACTCCGCCCATTAGGAAGTTGAAAAAGTTGACCGCTTTTATGAGCGCCGCGGAGGCCAACACTTCAGGCACAGACAGGATCCAGCCCACACTGCCGGAGAGAATCAACGCGATCGTGGCGATCAAACCGCCCAGGAGCGCGATGTTTGTGCCGGCGGCCCGGACGCCCATGAAGCGCAAACGGCTGACGGTCGTAACTGCAAAAATCCCGAAAGGGATTGCAGAGCCAAACAGGAAGAAGTTGCTGACCCGCACCGCTGTTGGGCTCAGCGCAAGAAATGCGCGCAATTCCTCGGCTGGCGCGAATGGAGTCACGAAATGTGCACCGTGCCGAAGCACCGCAGCTGCCACCAGACCGCTGACGAAGACCAGGAAGTGGACGATGGCGAGTAGAAGGAGTGAAGGACCGCGGAATCGAGGAGTTAATTTCATTATGTAATCGTTTATTACATAAATTAATAAAATGTGCAATAATTTTCTCATCGAAGATGAATCAACGTGAAATGGGAGAAAGCCAACCGGCGTTCCTGCTTGCCCAGCTCGGAGCGCATGCCGCATCGCAATTTGCTGAAAAATTAGGAGTTCTTGAACTTACACCCGCAGATGCGGGAATCCTGCGATTGCTACGCGTTGAAGCGGGACTAAGCCAACAAGAGTTGGCCGCGAGACTGCAGATTCATCCCAGCCGCCTGGTCGCGATCCTGGACAATCTCGAGAAACGGGGATTCGTCGAGCGCCGAGCCAACCCGGACGACCGGCGTTTGTATTCTCTTCAACTGACGCAAACCGGCGGGGAAACCCTGGAAAAGATCGGCAGCGTGGCGCGGAAGCACCAGGACGCTTTGCTCACTAGTCTTAGTTGGGAAGAGCGCAATATGCTCGCCACTCTTTTATTGAGAGTTGCAGACCAGCAGGGGCTCGTCCGAGGGGTCCATCCCGGATATCAGCGGTTGGGAAGACCCAGGCGCTCTGAGGGCGACGAGAAGAAAAGCGACGGCTAATCCGCTGGGGAAATTAGATGTCGCTAGGACGTTCGGACGCAAGCGGCGGACCATCTCATTAACGCGCTTATCTACATCTATGTCCTTGCGGTCGCGTCCTCGACGGGCTGCTGGCACTGCGCTTTGAAACTAAGAGAATATTTCCACATTGAGAAATTGATGATTGGTGAGGCCCCTCAGCGGGAGATTAATTCACGGTCAGTCCAAAGCTCGTAGAAGCCTTCTGCGAGCCGGAGGTCCCCGTGATAGTCAGGGGGTATTGCCCTGCCTTCGCCGAGGTTGCGACGGTTAGAGTTAGCATGCTTTCGCCTGTCGCTGGATTCGGAGAGAATGCGGCCGTGACACCTGCTGGCAATCCGGAGATAGAAAACTGCACATTCCCGCTGAATCCGTATTCGTCGTAGACGATGACATATGTCTCTCCCGACTGGCCTGGACTCAGCGACATGCTGCCGGCGTAGTCAACCACTGTGAATGTCGGCACGTATACGCCCAGCGCGACTGAGGTCGATGCAGTCTGCGAACCCGCTGTTCCGGTGACCTTCACCGTGAACTGACCCAGGGCGGCTGTGCTCGATGCAGTGAATGTCATGGAAGGGCTGCTGGTTGTGGGGTTTGGTGAGAATGATGCCGTCACGCCGGTGGGCAGGCCGGAGGCCGAGAGTTGGACCTTCCCGGCGATGCCATAAGGAGCATTCAGATCAAGATAGGTTTCGGTTGTAGCCCCCTGGCCCACAGCCATCGTGACCGGAGCTACGAGTGTGAATGTCGGGGTATAGACGCCGAGCGTGAGCGGAGTCGATGATGTCTGCGTTCCCGAAGTTCCGGTGATCGTGAGTACACACTGACCCAGGACAGCAGTGCTCGATGCTGTGAGAGTCAGAATGCTCTGGCCGGTGGTCGGGTTGGGCGAGAACGAAGCGGTGACGCCGCTGGGCAATCCGGAGACAGAAAGATTGACGCTGCCCGCGAATCCATACTGTGGGTTCATATATACGGGGACTGTCGCCGAAGTCCCCTGGCCGATGTTGACATTGGTTGAGTCGTTTAGAGTAAAGGTCGGCACATACACACCAAGTGTCACCGCAGTCGTTGCTGTTTGCGTGCCGGAAGTTCCGGTGACGATCACCGTGTATTGGCCAAGGCTCGCGGTGCTCGATGCCTTGAATGTGAGAACGCTCTGGCTCGTGGCCGGGTTGGGCGAGAACGATGCGGTCACTCCGCTGGGCAGCCCGGAGATGGACAGATTGACATTGCCGCTAAACCCGTATTCTCCATTGATGTTGATATAGGCCGTAGCCGAGGTGCCCTGACCAACGTTCGCACCGCCCCAGTTGTTGAGCGTAAAGGTCGACGTCATCACGGTGACCGATAACGTCGTGGATGCGACCAGCGAGCCGGAGCGCCCGGCCACGTTGAAGCTGTACTGGCCGGGTTTCACGGAACTCGATGTTGTCAACGTAACTCCGGTGTTTGTTGCTGACGACGCCGGCGAGAACGATGCCGTCATTCCGGCGGGAAGGCCCGTCGCGGAAAACTGTACCTGGCCATTGAAGCCGTAAGCCGGATTCACATAGACGTACTCGATTGCGGAAGATCCTTGGCCGACCTGCAAGTTGCCATACGTCGTAAGTGTGAAGGAGGGCGCAGCCACGACCAGCTCGATCGGGGTCGAAGCTGTCTGGCCGCCGCCGGTACCGCTGATGGTCACGGTGTACTGTCCCGGACTGGCGGTGCTGGTCGCTTTGAATGTCAGAGTGCTCTGGCTTGTCGTCGGGTTCGGCGAGAACGCCGCCGTCACGCCGCTGGGCAATCCCGAGACGGCAAGATTGACACTGGAGGAGAATCCGTTCTGCCCAACTACATTCACGTAGGTCGTGGTCGAAGCGCCCTGGCCAAGAGGGACATAGCTGGCGCTGCTAATGGTGAATGTGGGAGGCAATACCGTAAACGAAACTGGAGTGGAAGAAGCCAGGGAGCCGGATCGTCCGACAAGGGTGAAGCTGTACTGGCCGGCCTTCACGGAACTGGCTGCAGCCAGGGTCATCGTGGTGCTGGTCGCTGACGACGCCGGCGAGAACGATGCTGTCACTCCAGTGGGAAGACCCGTCGCGGAAAACTGTACCTGGCCATTGAAGCCGTTAGCCGGATACACATAGACGTACCCGATTGCGGAAGATCCCTGGCCGGCCTGCAAGTTGCTATACGTCGTAAGTGTGAAGGAGGGCGGGGCGACCATCACGAGGACGGTGGTCGAAGCCGTCTGTCCGCCACCTGTACCGCTGATGGTTACGGTGTACTGCCCGGAGCTGGCCGTGCTGGAGGCGGACAGGGTCATGGACGTGCTTCCTGTTGCCGGATTCGGTGAGAAGGAAGCTGTGACCCCGGCTGGCAGGCCCGCTGCCGTAAACCGCACGGCCTGGTTGAAGCCGTTTGGCGAGGCGATGATGACAGTACTAGTGGCCGAGGTCCCTTGGCCAACGTTGATATTCGACGTCCACAGGGTGAAGGTGGGAATGCTGACCGTGAGCGGCAAAATGGCTGTCGAGGTCTGCGTGCCAGAGGTTCCGGTGACTGTCAGGTTGTACTCGCCAGGGCTTGCGGAGCTGTTGGCCGCGAATGTTACGGTGCTCTCGCCCGTCGTGGGATTGGGCGAGAAGGATGCGGTGACTCCCGCGGGCAGGCCGGAAACGGAGAGACGCACCTGGCCGGTGAAACCGTACATCGGTGTGACGTAGAGATAGGCTTGGCTCGAAGAGCCGGGGTTCACGGTCACCTGGTAGCCGTACAGGGTAAAGGTCGGAACGTAAACCGAGACATTCAGTGGCGCCGATGCTGTCTGCTTACCGTAGGTGCCAACGATCGTCGCGTTGTACTCGCCCAGCGCAGCGGTACTGCTCGCCTTCAGGATGAGCGTGCTGTTGCTATTGGTGGGATTAGGCAAGAATGACGCTGTCACCCCGCTGGGGAGTCCGACAACAGAGAGCTGGACACTTCCCGTGAAACCGTTTTGGGGATTGACGCCGACGTAAGTAGTTGTAGAGGAACCCTGGCCGATCTGGGCGCTGTCTTGCTGCAGAGTGAAGCCCGGCGCAGCCACCGTCACATTGAGCACAGTCGATGCGGTCAGCTTGCCTGACGTGCCGGTGATGATCGCGTTGTACTGCCCAAGGCTGGCCGTGCTCGATGCAGTCAACGTGAGCGTGCTGTAGCTGTTTGTGGAGGCAAGGGAGAAGGATGCGGTCACGCCGGCCGGCAATCCTGCAACAGCGAGATTGACGCTGCCATTGAAACCATTCAGCGGTGTGATATTCACGAAGGTCGAGGTTGTCGTTCCCTGGCCGAGTGTGACGAACCCCGTGTTGATGGTGAAGGCCTGCGGCGACACAAGAAGCTGGAAATTCGCCGATGCCGTCACGGAGCCGGAGGTCCCGGTAATCGTGACAGTGCTGCTCGTGAGCGCGGCTGTGTTGGTTGCGGTCAGAGTCAGAACAGAGTTTGATTCCGCGGGATTGAGAGACCAGGCCGCGGTCACTCCCGCGGGCAGGCCGCTGATTGAAAACTTCACAGCTCCGTTAAAACCGAATGCCGGATTGATAGAGATGGAGTCCGTGACGGACTGGCCCTGACCGACGGCCACGGTGTAGGGCATTGAAAGCGTGAAGGATGGTGGCTCGATTTGGAGCTGGAGGGTTGTGGTCGAGGTGGTCTTTCCCACGGTTCCGGTAATGGTCAGTGTCGTTAACCCATGGGCAGCGGCGCTCGTTGCCTGGAACGTCAGGAAACTATAGTAGTTTGTCGAACTCGGGGAGAAAGATGCGGTGACGCCGCTCGGCAACCCAGACACGGCAAGGGAGACGGTGCCTATAGTGTTCGCGCCCCAGGACACGCTGACGCCTGTCATGGCCGTGCCTCCGGACGCGAGCTGGACAGGGGTGCCCGGTACGGACAGGAAAAAGCTGGGCGTGGCGATGGTCAGGGGTAAGGTCGTCGAGACCTTCTTCGAGCCCCACGTTCCCACGAGCGTAACGGTTGCGTTGCCCAGGGCTGTGGTGCTGCTCGCTGTCAGGGTGAGCACCGAATTACCGCTCGTCAGGTTGGGCGAGAAGGAAGCGGTGATCCCCGTCGGTAATCCACTGGCAGACAGGCTGACGCTGCCCGTAAAACCGTTCTGCGGATTCACAGCGATCGACGTGGATACGGTCCCTCCGGGGGTGATGGTGAGACCGCCGACGGTAGTGATGGTGAAGCTGGGAGCTCCGACCTGCAGCGGAACGGTGGTTGTTTCTGTCTGCGTGCCGGACGTTCCGGTGATCGTCAGCGTGCTCGAGCCTGTAGTTGCCGTGCTGGAGGCCGTCAGCGTCAGGATGCTTGCTCCACCGGTGACAAGAGAAGGATTAAAGCTGGCGGTGACTCCGCTGGGCAGCCCCGAAACTGCGAGGTGAACACTGCCCGTGAAGCCATTCGATGGATTTACCTGGATGGAAGTGGAGGTCGATGTGCCCTGGCCAAGCTGGAGCTGCCCAGAGTTGGAGAGCGTGAAGCCAGGGTTGGCGACGGTCAACGGGAAGGCGTTCGAAACGGGCTTTGCCCCGATCGCGGTTCCCGTGATCGTCACGGTGTAGCTACCCGGTTTCGCGGTGCTGCCTGCGGTCAGCATCAATACGCCGGCCCCCGTGGTGGGATTGGGAGTAATCGAGGCCGTCACACCCGTAGGAAGGCCCGAGAGAGCGAGGTTGACGCTGCCAGTGAATCCATATTCCGGCGAGACGTAGACGGAGGCCGAGCTTGAAGTTCCAATACCGAGGTTTACAGAGGTGGGGCCGAAAAGCGTGAATGCCGGCTGGACGATACCGAGGGTAATCGTGGTCTTGACCGTCTGCGTGCCGGAGGTTCCGGTAATGGTTACGGTGCTCGTTCCCAAGGGAACGGAAGTGCTCGCCGACAACGTGAGCGCCGCTGTTTCCGTTGTCGGATTCGGGGAAAATGAAGCCGTCACGCCGCTCGGCAATCCCGAGACGGACAGGTTGACGCTGCCGTTAAACCCGTATAGGGAATTGACGTAGAGATAGTTGGTCGAGGAAGACCCCGGAATCATGCTGACTGGCCCGTTGCCTGTCAACGTGAAGGTCGGCACGAATACCCCGAGCGAGAAACTCGTGGTGGCTTTCAGCGAGCCAGAGGTGCCTGTGATTGTTACGTTGCCTGTTCCCGTTGCCGCAGTGCTGCTTGCGGTCAGGATCAAGCTGGTGTAGCCGGTGGCCGGATTTGGGGTTACGGAAGCCGTGACGCCGCTCGGCAGGCCGGAGACCGACAAATTCACCGCGCTGTTGAATCCGTATTCAGGGGTCACGGAAAGCGGGATGGTAGTAGTCGTTCCTTTTCCAATCGCCGTTGCACCCAATGTCGACAGCGTAAAGGCTGGGGCCAGTACATTCAGCTTCAAGGTCGTTGTCGCCGTCAGGCTGCCCGACACGCCCATCACTGTCAGAGTGCTCGATCCCAGCGGAGCAGTGCTGCCGGCTGTCAGCGTCAATATGCTGGAACCAGTAGTCGGATTCGGGCTCAGCAGGGCGGTGACGCCGCTGGGCATTCCCGAGACAGAAAGATTCACGCTTCCGGAGAACCCGAACTGGTCCTGGACGAGGATGTACGTACTCGCAGAGGTTCCGGGGCCGAGGTTCACGTTCCCGCCGCTGGCGAGTGTGAAGGTGGGCTTCTCGATCACGAGCTCAAGCGTGGTCGAAGCCGTTACACTTCCGGATGTACCGGTGATGGTCACGTTGCTCGTGACAGGACTCGCGGTGCTGCTCGCATTGATCGTGAGCTGACTCGTCCCGGTGGTAGGGTTCGTTCCGAGCGTTGCAGTGACTCCCGCGGGCAATCCGGAGACAGAAAGCTTGACGCTGCCTGTGAATCCATAAAGAGGGGTCACAGCCACGCTGGCTGTTGCGCTATTGCCCTGAATGACTTCCACACCGCCCGGGGCTGTAGACAGAGAAAAGCTCGGGGTATGAACCGTCAGCGTAATCTGTGTGGTCTTGGTGATGCTGCCGGAAGTTCCGGAAATCGTAACCGTCGTAGTTGTGTTTGCCGCCGTGCTCGCTGCCGTCAGGGTCAGAACGCTGGTCTCGGAGGCAGGATTGGTACCCCACTTCGCAGTAACACCGGCTGGCAGGGCGGAGGTTATTGCCAGTTGCACTTTACCCGTGAATCCGCCGGCATCGACCAGGCTGATGGTCGTCGATCCGGTCCCTCCCGGATTCATCTCGACGTTCGAAGACGAGGCTGAGAGCCAGAAACCGAGGACCTGCTTCCCCGCCAGGTCGTTAATCAGACTCTGTCCGGTCGGGCTGCCCCATCCGGTCACCAGATCGTAGCCGTCTACGGCGTTGTACCATTTCGGCTGGCTATCGGTAAGGTTATTCCCGCTCTCGATGTCATGAAAATCGCTCGAGTATTTTGCGCCCGCGCCTATGGAATAGATCGCTGGATTGAGAAAGCCAATGCCGCCCTTGGGAGCCGTTCCCGCTTCTACGGCCTGCTGGTTAACCAGTGCTACGAATCCAGCCCATCGAGGAGCCGCAAAGCTCGTACCGGCATAGCCCCCGTTGCAGCTTCCAAGCTCGCAGCTGAAGTTGTCGAAGTCGGCTTCCATGGCCACGTCCGGCCCGTTGCGCAGGGTGGTTGAAGCTCCGTTCGAGGAGTTGGACAATCCCGACTGCCAGCTCGGTATCGCGATGCCATCCGGGCTGATGCCGCCGCCGCTACCGAAGAGAGAACTATTCCAGGCCGTTTCCGTCTGCCAGGCTCCGCCCGCGCTTAACGTCGTAAGGTGAGTGCCGCCTACCGTTGTGACGTAGTCGTCTTCTGACGGATATACATAGGGATCAATGGCCGTATCCCAGGCCCCGTAGTCTCCTGAAGCCACGAAGAAGCTCTGTCCCTGGGCCGCGAACTCCTTGAAGAAGACATCATCCGTTCCGGGATCTTCCGGGAGCCAGCCCCACGAGCAGCTCAATGATTTGGCGATATTCTCCGAGGCCATCGCGTTCAGAACATTGGCGTCATCCGGGCCGGTTCCGATATACACCCGGACCTGGCTAAGCCCTGGAGCCATGCCGATCGCCTGCACAATATCCAGCACCTGTTCTGCGTCGGCCTCGTTTTCTAAAGGCTCCGCGGAAGCGCCGTCGATCAGGACATTATTGATGGGAACGGAGTAGCTCTGACCCGCGCTGCTGAAGGTCTGGTTAACATCGCTGAGATAGTACCCGCCAAACTCTACCAGGCCGACTGACTGCCCACTGCCTGTTAGCTGCGTTCCGCCGTAGTAGGCCGAGCGCATGTCGCTCGCCAGGTACGAGCCCCCTGGTCCGGACCCGATGATATCGGACGCGAGACGCCCATCCACGCTTTTCTGGGTCATCGGTTTTGGTTTCGAATAGTTATTCAACCCGGCGATGTGGGCAATGGGAACGTTCAGAGCCAGAGAAGGCTCACGATCCGGCGAGAAAAACATGCGATCTTCCGTCGGATGCTGATACAGATTCATCTGCACATGAAGAACAGCGTTGACCGCTCTCACGGAGCCTTTGAGCGGCACGACCAGGCGATTTGACGGCGTCCCCGTGACCTGGAGGCCATTCGCCTTTGCGAAGGCTACGACTGCCGCGTAGTCCTGCTCCGACGGGCCGAACTTTTCTGTAAAGTCGGCCACGCTGAGAAACTGCCGATAGTCTGGGCTGGTCGGGTCATACAGGCTGTGCAACAGGGAATCGAGCTGGGCTTCGTTCCGCAGTGGCAGCACAATCGAAAAGCTCAGCTGCTCATCTTCCGGCATCGCTCCCGCAGACCGCACTTTGCCCTCTGCCACGACCGGTCGCACCTGATTGTGCAGCGTCTGCAGATTTGTTTGCGAGTACGCAGAGTTCCATCCCGACATAGCCAAAAATGCCAGCAGGATCAGCGAAGGGAAATGCCGATTGTTCACGTTGTGGCAAAAGTGATGAAGATGAGAAAGCAGATTGCGAACGACGCGCGCACGACTCCAGGGATGGACCAAGGCAACTAACTCCAACAGTACAGTTTGTTTTTGGGGGGCGTAAGTTTCCGAAATGCCAGGCGGGGGGTGGCGCTTCAGTGATTCAGAATGACGTCAAATACGATTCCGGCAGATGAAGGCTAACACGGAATCAATCGCGCTGCATCGGGAAAGTTCGCATGCGCCAATACGTTCTAATCCTATCTTGTGATGGAGAGGTACACTGGCGCATTGTTGATGGTTTCAAGA
>Ga0210388_10002915_pt1 | contig 13387 bp, 10 predicted proteins | sample IncBWC19OmetaG_FD_155485 | JGI IMG/M metagenome (GOLD analysis project Ga0210388, IMG submission 155485) | Forest soil microbial communities from Barre Woods Harvard Forest LTER site, Petersham, Massachusetts, United States - Inc-BW-C-19-O ... | reverse complement strand
GTCCTGCTCGGTGTGTTTTAAAATGACGATGGAATCGTTATGCTCGATGTTAACGATAGTGTCTTGAATCGACTGACGGACGCTGGTACCGGCACTCCAGGAATTGTTGACGGCAACTTTACCGTTGGACCAATAGTTTTCCCCGTTATCGGGCAGACGCTTGGACAGTTCCACGAGACTTGGCAACTCGAACAACGGGTGCCCCGTCAGACGATGCTCGAACATGAAGTCCGTGCGGTTGTAGTTGCGTGCAAATGATCCTTCCGGATCGACCACCGTCGGCTCCGGGGTTTGGGCCGACTCACGCGAATGCAACATACCCAACTACTCCTGGTCCTTTCCCAACTACTGCAAAGGCAAGTGTAAAGTTCGCCCGAACGCCATGGCGGGATCGGTCTCTCACTCGGCAACTTCACATAAAGTAGACTGTCAATATGCGGACCCTGGAGATCCTGCTCGTGCTTGGCTGCCTCTGGCTTCTCATGCGGCTGACGAACCAGCCGCTGCACGACCGCCTATCAGGCACCCTGGCGGCCATGGTCCTGGTTCTGGTGGTCGCACAACTCCTTGTCGAGGGGTGGCGCCCGCCCTTTGTGCCAGTTTACCCAATTGCCGTTGCGCTTGTCGCATGGGCATGGCTGTCGCCGGTCACAAATGGCCAAAACGGCCTCATTGCCGCAGCCACGGGCTTGGTGTTTCTGGGCGTGGCCATCGTCGGATGCTGGGTCTTTCCCTTTCAGGGACTGGCCCGGACCGAAGGACCCTACCCGATCGGGACCGCCACGATTGCCCTGGACGTCGGCACACGCTCCAGCCCCGAGTCGCTGCACGAGACGTTTCGGCCGGAGCCGCTGGTGCGCCTGTGGTATCCCGCCGGATTGAGTCCCCAAAGCGGGGAAGCCGGCCTACGGCTCGCGGCCCGCCTGCAGGCACACCTGCGCGCACAGCCGCCCCCGCCTGCCATCGAGGATGCGCCACTGGGGGCGCAGGAGGCTTGCCCAGTACTGGTCTATTTTCCGGGCTGGCCCGGTACGCGGCTGCAGAATCTCACGCTGGTACGTGAACTCGCGAGTCGCGGCTACCTCGTAGCCGCCGTCCAGTACCCCGCCCGGCCGCCCGGAACCTCCGAAGAAACGTACCAGTCCGAAGTTCGCAGATTGGACCGGCCCATGCAGGATTACTCATCTGATGCAAACTTCCGCGAATCCGTGGCTGCCAACGACGAGCGTCTGCAGCACAATGCTGAGGATGCGAGCCGCATTTTGACGCAGCTTGCGCGCCTGAACGCACACGATCCGCAGCAGCGGCTTACCGGACGACTGGATGTCGATCGCGCAGGAGTGGTTGGCTACTCATTTGGGGGCGCCGTGGCGGCAGAAACGCGCCGCCTGGATCCGCGCTTCAAGGCTGCTGTCAACATCGACGGTCGACACTATGGTTCGGCTCTGGAGCATGGCGTGCCGGCGCCCTATTTGTTCGTAGGGGAGATCCTTGTGATGCCTACGCAGGGCGACCTGAATTCCCGAGTTCCCGCAACCCATTACGAGGCACTGCTGGACCACAGCGACTATACAAATCTCGCCAGCAACCTGCGGCGAAACGGCGGCATTCAGGTAACGCTGCCGAACACCACCCATCCGAATTTCAGCGACGATGCCCTGAAATCCCCCATCAGACGATTCAGCGGCATAGGAAAAATCAATGCCCGGTGGGTGCTGATGACCCTCAATCAATATGTCGTCGACTTTTTCGATCAATCACTGCGGCACAAAACCACCCGGCTGCTGCAGGATGGGCCGGCACCCTTGCCGGGAGTGCGTGTCGATATCTATCGGAAGTAGGCAGCTACTTGGCGCGCATGGATCGCAATTGTGCACCGACACGATTGCGAACCGGGATGACCATACGCATGGCGCCCGCTTTGACAGCATCCAACACCGGGCGGCTCCCAGGCTTAAAGGGCTGCATTCCCACCTTGCGTAGATAGTAGTTGCACGCCCGCGCCCGCCCGCGGGCGCGCGTGGCGTCGGTTTCGTAGACAAATGAATATGAAACGGAACGCGAGGCGCGGGTCTGCACCCAGTGCGGTGAATTCTGAGGCTGATGAAAGCCTACTCCGGCATGCAGCTCGAACACCCGCTCAAGTGTCGAATCGCAGGCTTTCAAATCGACCTGGCCGATGCTCACCTGACCACGCAGATAGAATTTTTCCAGGTCCGCTTCGCGCAGCGAGGCCGGCGGGTACACGTGATACGACTTGTCACCCTCGATCTGGAAGAAAAAGGCGATTTCCGGATCGAAATGAAAGGGCGTAGTCGAGGCAGCCGATGTGATGAACACTGCGGATTCCAGCCGAACCAGACGCTCACCGCGCAGGCCTCCGCGCAGTGCCATGACCTCGGAGAAAAGGTCATTCATCAATTGCCGAAACCCAGCATCGTGATTTTCCGGCCGCTTCAGCAAGATCCGCGTCGCGCCCGAGTCGAGCTGCTCCAATGCCGCGCTGGGTCCGCCAGCCGCGCGGGGCACCGAAAAGAACTCGGAGCCGGCAGCCGGGGCACTGGCTGCGACATAGTAGTCTTCAGGATGGGCATCAAACTTCGCAACCAAAGACCTGATAGCGGAGTCACTGAAAAGCGCCAAATTATGCAGGTCATGATGGAATCCCAGCGGTTCACGATCGAACTGCGCCTGGAACGAAGTCGCATCGATTTTCAGGTACCCATGTGTCGGCACTGTGGCATCGCGCCCCTGCGACTCAACATTGATCATCGAAAGCCCTCACATTGGCAGACCGCGATCCGGGACACCGCCAAGTATAAATACCAGATGCTTCGAAGACGAGGTCGAACGCCCAAATACGGGGACCATGGCGTAGAGGGACGCATTATGTCGCACTGCAGCAGCGTTCCGAAGTGCTCATCGCTTCAATTGGCAAGTTCAAACAGGAATCCGCTGAAGTGCCTTATGAAGCGCCGCGGGTGAAACGGGATCAAACAGTCCAGATCCTCGACTCCCCACCGGTCTCGAAGCTGGTAGCCGTGCCCGGCAAAGTATTCCAGGAACTGACGCTCGTTGAATAACCTCTGAGGCGTTACGGCTGGGCCGTAATTCTGCAAGGTCCAGCAATCCGCTTCGGGCGTAACCGGCAATTTGTTCAACAGAAGGTAGCGCGGCTTGGCGCGAAGCGATTCGAGCAGCCCTGGAATCGAGTGTTCCACGAATTGCAGGGCCCCAGCTGACAAGAGGATGTCACACGGCTGCGCATCGGCCAAAAGCTCGATGAACGTCAGGTCCGACGCACCTTCACGCTTCGCGATCCTACGGCCCTGCTCGCAGATCTTGGGCACCTCCACCACCGTCCACGATGCGCCGGGCGGAAGCCCCGCATAGCGACGATACCCGTAGTAGGTCAGGCCGATTGACCCGCCGACATCGACAATGACGAATTTGGCCTGCGCGAGTCGGCTGAGCCAGAAAAAAACGGGGTACGTGGAGAGTCTTACGGGATCTATGTGATTAATCCACAGGGTCGAGGTGTCGTCGTGGTTCCAACCAGACTTGCGTGACGGCGGAATGTCGACCGAGGCCGCCGCAAAGGTCGGATAGATACCCGTGTAGAGGCCAGTATGATCGCGTCGGGCGAGCACCCACCCTGCGTATATTCTCTGCACCAATGGCAGCCCACCGAGCCAGCGGCCAAGGAATGTACGGCCCAGCGCGATCTCGAGGATTTTGCGAAAAATGCGACGCCCAGGAGAGGCGGGAAGAAACAGGGCTTGCGGCTTGTTCATCACAGAATCCCTAACTTAAGTGCCCGAGCTGGACTTCCACGAGCAGGGTACCATCTCGAAAGCGTCAAACAGAATCGCCGCGTGTCGCCGCCGCGCCCTACATGCGGCGCAAGCCCGCATTCTCGCGAACGAATCTTGTGCGGCGTTTCGGTTCAGGACGCCAAGCTCGCAGCCTTGAATACGAATCCGGCGGGGATGGCCGATGGCCGCTCCGCATGCTGCGCAATCGTCTGTGGGTGGCTGCTCGATCGTTGGGCACTCCGGCGCCCCGGGGAGCAGTAAATTTAGGCATGGCGCGACCGCTGGCGGAGAAAAACGGCCAGGTTTTGTGAATTGGGACACAGTTTTCGGCGGTACGGACGGCACTGGCTGCCACTCCTGCCTTTCTCGTCGCGGAAAGAGTTCCGCAATGCAGACACATTGCAGTAAGATCGGGGTGGGTTTGCGACGCCTCTCCCTAGGCATTGTCAGCAGACATCGCGGGTGTCAACGTAGGGCTCATGAAGCAATTTCGTTTTTATTCAACGGTTTTTCTTGCCGTCGGGTTCCTGCTTACCCTCAGCACTATTTGCCGCTCGGCCGATGCACCGACGGCCGTCGAACAGAGGCACGTGACGCAACTGGCCATCGGTGATCCGGTGGTCGTGCAAGTGCTCGGTCAACCGGATGCGACCACCGTCTATGTGGGCGATGACGGCACGATCAGCGTGCCCCTGGTGGGTAACGTGCAGGTTGCAGGGATGTCACCGACCGAAGCGGCGACCCAAATCGAAAAGTCGCTGAGGAATGGCGGCTACTTTGTAGATCCGCACGTGACCATCGTGACGCCACCGCGCAGCCAGGTCGTCACGGTGCTCGGCGAAGTGCGCAGTTCCGGGCGCTTTGCCATCAATCCCGGTGCGACGATTCTTGATGTACTGGCTCAAGCGGGCGGACTCAAGGAAACGGCGTCGAACGTAGGCTATGTGCTGCGCAAGGACAGCAGCGGTAACGTCAGCCGCTATCCCGTCAACCTCAATGGACTCATCGACACCAAGGACGCCCCGCCCGCACCGACTTTGTTGGGCGCGGATACGCTGGTTGTGCCGCCTGCAGAGCATGTCTTCATAACCGGCGAAGTCACCACGCCCGGCAAGTACTACATCGAACCGGGCATGACCGTGATGCAGGCAATTGTGCGTGCCGGAGGAATCACGGCGCGAGGCAGCGAGCACCGCATCGAGTTGAGGCGCCTGGGCAAGGACGGACAGTATCAGGTCCTTCATGCAAAATCGGGCGATCCGATCCAAGCCGAGGATGTCATTCGCGTAAAGGAAAGCATCTTTTGACTATTTTCAGCCGCAACGCGGGCACTGCGATCACGGTGGCCCTCCCCGAACCAAATCTGGCAGCGATTCCGGAACAGGTCTCGCATCAGGGAATGTCCATTGCGCAGTTCTCCGCGATACTGCTCGCCTACTGGATACAGATCGCCGTGATTGCTGTCGTGGCGGCGTCCGTTGCTGCGATTTTCATTAAGCTCTTGCCGAAGACTTATACCGCAACGGCCACGCTGATCGTGAGCTCGGATGTGAAGGATCCGCTTGCCGGCCGCGATTTTCCTGCGGAAATGATCAGCAACTATGTGTCTACTCAAATCGAGCTATTGACCAGTCCGATCGTCCTGTTACCCGTCGTGCGACAACTCGACCTGATGCACGACAAGGACTTTGCCGGGAACTTCAACGGCAGCCCGGATGCACTTCGGGAAGTCGTTCAGAAAAAGCTTGCCGATGCGATCAGGGTCGAGCGCGGCACCGGTGGCCAGCTGATTTTCCTGTCGGTTTCGTCCAAGAGCGCCGAACGAGCAGCGCAACTCGCCAACGCGGTCGCGGATGTCTATATTGATCAGGACCGGCGTCGGCTCAACGAGCCGGCAGCCGAACGTGCCCAGCGGTACACCGAGGAACTGGCGGAATTGCGCGGCAAGGTCTCCACCGCGCAGGAAAAGGTGGCGGCCTTTGGCAAGGAGAATGGCATTGGCGACATGACTTCCGCATCCGCCGGAGTCGAAGAACAGGCACTTGATGCTTTACATCAGCATCTGCTTGAGACGCAGAATGTCGAGCGTGCTCTTGAATCGAAGAATGTCGGTTCGCCGTCGGCGGATGCACCGGCTGGGGCTACTGGCTCTGTACTCAGTTCGCAGACGTTGCTCGATACGGAACTCGCGCAGCTTGCTCAATTGAGTAGCACTTACGGTCCGCAGCATCCGAAAGTCCGCGAGCTCAATTTGCAGATCGCACTGACTCGCCAAGCCCTGGTCGACCAAAAGCGTGCGCTGACGGCGAATACGCAGTCGCAGCTCGCTCAGACCAAAGAATTGGAGCAGAAATACCAGCGTGCGATCGCCGAACAGGATGTGAAGGTCGCGAAGGTCCGCGAAGCGCAGGCTGAAGGCGGCAAACTCCTCCTGGAACTCGAATCCGCCAAGGCCGTGTACAAGCAGGCGTTGGACGGGTTTGATCAAATCATGTTCCAGGCGGTCGCGAACCACACCAACGTCAGTGTGGTGAGCCCTGCGTTCCCGCCATTGCGACCGAGCAAACCCAATAAAGCAAAGCTGATGATGATGGCGCTCCTGGCGGCAGTCGGACTTGGCGTCGCCGGACCCTTGGGCTATGGATTGTTTGTCGCCCGACGTCTGAGGTGCCGCGACGACATGGAACGAGACTTTGGGATCGCCGTCCTGGCGCAGCTTGACGCAGTCCACAGTCTGGGCCGCGCCACATGAGCGTTGAGGCAACCGACGACGAGTTCGTCAACCTGGGAAGGAGGCAGCGCGAAGCTTTGATCGCCATGGGCAAATTGACTATCGAGGGCGCCGTGCGTATCGAGGAAGCCGTGCGAACCATGGGGGTCGGATATGGAGACGCCGCCCTGCGGCTGGGCCTCATCACGCCGGGAGATCTCGAGGACGCCACCGCGGTGGCACGGCACCAGTCGAGGAAGGCCTCCGACAGCATCATTGAGGGGGTGCTGCACAAGATGTCCTCCAAGCGCAACATGCCAGTCAAGTACGTCGGCATCGCCAAAGCCGGAACATCACTCATCCTGCTGCGCGAGCCTGACAACGCCTACAGCGAACAGATTCGGGCGTTGCGTACGGAATTGCTGCTGCTCAACAGCGCTTCGCGTGGTGGAAGGTCGCTGGTCATTTTGAGTCCCTGTCGGGGCGAGGGCCGAACTCAGCTGTGCGCGGAACTGGCCGTGTCATTTGCCCAGCTCGGGCAGCCGACGCTGCTCGTGGACGCTGATTTGCGACGCCCCCGACTGCACTCGCTATTCGAACCTGAGGGTCGGTACGACGGCCTGGGCCAGGAGTTGGCGTCAGGCGGCACTCCGGAATTTCTCACGGCGGAGAAGCTGCCGCAGCTGTCGGTATTGCTGGCAGGCCCCAGCGTCCCGAATCCGCTCGAATTGCTGACGAACGGCCATTTTCAGGGACACATGGCGGACTGGCGAAAAAAATATAGCATGATCATTATCGATACGCCGCCGATCACTGAATTTGCAGACGGGCTGGCCATCGCCTCGTTCGCGGACCAGGTGGTTATCGTCGGCCGTTCAGGTTCGACGCCGCACAAGAACATGAAGGAAATGCTCCGCCGGATGGGCGACACTCAAGCGAGGATAGTCGGAGCGGTCTACAACAGGTTCTAATGAAACAATAACGCCAGATGCAATGCAGCCTGGCTGTCGTCAATTTGCATGGCGCTTCCCTCCAGGCGCACTCAGACGCGCGGCTTCGCGGTACCATTGGCGCGCATGTCAGAAGTCGCACAAGCAATGCCTCTGAAACCGGGTTCCGTTCTGCGGAATACCCTGATTCTGGTGGGCGCGCAATTCCTCGGCATTCCGCTGTCGATCTTCGTCAACGCGGTCATGGGGCGCAAGCTCGGTCCGAGTGACTTCGGCTTCTTGAACCTGGCCATCAACCTGTGCGGCTTTGCATTCATGTTCGTGGAATGGGGACACAACGGCGTACTGCCCCGGGAGATCGCGCGAGATCCTCCGCGTTCGGGGGTCATGCTGGGGACGTCCATCGCCTCGCGCCTCGGCTTGACCATGATCGTTACGCTGTGCCTGGCGCTGCTGTCTTGGCTGCTCTATCCGCTGGCCTTCATCCCATTGCTCGGACTGGTCGCGCTCCAAGGTCTTTTTGGATCCTTGAGCTCGGCCTACCAAGACGCGGCGCGGGGCTTCGAACGTACGGACGTAACCGCCATCGGCCGTATAGGCGGCCAACTACTTAATGCGGCCTTCGTGCTGCCGGTGTTGTTCCTGGGTGGCGGTCTGATGCCCATGTCGATCGCAGCGACGGTCGCGAGCTTCCTCGTCCTGCCGGTGATAACGACCTTCACGCACCGGATCGGCGTGGGCAGGCCGAGCTTCGATCGCCGCGAGCTGTCGTACCTCACGAGCAACGGCTGGGCGTTCCTGGTGTCTTCAGCGGCCATGACGTCGCTGGGCTTCGTTGATGCCATTTCGCTGTCCAAACTCGCCACGCCCGAGGTCTTCGGCTGGTACTCGGCCGCACAAAAACTCGTTGGGACGCTGCTGGTCCCCTCCGCCGCGCTGATCGCCTCACTCTACCCCACGCTTTCGCGGCTGATCGTCGAGGATCTGGAGCAATACAAGGTTACGCTGCGCCGCTCGATCAATGGTACGGGCCTGCTCGCCATCCCCCTCGCGCTCGGCTGCGCGCTGTATAGCGATCTCGGCATAGCGCTCTACGGCAAAGGTGGCTACGCACCGGCCGGCCAGAACCTGATCGTGATGTCGGCCATGGTGCTGCTGGTTTACTTCAGCATGCCGCTGGGTTGCGCGCTCCTGGCGGCCGGACGACAGGTGACCTGGGCGTCGGCGCAATTCGGCTGCGTGGTACTACGCATTGTGCTTAACCCGCTTCTGATTCCGTGGTTTCAAAAGCACTACGGCAATGGCGGCCTGGGCGTGTGCGTGTCCAGCGTGCTTTGCGAAGTCGGTCTAGTGGCCGTGGCTCTGTACATGATTCCACACGGCGTGATCAATCGCGCGCTGGCCAAGGTGTTAGGCAAAGGCGCACTGGCGGGCGTCGCGATGGCTGCGGCTGCGCTCGGATTGCGCAGCGTCAACGTCAACCCGTGGCTGGCCGCTCCCATCGCCGCGGTCGTCTACTTCGGCGCCCTTTACCTGCTGGGCGGCGTCGACATGACGCAAATCAACCGCCTCACCGACGGCATCAAGAATAAGCTCGCGCGCAGGCGCGTCGCGTAGCCCCGAGAAATTCGCCGACGGGTGGCGGGCGCCTACTTTTGACGCTGTACACCGGTGACGACGTTGGCTTCCGTGACCGTCATTTTCGCCTTGGCGGTCTCGCGGTAAAGGCGGTGCTTGGGGTCGATTGCGAACTTGGCGGCGTCGCGAATTCCGACGAACAGGTGGGTGGTGTAATCGTTGAGGCGAAGCTCGCGCTTGAGCAACACTTTCTTGGCGTAGCTCGCGCTGGCCCACAGCAACACCTTACCGAACAGCATCATGGCCAACGGATCGCCACAGCGGATGTGCTTGGAGTAGAAGGCGCCATCGCCCACCCCATAGGCCTTCATCGTCCCCGGCCATTGCCCACCGGTACGTGAGCCGTAATGATCGACCTTCACCTGGGGTACGAGAATCACCGCATAACCGGCGCGATAGACCCGGTATGCAAAATCGAAGTCTTGCGACGAACGCAGCGGGCCGCCGCCGCCCAACGCCTCGTCGAAAGGACCTACGCGATCGAGGATTGAGCGACGCAGCGCGTAATTGGCGCCCATGCCGAAGACCTTGTACCGCGTGCCGCCTTTGATCAGGCGCTCGTACTTGGGGATCGGCAACGACGGCACGACCAGGCCATTGCGCTCGGCCTCCTGGAGACTTTCGGGAATCAGCACCTGGCCGTAAAGCAACCCCGCCTGCTGGTCGTCGGCGAACGCTTTTGCAATCTGTGCCACCCAGTCCTGCGGCACGACGACGTCGTCGTCCGTACAGGCGACGATTTCGCCGCTCGACGCTGCGATGCCCAAGTTGTAGGCGCGAGACAAACCCGCCTTCTCGAGGTGATGGTAATTGATCTGCAGCTTGTGCGCGAAGCGTGAGGCGATCTCGTCGACGACCTTCTGCGTCTGGTCGTCGGTGCTCTGGTCCATTATGTGGATGTCAAAGCTCGGATACTCACACTCGGCGACGCTCTCAAGCGCCTGGCCGATGGTATCGGGACGATTTCGGGTACAGATGACGACTGATACGTTCATGCTGTCTCTCCTCGGCAAATCGCGCTTCAGCGCGTCCTGCCCCACATTGAATTGGCTGTCTCGGTGAAGCGGACAGTCGTTTCCGGCACGTCGAGCAGCGACGCGTTCACCCACTCCACACCTTGCATAAAGGAGTGATCCTGATTCGAGACTTCGTAGCGCCACGCGCCAAATCGGCCGCGCGAGTGTACGCCGGCTTTGGCCAGTTGTGGCTCGATCTTCTTGAGCAGCTGGTTACGCTCGAGCGACGGCGTCGGATAACCGTGCTCGGCGGTATAGCGCCAGGTGCTGACGACTTGATCGCGGCTCTTGATCTGGCCGGTGTTGAGCAGACCCTGGATGGTTTCATCGACCAGCATGTCGCGATCGACGTGCTTGACCGTGGACTCGCTCGTCTCGGTCATCAGTGACCAGTACTTGCCGGAATCGGGCTCTGGCACGTTGTTAGGTGAGTAGTGCGAGAAGACCGTCACCCGGTAGAACGGACAATTATCCTCCGGGAAATACATCCAGCACTTTTTGGCCAGCTTGCTCGGCATCTCACCCTTCAAGCCAACGCCGACGATGTGCGAGTTAGAGTGGAGCAGCTGTGGGGCCGCTTCGCTCACCGCTGCGATGCTCGGTGACAGTGCCGTGGCCAGCACATCGAGCGGCATCGTGCTGAGGATCCGATCGTAGTTCAGATGCTCCCCGCCGTCGGTCACGATGCACTTGTTCTCCCAGTCAACGGTCTTGACCCGTGTATTGAACTGGAAATGCTCCTGGCCGACCAGTCTGGCGAGCGAGCGCCAGACCGCGCCGGTGCCGCCAGACTTCGGGAATTGGAAGGTATTGTTCGGCCCCCAGGAAAGTTCGTCCTTCTCGTAGAAAATGTTGTCAAGTGAGCGCGCCAGATCGACGACCGCGACGCGTTCGCCAACCCAACCGGCCCACAGCCGCTCAAGCGGAAACGCCCACACTTTGTAGTTGTAGGGTGACATGAAGATGTCGCGAATGCCCTCGCCGAACGTCTGCAACACCCAAGCGCCGAAATCCTGGTTCGGCGAAGGTGTGCGCGGCGGACGGCTGGCGAGGCCACGCACTGCCTTGGCGATCATGTCTTTCGGCAGGTAGCGCAGGTTGTTCTGAAAGGGGTATGGCACGAAGCGATCGGCCATCCACACCCACGACTCTCGCTCGTGGTGCAGCCAGCCATCTTTGCCCAGCGCCTCGTTCATCGCATCGTCGAAGTAGTCGTAATGGGAGAACTGCACGTGGCCACCGACGTCCCAGGTGAAGCCTTTGTCGTCCACGTAACTGCTGGCCAAGCCGCCCGCATCCGCCCCGGCTTCGATCACCTTGAAGTTGGTGTAACCCAGCTTCTTGAGCCGGTATGCAGCGCCAATGCCCGTGGGGCCCGCGCCTATTATAAGAATGCGACCCGTGTCTTTCAGCATCGAAACCAGTCCTCGTCACCAGAATAGGCACAAAAGCTCGCAGTGCCGCTCCAAACCATTTGTTTGGTGGAATGATAAAATCGCGCCAAAGCCGGACTGTGACGCACGGCCCCAGCAGGGGTGGAACAGCAGTTCACCCAGGTCTCCTGACGATCTGTCTTGGCGCTGACCAAGTATTGCTTAACAGTAGCAGTAGTCGCAATGCGTTACGAGGTACGGCACTCGCAATTCGGTCACGGGTCAGATTATGCAAGGACCGATCGCTCTTCCCACCATGTATCCGGAGCAGCATGGCCTTCCAGCGACGCTTCCGCAGCCGACCTTACCGTGGATGTGAACATCTCTAGTGTGTGGTACTTCTCAATATAGGCCCGCGCATCGCGTCCCATCTGCAAAGCGCGCTGTGGATCATTCCAGAGTGACAGAATCGCATTGCGCAATGCAGGCGCATCACCGGGTGGCACATACAGTCCAGTCACCCCCTCCTGTATGACGTCCACCTGTCCACGCGTCCTGGTGCAGATCACCGGCTTACCCATCGCCATTGCCTGGAGAATGCAGGTCACGCCGTTATCGGTATCTGAAGGCAGCAGCGGAATGACTGTGAATCGCGACCGCGCATAGAGGTCGCGCAACTCGATCAATGTCATTCGCCCCTGGGTGATCTGGGCGTCTGCCGGTCCGCCGATGATGTCGAGCGGCACACGGCGATCATTCAGGATGCGAAAGCGCCCGGGGACGCGCACATGATCGGTGGCGATATGGCAGCGAATGCCTGTTCCGAGAACGGCTTCCTTGAATGTCGCGTAGTCGCGCATCTCGGCCCCGACCGCGCATATCATGTCTTCCTCGACGGGACGCGGACGATAGAAAACCTGATCTACGTAGTGCCGGATCAGATACACCCTTTCACGGGGATAATGCAGGCTGTCAATCAGGACACGTCGCTGCACCGAACTCCAGGTAACCACAGCGTGAAGATTCTTCTTGAGCAGTGCCATTGGCACCCGTACGTTTGGCTTTTCGAATTGATACATGAGTGCGATATGCGGCTTGCTCACGCGCGCAAGCTGCTGACGCGTCAGCAACGCAAAGCTAAGTTTCTCGCCCCAGGTCACAACTGCGTCGTACTCGGCATCGCGACGCAGGACTTCGCGCGCCATGCGCCACCAATTCGGCCCGATTCCCGAGGCGCCGGCGCTGTCCAGGATCGATTCGTCCCAAGCCGGAGCGAAAGCATCGTCAAACACGTTCGAGCGCGGAGCGCTCTCGCCACTTCGATCGCGCGCTGCCGCCTTTCCGGCCTCCGGACCCTTCGCGATGGCAAGCGCGATCTTATGCATCAATCAGCGCTCGGCCTGCACGTCGTCCGCTTCCGTTGATGAGGCGAAACGCGCGGATAGTTCGTTCACACTGCATTCCCTGCCATCGCTTACTCGCATAGTCGCATACCGGCCCTAATCTTAGGCCTGAGCCTACCGGCTGCGTGCCCTGCCAAGCAAATCCCGCTCGCAGGACGCCCGCCGGGCTACCGCCACCCCGCTGAAACCGCTACCAACCCGAGGCCGCCGCCCCGAAACTGCCCACGCCTTGCACCAGTACTGCACACGGCACGGCCGAAGCCCTGCCGGCCGCGGTCGACGGCCGGCGAAATGGCCCCTGCGGCGCCGCAGCTGCGGCGGGTACTGTTCGGGAACGCACCGCACCGGGTACGAAAGTATCTGCGCGATGACTACCGGCTCCCTCAAGTGCAGCGTCAAATATCGACCCGCCAAATCTGATCGTGACAGCCTCGAAGGCGGCACCTTAGATACCGTGGCTCGACAGGGACCATGCGCTCGGT
>Ga0210388_10002912_pt1 | contig 13391 bp, 11 predicted proteins | sample IncBWC19OmetaG_FD_155485 | JGI IMG/M metagenome (GOLD analysis project Ga0210388, IMG submission 155485) | Forest soil microbial communities from Barre Woods Harvard Forest LTER site, Petersham, Massachusetts, United States - Inc-BW-C-19-O ... | reverse complement strand
AAATTCGTCTGCTCATCGCGCTTGGGCTTTCCGGATGCGTCGCCCTCTTTGCCTTAGCGGCCTACCGAATCGGTGATCACGCAGCGACTAGATTCTGTGCCATGACAGCCTACCTAGTCTTCACCTTTACATGCATCACGGGCCTGGCTGCTCGAAAAAGGGCGCTCGATGCATTGCGGGAAGCAGATCAACCCAAGTAGCCACTTCGCCGCAAGCCACAGATTCTGATCACGAGGGAAACCCCGTTTATGAAGATAAAGGCAAGGATGCTGATTGCGGGAACGATTTTGGCGTTCGCTGCAGGATGCGTAAGCGTGCCTTTGGCGCCGGGTGCGGCCGCCGTGGTCATTACCCGGGATCCCGCCGCTGTGTCCTCCTGCTCGCCCGTGGGTAACGTCGCGCTTGATGCGCAACAACAGGGTACCGATCCGGTGGGACAAATTCGCAACCAGGCGGTCGGACTCGGGGGTAATGTCGTGTTGGACACGACCCGGTCGATACAGGAAGCCTGGGGTACCGGCCCGTCCACCGGCGTCATCTATCGTTGCCCGGACACAAACCACGCCACCTCGGGGTCATAGCTGATAGATTGTTTCGGGATTCGCTCTTAGTGTAACGCGCCCACCTGATTGTCTACCAATCCGCGCGCACCGCTGCCTGGCGACTCGGTCTACCATCCGACCCTGGTCGGACCGGATATTTTTCACAAAACTGGTGGAGTGCTGCAAGGACAGGGTGCTCCTCTGGTTATTGCGGATTACGATAGCGCCGTGAGATCAAAATCCATCTCCCTTACTCGCCGCAAACTGTTGCAGGGCGCGGGCGTTCTCCTCGCACAGTCAGCGGTGCCAGCATACGTAAGAGCTGCGGATACACAAAGTACGGCGGCGATTGCGCCAACATCCTCGATTCCGCGAAATGAAAACGTCGAATATGGCCAAGACACATTGCGTGCGGGCATTCGCTCCCGCATCATCGACAACAACAACGGCCTCAAGATGCACATCCTCGAAGCCGGCTTCGAAGACCGCGATCGGCCTTGCATCATCCTCCTGCATGGCTTCCCCGAACTCGCGTACACCTGGCGAAGCCAATTGCCGGCCTTAGCTCAGGCCGGCTTTCACGTAGTCGCACCCGATATGCGCGGCTACGGGCGCAGTGTGAAGACTCCCGTCACATACGACGACGATGTCTCGCGGTACTCGCGTATGAACCTTGTCAGTGACGTGGTCGGTTTAGTGCGCGCTCTCGGCTACGCCAAAGTGGCCGCGGTTGTCGGACATGATTGGGGTAGCCCCGTAGCTGCATGGTGTGCATTGATGCGGCCGGATGTCTTTCAATCTGTTGTACTGGTGAGCACGCCATTCGGTCGACCTCGAAAGGCCGCTGCAGGAATCGATATTGACAGAGATTTGGCCGCACTTCCTCGCCCGCGCAAGCACTATTCATCGTATTGGGCCACCCGCGCTGCAAACGACGATATGTGGCGCGCTCCCCAAGGCGTGCATGACCTATTGCGGGCTCTGTACTACTTCAAGAGTGCGGATTGGAAGGGGAATAAGCCCTTTCCACTAAAATCCTGGACCGCGCCTGAGCTAGCCAAGATGCCTGAGTATTACGTCATGGATCTGGACAAGACAACTGCGCAGACGATGGCGGCAGTAATGCCGTCCGAGGCACAAATCGCTGCGTGTAAATGGATGAGCGAGAAGGATTTACAGGTTTACAGCGCAGAATATATGCGAACGGGTTTTCAGGGCGGCCTTGACTATTATCGTGGAGATCTCACCGCTTCTGCTGCGCGCACCATCGATGTGCCCGCTTGTTACATAGCCGGCGCCAGCGAATGGGGCGTGTATCAAACGCCCGGCGCATTCGAAGCGATGCAACACGGGGCGTGTACGCGCCTGTTGGGCGTCCACCTGGTCAAAGACGCGGGTCACTCAGTCGTCGAAGAACAGTCAGAAGAGGTCAACCGGCTGCTGATTGATTTTTTGCGTCAGGCCAAGACAAAAGAGTCTTGATTAAGCGCAACGGAAATCAAAAGCCTGAGGCGTTCGATGTCTCGTGTAGCGCCGTCGTGGGGCCGCTTTCGATCAACTCGACCCTCGGGCGGAAATTTCTGATCGGTTACACGCGGCTTGGTATTTTCTGGCGCTTCCGGATTGAGCGAAACTTGAGAGAGTAAACTGGTTTGCTACAGGACGTAGCAACGGAATCGAAGAGCCCGAGATCGAGATTCCGTGAGGCGAGTCGGGCCCGCGCGCCTGCTACGCTCGTCTGCTACGCGCGTCTGCCTCGCCGCGCCGGGCGAGGGTAAGGTTGGACGTCTCTTTCGACGAGATACGAAATCTCGTCGAACCGGCCGAACGATCGGCCAAGGATGGCCGAGCTGGGTAGACTAGCTAGGGACGGCGTGATGTCGCCGAATAGCGCGGCCAAACGAAGAATAATCACTGGCGAGACGCCAAGTCCTGGATCGTTCCACCGGTCGCGGTTTCCTGCGATCTAATCGGCGGAGGAGGCGGGGCGGGGTTAGAGCTGCTGATCGGCTACACCCGGCTCGGCAATTTGTGGCGCCGCTGGATCGCGAGCAGAATGGCGTGAAGCAGAACGGGCGGTGACGTATGCGAATGTTCTGGGAGTTTTTCTCATTCGAGATGAGGTTCCGGCTGAAGAGCATTTCGACGTATGTCTATTTTAGTTTCTGGTTCTCTCTAAGCTGCTTCCTTGTCATCTCCGCGCGTTTTCTAAGCGCCAGCAACGATAAAGTCCTCCTGAACGGCCCGTTCACAAACGCGACTCTCTACATCTCACTGACGTTCTTCGGAATCATCGTCATTGCAGGGATCTTCGGCACGTCCGTCCTGCGGGACTTTCAGCTCGATACCTATGAAATGATTTTTACGAAGCCGGTCACCAAATTGGGTTATTTGGCTGGTAAGTGGGCTGGTTCCTTTGTCACGAGTGTCCTGTGTTTCAGCGGTCTATTCTTTGGCGACTTGGCAGGCGTCCTGTCGCCGTGGGGAGATAACAGCCGCATCGCAGCAGGACCAAGTTGGTGGTATTGGCAGCCGTTTCTCTCCATTACAGTCGTACAGATCTTCTTCCTCGGCTCGCTGTTCTTCTGCGTCGCCGCTTTGACCCGAAAGCTGTCCGTCGTTTACCTGCAGGGCATTGTCGTTTTCATGGCATATTTGATCGCGGCCACCGTGTTCACGGCTACCAAATCCCTGGAGCACTTCTGGTCGGCAATTCTCGACCCGGTCGGATTTCGCCTCTTCGACTGCATCACGCGCTATTGGACCGTCGTTGAGAAAAACTCACTACCGCTCGCGTGGAGCGGCATCTTTCTTTACAACCGTCTGCTATGGAGCAGCGTCGGAGTTCTCGCGCTTGCTATCGCCTACGCACTTTTCCCGTTGTCGGTAGAGGTGCTGACTGCGGCGGCTCAGGGGCGCCGCGCGGCAAAGGCCGGGAACGAGACTTTCGGGAGCAGTCCGACACCATCCCTGCTTATAGCAAGCCTACCAGTGGTCAATCCAGTCTTTGGCGGTCGAGCTGTCTGGGCCCAATTCCGCTCGCTAACCCAAGTGCGAGTGTCCAATATTTGCCGTGAGCTTCTCTTTTTGGCCATAGCAATGGTCATGGTGAGTTTTACACTTCTCAACGGACATTTTGTTGGACGAGTCAACGAGATGAACGTCTATCCGGTAACTTTCCTAATGGTCAGCGCGATCAAAGGCAATGCCTTTTTGTTCTTGCTGATCGTAGCGACTATTTACGCCGGCGAACTGACCTGGCGGGACCGCGATACGCGCTTCGATGGCATCTACGACGCACTTCCAGTATCCGAGTACACCGATTGGTTTTCGAAACTTCTTGCACTCCTCGTAATTGAGCTTCTGCTGCTCACGGTCATTTTCTTCTGCGGTATTCTGATGCAGACAATAAATGGGTACTTTCATTACGAGCTGCTTCAGTACGTGAAAGAACTGTACTTAATCGCCTTCTCTAAACTCCTGATCTTTACGCTCCTTGCACTTTTCTTTCAGACGGTACTGGACAACAAGTTCATCGCTCACGGCGCAACAATTGGATTGTTTGTTCTCATGGGGATTCTGTCGAGCTTGGGATGGGAGAACCCCTTGTATCTCTTCGGCTCCACCGCGGATTACATTTATTCCGACATGAATGGTTACGGCCATTTTGTCTCCGCACTCGTGTGGCTAAGCCTATATTGGCTCGCGGTGGGCGCGCTGTTGGGCGTGATATCCGTCGCCTTCAGCCGACGCGGTACAGACAATTCATTGTCTGCCCGATGGCAGCTCGCCCGGCGGCGCGCTTCCAGGCTTCTGCCAGCGGGAATCCTGTTCCTACTATTCGGCATCGGCAGCGGAGCTTGGTACTTCTACAATGGGCATGTTCTTAATGAGTATTTGGATAGCAAGGCAACTCGCCATATCCAGGCTGACTATGAGCGGAATTTCAAACAATACGAAGGCATCCCGCAACCGAAAATCACTGCGGTCGACGCGTCGATCGACATCGATCCAAAACGACGTGCCATTTCGGGTTCGGCACACATCATTCTTCAGAACAAGACGGCTGCCACAATCTCCCAAATCCACATTGTGAACCCCCGGCAATCTCTCTCAAATGTGCAGTTCGACCGCGCTTTTCATACCGTCTCGTCGAGCCCACGCAGCCTCTACACGATCTACGCGCTTGAGCAGGCACTCAAGCCGGGTGAGACGATCAACATGAATGTCGATGTCGTTTACGCAACGCATGGGTTCACGGACGGTCATGAGCGGCCGGAGCTTGCCTACAACGGCACTTTTTTTGATTCTAGCTATTTCCCCTTGATCGGTTACAACTCAGGCGTCGAGCTAACAGACCCGCGTAGCCGCCGCGATGAGCACCTCGGGCCGGTCTCCGATCTGCCTCACCGGGGTGATCCGGTCGGCAGCGTGACCAATGCTCTCACACCTGACTCGGACTGGATCTCATACCGCACCACCGTGAGCACTTCTGACGATCAAATCGCCCTGGCGCCAGGTTACCTGCAGCGCGAATGGCAGGCAAACGGGCGCCGATTCTACGAATACAGCATGGGTGATGTTAAGACCTTGAACTTCTACGCGTACGTCTCGGGCCGTTACCAGGTGACGCGAGACACCTACAACGGCGCAGAGGGAAAGATCAATATCGAGATCTATTCGGATCCCGCGCATCCGTACGACGTCGATGAGATGATCGCCGCAACTAAGGCCGGGCTTGTCTATTATGAAAAGAACTTCAGCCCCTTCCAGTTCCGCCAATTTCGCATTCTTGAATATCCTCGCTATCGCACTTTTGCGCAGTCTTTTCCCAATACCATTCCCTATACGGAGTATGGGTTTATCACTCGCATGGTAAGCCCAGAGGACATTGACTTCACCTACTTCGGCACCGCCCACGAACTTGCTCATCAATGGTGGGGTCATCAACTTGTCGGGGCCCGAGTTGAAGGCGCCAGCATGATGTCGGAGTCGCTCGCCGAATACTCGGCGCTGCGCGTCATGCAGAAGAAGTACGGTGACAATCAGATGCGTAAATTTCTCAAGCACGAGTTGGACGGCTATTTGCGAGGACGCTCCGACGAGAACCATCAGGAGACGCCACTTGATCTCGTGCAACGCGAATCCTATGTCTGGTATCAAAAGGGTGCGCTGGTCTTGTATGCGCTTTCGGACTACATAGGCGAGGAAAAGCTCAATCTCGCACTGCATAATTTCCTGATGCAGTACCGCTATGCCAATGCCTGGGATTCCCGAAGCGAACCTTATCCTGACACTCGCCAATTCCTCCAAGCGCTTCGCGCCCAGACGCCGTCCGAATTGCAGTACTTCATCGATGATGCCTTTGAGTCAATCGTCCTCTATGACAACAGGGTGGTGACTGCTACAGCAATTCCTATCCCCGACAACAAGTACAAGGTTGTGCTGACCGTGCAGGTACGCAAGTTCAAAGCTGACGGCAGTGGCAACGAAACGCCCATGGTACTTAATGACTATATCGACATCGGCGTCTTTATCGGATCAAGAGACCACGAGATACCGCTTTACCTAAAGAAGGTAAAAATCACTGAGGAGACGCAGACCTTCGAAGTTGTCGTCGATCAGATGCCCACCCGAGCCGGTATCGACCCTTACAACAAGCTGATCGATCGCATTCCGGAAGACAACATCATCGATGTAAGCAAGCCGTAATAAACGCGATCGGGTTTCTTGGGCGCGAGAATTCCTATCTTGATAACATATTTAATCAAGATAGGATCGATCAGCCGCGCTTATCACACGTGTGCGCCGTAAGGCGCTGGACGAACGATGGCACTGGGACAGAGTGATCGTCAGCTCTGTGCCCCCGTTGCAGTCACCCGCGACCGTCGGCTTCGGAGCATTCAATTCGTAAAGTTTCCCAAGACGAGCATTGGCGGCAGCGCACCGCCGAAGAATCAGCTCCTTGCGGAACAACGATGCTGATTCCTCAACTGGGTCATTTACGGCTTTTTATTGGAAAGGTTCTCTCAGGGCAAATTCAAAGCTCAACCCGACCGTGCTGCCACGAATGGCGGCACGTTGGAAGCACGGCGCGCTGGTACCAATACGGCGGCCTGACCGAGTACGAGCATGGCAACTACGCCTAGACCTACGTAGAACGGCGGAAGAGGCATCATCTCGTAATGCCTCATCAGCCATTCGCTGAGGCCCAAGGCAAACAGCGTGCCGACTACCGCGCCGCCGCCGGCGATCAGCAGATTCTCGATCTGGAAGTAACGCAGTATGTCGATCTTTCTTGCGCCAATGGCCCGCCTTACTCCAATCTGCCGAGTCCGCTGACCTACCCACAAACTGGTCAGACCGACGATACCCGCGGCGGTCACGCTCAGCAGAATGAGGCAAATGACGCTCATCAGCAGTGCGATGCCGCGCTCATGGCCAAAATGTCGCTCGCGCAACTCGGAAAACGAATGGATACCGGCGCCGGCGGGCATGTGGCGCATCGGGTTCACTGCAAAAAGTGCCTTGTGGATCTCGCGGATTGCCTCCGCCGTGCGGCTGGGGCGCACGCGCGCCACATAGCCCGGCCATAGGACATCAGCTCGCATCGGCTCAATCACCGAGTTGAACACCCAACTGCTGTTTCTGTCCTCCGACGCTCGACAAACACTCCCTTTTTCCCTATGTCATCGACACGATTCTAATCGGGTCAAACTTCGACTAACTAGCTCACGACGTTGCCAATACAGCGAAAGATACTAGACGCGATGTTGTCTTTGTGGATGGATTCCTCGTTTTGACGCTAAACATTGAGTCTCCTTACGCCGATGCACACAGCTGGCTGTACGCAGTCCCTATTGCGCAGGATCCAACTCAAAACCCCGCCGCCTCAAGCGCCGTAGTCGTCCAGTCAATGTCCTCCTCGAGCGTCCTACCGCACCAGCGCTCCTCAGGCGCGTGCCCGAATCGGAAGCCTAAGAAACCAATTGCCTCAATTGCGTTGAAGAAGCGTATGCGCCCGCGATCTAGGATGACTCTCGTTGCCTCCTCATAAGTCTCGATGGCCGCCTCCAACATGACCTGCTCCTCCGCCCTGTGGAACTGCATGTATTTGAAATCCTGGTGCCGATCCCCGAACACGGCGTCGCCGTAGTCGAACACGCCTTGCACCTCGCCGGTAGCCGCACTCACGGCAAGATTCCAAGGACCGAGATCGCCATGAATGAGAACAGCATCGGAAACCTCCGGAGTGCCTTCCTTCCACCGTTCGAGCGCACGGTTAATTCGCGCCAACAACCGCGAGTCCTCGATGACTTTCGGCAGATTTGCGACCGCGGCGGGTTGCGGCCACGAAGGAATGCGCGGCAACCACTCAAGTTCAGACGCCGGAACACGCGTGTGCTGCGCGGCCAGAATACGCCCCAGTGCCGCGCCCGTGCGGCTCGCGCCACCCGGATCCGTCCTGACTTGAGTCAAAAAGTCGGTCGCCGCGACGCCCGGAACCATCGCTCGAACATCCCAACCCTCGGCATTCTCATAAAGAATGCGCGGCGCCCGGAAGCGACAGTACTTCTCGATGAGTCGGAGTATGCGGCGCTCATTCTTGATGGCGACGAGACCTCCCGGCTCCTCCGGAAACCAGGCGATCCTGTCATCGTCGAGATGCACCAAAATTCGCCCGTTACGGCTTTCCACCCGTAATCGAGGCCCATCAATCGCGATGCCGGCGAGGCGGAGGCGATGCAGGATGTCTTTGTGTTTCAGCATCATGCTTTGAATTGGACCCTAATGTGCCGGCGGCGTGCCGCTCGACTTCTGATGACCCATTTGCTGGCCGACGGTCCCGACACCGTCGGCCAGCGTTCGTACTGAGCTACTTCGTCCGCTTCGCGATCACCCGAGTGAACCCAAACGTGCGGCCATCATCCACGCGAAGCATCTCTGCCTCACGACGGGCAAGGTGCGCCAGATTCTGCTGACCGTACTGCGCACAGACCTCATTCCACTCGAGCCAGAGTTTCCAGCCATCTGTGAGCGTGTCCGCCGTTTCAATTTCCAGCAGCCCCGTTTTCTCCCAATGATGATGCCACCAGCCGGGAGAATGAAAGCTGCAGAAGTCCCAGACCCAGTATTGCGCCAAGTGTGGCGGCGGGAGTGCAGACAATTCCTCCCGAGTGCCCGGGACGACGATACCCAATCGGCCGCCGGCCTTTAAGAACGACGATATGTAGCCCAAATACAAGTCGTCGGTTCCAAAGTAGTGATAGGCATCGAAGCTCACGATCGCATCGAAACTCCTCTCTGAGAAAGGTAGCGCGTGCGCTTCGACCGAGACCGGAAATACAGACGGCGAGAGCCCCGCCCCCTCGATTCGCTCCCTGTTTTCGTTGGGCCGGATCCAATAATCTGCGGCCCAAACAGTCACGCCGAACTCTTTGGCTAAAAAAATCGAAGTGAGCGCTTTGCCGCAGCCCAGGTCGAGAACCTGCATTCCCGGCGTGAGTTCTAAGCGCTGAGAAAGCCATTCTGCGAGCCACAAGGCATGCGGGCCCATCGCATTGTCCATCAGCCAATGCGGGTCGTAGGCGGAAGAGCGTGGGAAGTCGGGTCTGAAAAGTCGCTCGTTGAGAGCACCAAGAGAATTGTCGTTCATGGCGAGTCCTATGCGGAAAATACGAGAACATCCCGAGCAGCAGATGACGACCCGGGCTTGTCGGGATTGCGCCGATCGATCAGAAATCGATCAGCAATCTGTGACTATTCTCCGCATAACGCCCCCTTGCATTTCCGTCGGACGCGGCAGTATTGTTATTCATCTCAACTTCCGCCGCAATCCTGGTCGCCAACACGACCGCCGACCGCTTTAGCGAAGGCTGAGATCGGATCGTGCCCGGCTGCGGCGGGTATTCAAGGTGCGCCCTTGCCTGCGCTTGTTAGCGCCTCCACGGCGGTGTCCTGCCATAAAAGTTCCAATATCTCATCGTCATGCGCATCAAACTCCCCTGTAGGCCGCCAACCAAGATGCCGGTAAAAACCATAGGATCTGCTGCAGGGAACCTTCGAGCAGCCAAGAAACAGGCGCTTGAATCCGAGGGACCAGAGGTCCTTCTCTACACGCGACAGGAGCGTCTTCCCTATTCCTCGACTTTCGTACTCTGGCAGCAACGCGAGCACGAGGATTTCACCGCTGTGCTTGTCGCCAAAGCAGTAGCCAACGATACGACCATTGTCTGTGCATACATGGCCGGAGAGATTACCCGCCTCAATCCTCTTGCCCCATGACTCAGCGGTGATGCCAATAGAAGCCAGACCGCTCATGGAAATGGCGTTCTCTCGAGTTTGGCCGCGCAGCGTTATAACTTCGGTTCCGTCCGAAGAAACGGCGGATCGATAGTGAAGTACCATCACTCCGCTCCTAAGCACCATTCCGAACTCGCTTCGCCATGAAGATATCGGGTTTGCCATAGCCATTCGCGTCCGGTAGCACGCCGACGATCACAAATCCGACCTTGCGATAGAATTCGAATGGGTGGCGTCCCAAGTTCTGAATCCGTGCAGCGGCGCCCAACGGGTCGAGATAGAGATCGACGCCGCCGAGGCTCGTACGGTCATTTTCGTCGTCTGTACCAAGATAGATCGTCAAACCGCCTCGCAATCTGACTTGCTCCTCAAAGTCATTGACCAGCGCCCGCCCCACGCCTCGTCCACGGCAATCGCGACGCACAATCATCGGATGCAATTCCCACACGCGCCCCTCGTATATCGAGCGTCCCGCGATCCATCCAGCGATCCTCCCCGAGTCATCCATCGCGACGCGACTGATACATCCTTCTTGCAGCGATTCCCGCACAGAGTGCAGCGCTTCGACACGACTTCGCCAGGACTCCGACCCCGTGTCAGAAAAGCCGTCGATCAATAGCTCAGATACGGGCTCAATGCGCCCGGAATCCGCTGCGGTCAGATCGATGATTTGCATCAGGTACGCAATGTATCAAGGTTGGCGAGTCCGCCCAACCCTCGAAAACTCTCACCTTGGCGAACTCGTTGAACTTGCGTATCTTCTCAGGACCCTGAGCCAACCTCCGCAATCGATGTCCCGGGCTCAAAACACTATGACGCTCGCCAAGGATGAACGTCGCTCTGCGCGCGTCATTCTCCTCAACACCGCACATCAGGTACTTTTGATCCGCTTCGTCGTGGCGCGGCAGCACAAGCCGTTCGTTTTCTGGGCGACACCCGGCGGCGTTGAGGAGCATGAGACAGATTTGGAGGCAGCCCGTCGTGAACTGGCTGAAGAACTAGCGCTCGATATTGTTCTTACCGGGCCGGTCCATACGTTTACTTCCACTTTTGAGCACGAAGGAAAACCTATCGACGCCGTCGACATATTCTTTTTGGGACGCCATGAGCCGCAAGGCGTCGCGCTGCACTTCAAAACTGAAGCTGAGCGTGCCGCGATGAAGGAAATCAGATGGTGGACGATCGCCGAACTTGAGCGATCCTCGGAGACAATATTTCCGCCTGATTTGCCCCGTCTTTTGCGATCTCTACCGCCAGCGCCACGATTACCCCGAGATGAGTTGTCGCTATTTGATACACGGATTCTCAATCTTCCGACGTCCTTCAACTTGCGTGACCTAGGTGGACTCCCTACTCGCCATGGACTAGCGGTCAACGCTGGACGCCTGTACCGCAGCGGCGATCCATCTCGGCTTAGCGCAGCGAGTGCCCGTTCTCTTGAGGCAATGCGCTTTCGCGCCATCATTGACCTACGAACAAGTGATGAGCTCCAAAAGCGCGGTGTGGGGCAGCTAGGCTCGTCATGCACACATCTGCATTACCCGCTCTTTGAAACAATACGACCAAACTGGATCTCGCCAACGGATCAAAGCGCAAACGCAACAGCGACGCGTTATTTGGAGATGCTGAGTGACGGAACTAAAACACTCGCCGGGACCGTTATCGCACTCAGCGAGCTCGACGTTTATCCGCTCGCGATCCATTGCGCAGCGGGTCGAGACCGCACAGGAATTATCGTCGCTTGCGTGCTTGATTTACTTGATGTTGAAGATAACGCCATCGCATCAGACTATGCGCTAAGCGATCGGGCCGTAGATGATGGCGGCCGCGCCCATTCGCTCACGATGCTCCATTTCTTGAGCGGACTGCGGAAGCAATTCGGCTCCACGCGAGAGCTGCTAAGCGCGCGTGGCGTTTCTGGCGCGGTATTCGATCAATTGCAACGCAATTTACTGAGCAAATAATGGAACAGAAGGCCGCGACGCCAGGAGGAGTGATTCATTCAGCACTTTGTCGCAGGGAATGCTGACGAGTGACTTGAGCAAATCGGCTCATTTCATTTATAACTACTTCCCCGGCGTGTGATGTAACCGCTCCCACATGATATCGGTAGTTGATCTCGATACGAGATCGTCCGTCTTGAATCTTTGTCCCGACCAGATTGCCCGCTCGGTCGTGAAAGTTCGGCCGTCCACTTCAATCTGAACGCCTTCCAGCAACATCGGTTTGTGCCCAGGTCCCCGGGCGGGAAAATTATCGCTCCGAGGGTCATCGATTCTGAGGTCACTATCGGCGACCCAGTCGCCGCCCAAGTCCGAGGCCTTGTTCGCGCTAACTCTTGTGGGCCGCCTGTCGCTTCCAACGCTCTCTAAAATGACGTTTCCCGTGTAACGGATGCTATCTCCAGACTCTTGCACGCTATCTGCAGAAACACGGATCACGGAATCTTCAAACTTCACCCGTGATGGCAATTGGCCAACAATTGGTTTCGTCTGCGCTTGTGCCGGTCGAGCATCCAATAAGCCCACCACAACGGGACCAAGTAATGCGCCGGCGCAGGCAAACCCAAGCCATGCCTTTTTAACGGCGCCCAAATTAGCGGCCATTCGATTTGCCATGATGCTCTCGATTCGCTTCGTAAGGTCACCTCCACTTACGCCCGACGTACAGACTAGCCGGGAACCGACGTAGGCCTTGCACACGCGTAGAATTCCCTCCGCGTAAATTGCGGGATCATTGCCCGCGCGAACCACGGCCTCATCGCACGCCCGCTCACGCTCTTCAATGAGGCGCGCCCCCAACCACCACACCAGCGGATAGAACCAAAACAGTGCTTCGACCACCATATGAAGCGTACTGGTCAGATTGTCGCGGCGTCGCACGTGGCACAGTTCGTGATCCAAGACTGCCCGCAGTTGAGCGGGTGTGACGTGAGTTTCAATATCCTTAGGCAATAGAAGTACGGGATTGTTGATGCCAACCACCCCAGGTTCCAGTGCAGTTGCCGAGAATCGCGTGTCGATTGGAACTCCCAGATTCACCGGCGTGGCAGAGCGAACCGCCTCCATGACTCGTTTCCACTGCACAGCCCACCGCGCAACGACCGCGACAAAACCGATAGCCCACACCGCCATCGCAAAGTACAAGCCATAGGAATGGCTCGTATTCGAGTCCGTCACTGACGACAGCGAGAAAGTAGAACTTGGGCTGGCAATATTGGAAATGATTACAGTCCATTGCGGCGAAGTGGAGACGCCGGTCCCGAGTTGCTTCCCAGCGGCAATGAGTACAGAAAAGGGAATGAGAAACTTGAGCGACGCGGCCAACCAAAGGCCGAATCTTGCGTTTGCCTGATTGTTTCGCATCGTCAAAACGAGAAGCCCGACCGCCAGAGTAAACAGCGTCGACTGCCACAGATGATCGAACACGGCGAGTATCATGCCGACCTCTCCTTCTTAGCCAACTTGCGCAGCGTCTTCTCCGCCTCTTGAACATCCTCGAGCGTCAATCGGCCGGACTCAATCAGGTGCGCCATGACCGGCTGCG
>Ga0210388_10002910_pt1 | contig 13392 bp, 12 predicted proteins | sample IncBWC19OmetaG_FD_155485 | JGI IMG/M metagenome (GOLD analysis project Ga0210388, IMG submission 155485) | Forest soil microbial communities from Barre Woods Harvard Forest LTER site, Petersham, Massachusetts, United States - Inc-BW-C-19-O ... | reverse complement strand
TCGGGCCTTGCGGCCACGCTATTCGTGCAACTGGCCAGCATGGCCGGGTCGCCGGCAGGAGGTTGGTGGGCGGACGTATTGCGCCGCAAGATGCCGGGCGGCCGGATGCTGGTGCAAGCTATCGGACTGGCTGCGGGCGCGCCTTTTGTGGTGCTATGCGGCTGGACGCGGTCAATTCCGCTGCTCATATTCGCGCTCACGGCCTGGGGATTTTTCAAAGGCATCTACGACGCGAACATTTTCGCGTCCATCTTCGATGTGATCCCGGCCGAAGCCCGCGGACGCGCGGCCGGCCTGATGAACATGACCGGATGGCTGGGCGGAGGCATAGCCCCAGTTGCGGTGGGATTTGTAGCGCAACGGTCCAGCCTGAGCGCGGCGATCATGTTAACAGCCGCCGTGTACGTGCTAGGCGCGCTGCTACTAGCCGCCGCTGTAGTCCGAACGAAATCTTTAGCCGCTGATGAACGCAGATAAACGCCGATAAAACGTTTTTTCTTATCCGCGTTTATCTGCGTTCATCTGCGGCCTAAGACTTATTTCCAATCCGCCGTGAAAATATTGAACTCGTAGCGCTGTTTGGCATCTTTATCCGATGCGAAGACCAGCTTCTTGCCATCCGGTGAAATCTCCGGAAACGCTGTGAAGCCGCCGAAATTCGTCACTTGCTCCAGGCCAGTGCCGTCGACGTTGATCATGTACAGTTCGAACTTGCGGCCGTCGCAATCGTGTTTGTTCGACGAAAACAGAATCTTTTTGCCGTCCGGCGTGAAGGTGGGCGCAAAGCTGGCGCAGCCGTAATCGGTAATCTGCCGCGCATGCTTGCCGTCGCCATCCGCCAAAAACAACTCCATCTTCATCGGCGAAGTCAGATTCTCTGCCAGCAACTCGCGGTATTTCTTGTCGTCGTCCGGCGTTGCGGGATGGTTGGCGCGCCATACCAGATGCTTCCCGTCGCGCGAGAATACCGCTCCGCCGTCATAGCCCTCACTTTTGGTGATTTGCTTTTTCCCGGATCCGTCGGAATTCATGGTCCACAGATCAATGTCACCGGCTTCCATGGATGTGTACACGATCTTGCCGGTCTTCCAGTTCACCGTGGCCTCAGCGTCGTAACGGGGCGCGCTGGCCAGCTTCTTTTCGATCTTGCCATTGTCCGTCGCGAGATAAATATCGTATCCGGGATAAACCGCCCACAGATAGCCTTTGCTGCGATCGGCCGCCGGCGGGCAGGCATCCGCCGCTTCGTGCGTGGACGCGTAAAGAATGTGCTTGTTGTCCGCGAGAAAATAGCCGCAGGTGGTGCGTCCTTTGCCGGTGGAGACCATGTGCTGATCCGATCCATCGGCGTTCATGATGAAAATCTGGTCGCATTCCAGGTTGTCGCGCGTGGTTTGGAAGATCAGCCGCTTCCCATCCGGCGCCCAGTACGCCTCGGCATTTTGGCCGCCGAAAGTGAGTTGGCGGATGTTCGCGAGATGCAATGGGGTTTGCGCTAGGAGCGGCGCAGCCATCAGAATGTAGAGTAAGTGTTGGCGCAAACCTTTATCGTAGCTCAGGTTCTGGCCTTGATCACTATGTCTGCCGCTCCCGTAGAATTTCGTGAGCATGTCATCGCAACCGACCTGAACGGCGGCTACCAGGTGGTGCCCTGCGATGTGAATCACGACGGCAAGATTGATCTCATCGCGCTGGCCAGCGGAATGACGGAGTTGGTTTGGTTCGAAAATCCAACCTGGGAGCGCCACGTCATCGCCCGGAATCTGCACGGCATGATCAATCTGGCAGCCTGGGATATTGATGGCGACGGCATCCCCGAGATTGTGCTCGCGCATGAGTTCTCCATGCGGGCGAAGGAGAGCATCGGCGTCGTCTCCGTGCTGAAGCACAACGGCGATCCGCGCCAGCTTTGGACTGTCGCTGAAATCGATCGCCTGCCCACCTCGCACCGCCTACGCTGGGCCGATGTTGACGGCAGCGATAAGAAAGTGGTGATCAATGCGCCGCTGACTGGCGCTCACGCGGAAGCGCCCGATTATCGCGACTCAGTCCCGCTGGTTTATTACCGGCCCGGCGATTGGAAACGGCAGATCATCGACGATTCGAGCGAAGGCCTGGTGCATGGCATCACCATTGTGGATTGGGATCATAACGGCCATGAGCAAATTCTTCGCGCCGGATTCAATGGGATTCAGCTATACAAATTGGGCGCCGATGGCCGCTGGATTCGCACCGAAATCGCGAAAGGCGACCCCGCGCCGTGGCCCAAAAGTGGATCGAGCGACGTTGCCATGGGCCAAGCTGGCGGCCAGCGCTTTCTTGCGGCCATCGAGCCCTGGCACGGTAATCAAGTGGCTGTCTATCGCTTCAACGCGGACGTCTGGCAGCGGGAAGTGATCGATGCTAGCCTCTTGGATGGACATACCATCGTAACGGCCGATCTCACGGGTGATGGAGCGGATCAGATCATCGCCGGTTTCCGTGGCAGGCCTCAGCGGGTTTACATCTATAGCTTCGATGGGAAGCGCTGGAACCGTCAGACACTGGATGACGGCGGAATGTCGGCAGCCGCCTGCGCCGTGGCGGATCTGAACGGAGACGGCAGGCCCGATATCGCTTGCATCGGCTCCGCTACTCACAATCTGAAATGGTACGAGAACCTGGGCCCAGCGAAGCGACCCCAACAGTGACGCCTGAAGTGACGGTTGTAGTGCCTACACTCGCGGCCGATGAAACGCTGGCCAAATGCCTGGATTCACTCGCCCGCCAGACCTTTCGGGATTTCGAAATCATTGTCGTTGACAACAGCGGCCGCCAGGCAGTTGAGCCGCGGGAGGCCGTCCGCGTCATCTCAAATGACAAAAATGTGGGCTTCGGAGCGGCGTTCAATCAGGCCTTTCATGCCTCGGCGGCGACATTTCTCGCCGTGTTGAACGACGACGCTAGCGCCCATCCCGAATGGCTGGAGTCACTGCTGAGGGCGGTGGAAGCGCGGCCCGACGTAGGCATGTGCGCGTCGCGGGTGCTGCTGGCTGATGATGGCCGGCTGGATTCAGCGGGCATGCTGCTGTGCGGCGATGGCAGCAGCAAGCAGCGTGGTCACTTGGAAGCGCCCGAAAAATATCCACGGCGGCAGGAGGTTTTGCTGCCCTCCGGATCCGCCGCGTTCTATCGCCGGGAGATGCTGGAAGAAATAGGATTGTTTGACGAAAGTTTCTTTCTATACTGTGAGGATACGGATTTGGGCTTGCGCGCGCGCTGGGCGGCGTGGGAGTGTTTATACGTGCCGGACGCCGTGGTGGAGCATCGCTATTCGCACTCCGCCGGCAGGGCCTCGACCTTGAAAGCATATTACGTGGAGCGGAATCGCCTGTTTCTTGCCGTGAAAAACCTGCCTTGGCCGAATCTTCTGAGCGCGCCTTTCTATACCCTGGCCCGTTATTTCTGGCATGTTGTGTATGCGTTTCAAGGCCGTGGAAAAGCTGCTGATTTCCAAGGCGCCGCGGGACAACTGCCCATTATCGTGCTGCGCGCCCATCTAGCCCTGCTGGCGCGATTCCCGGCGTTATGGAAGGCGCGGCGTAAGATGAAGCGCCGCTTCACGCCTAAGCAGTTTCGAAGGTTGATCCGCCGTTTCTCCATCAGCCCCCGACAGGTGGCGGCTTTGTGAGACGGGCTACCCAATCGAATCGCGTAATGATTCTGATTCCGGCCTACAACGAAGAAGGCGCTGTCGCGGACGTAATCCGCGAAGTAAATCAGGTAATGCCGAACGTTCCGATTCTGGTGACGGATGACGCGTCGCGCGACGATACCTACAGCCGGGCGAAATCCGCGGGCGCCGATGTGCTCCGGCTGCCGCATCACTTGGGCCTAGGCGGCTGCGTCCAGGCTGGATACAAGCTGGCTTTTGAGCTGGGTTACGATTACGTTATTCGCGTGGATGGTGACGGGCAGCACGATCCGAAATATATTCCCGCTTTGTTGGACGTGCTGCGCAAAACCGGATGTCATATGGTGATAGGCTCGCGTTTTTATCAGAACAACGGAGCCCACACCAGCACCGTGCGCGCGATCGGCATCTGGGTTTTCCGGTTGGTGCTGCGGCCAATCCTGGGTAAACCAGTGCATGATCCCACCTCCGGATTCGTCGGTGTCAATCGGGATACGCTGCGAGTGTTCACCGGCAGCTTCCCTTTGGAATATCCTGAAATCGAAGCGTTGGTGGTGCTACAGCGCAAGCGATTCCGCTTTGAAGAGGTTCCGGTCCGGATGCGCAAACGCAAGGCCGGCCGCAGCACCATCACCGCGATAAAATCGTTGTATTACATTATCCACGTTCTGCTGGGCGTGTTTGTGAACATCCTGAAATTTGAAGGCCGCCGGAGGAAAGAATAAGCATGGATCGCTTGTTAAACGTGATGACCATTCTCAGCCTGGTTCTGATGGCTGTGGTTCTGTTTTCCGTCAGGCGCTCGCACATTCGCGTGGAATACTCGGTGAGCTGGCTGGGCGCCGCTCTGATCCTGCTAGTGCTTTCACGCTCGCCCGGCGCGCTATATTGGATCGCCACTGAGCTTGGCCTCACCGATCCTCCGCTGGCCTTGCTGATCCTTGTTTTTTGCATCTTCCTTGTCGTGATTTACCGGCTTTCGGTGGTCATCTCCGATTTGAAGGATGCCAACATCGCCATGGCCCAGCGGCTGGCTATTCTCGAATTTCAGCTCCAGAGTTTGAATGAAAAGCAGTAAAACCGTCAACAAACCCAAACGATCCGCCACTAGCGTGGTTCAAGCCGCGCCCACCAGCCAGGTCCAACTTTGGCACTACGCGCTCGGCTTCTTCATTGCGTTCTGCGCGCTCTATCAAGTGTACTCGCCGGCGCTATACGGTCCTTTTCTGCTGGATGATTCGTACCTTCCATACATGCTGCCGAATTTCTACGTTCTGCCCATCGGCGATTGGATCCGCGGCCTGCGGCCGCTGCTGATGTTCAGTTTCTGGCTGAACTTCAAGCAATCCGGCAACCAGGTCACATTCGGCTATCACATGGTGAACGTTTTGCTCCATTTTTTGAACGGAGCGCTGATTTATCTCGCCATCCGCAAAGTGCTGAGTTGGAGCTTACCGGAGAGATCCCGGCAGGAGATTCTTGCGGCATTCGCGGCTGGGGTGTTCCTGTTCCATCCTATCCAAACGGAATCGGTGAGCTATGTCGCCAGCCGGTCGGAAACGCTGAGCCTGGTTTTCATACTCGCGGCCTATGTAGTCTTCCTTTATCGCCAGAGCGCGGCTGTTGGGGTGGGAACCACGATCACGATCCTGATTCTCTTCGGGGCGGCCATTCTGAGCAAGGAACACAGCGCGGTTCTGCCGGCGCTGTTCTTGCTCACCGATTATTATTGGAATCCTGGATTCACGTTCGCGGGCCTCCGTCGGAACTGGAAGCTATATGTTCCCATCGGAATTGGCGGAGCCATCGGCGTCGTGTTCGTGTTCCGGATCTTGAGCGGGGCCGGAAGCGCGGGGTTCGGATTGAAGGACTTCACCTGGTATCAGTACTTCTTCAGCCAATGTCGCATCATTTGGGACTACCTGCGAATGTTTTTGCTGCCGTTCGGCCAGAACCTGGACTACGACGTTCCGGTGTCCCACGGGATCCTTGATCACGGCGCCATCTTTGGCCTGCTCGGATTGATTGCGGCATCCGTGCTGGCGTGGATCTATCGGCGCCGCTTCCCCCTGGCTTCCTACGGTTGGTTCGTGTTCTTGATTTTGATGGCGCCGACGTCGTCATTCGTGCCCATCCGCGATCTTGAAGTTGAGCACCGTTTGTATCTTCCCTTTATCGGGCTGTTGTTCATCACCGTGGATTTTCTACGGCGTTGGAATACTAGCGCCTCCACTATGATGGCCGTGCTGGGGCTGATTGTGCTGGCCGAAGCGGGGCTCTCTTATCAACGAAACCAGTTGTACGGCAGCGCTATCGCGATCTGGAAAGATACCGCGGAGAAATCGCCAGGAAAGGTCCGTCCGCGATTTCAATTGGCGTACGCATACTATCAGGCGCAACACTGCAGTGAAGCCGTGGAGCAATACGCTAAGGCGGCTGAGCTTCAGAAACCCAAATACGATCTGTTGCTGGATTGGGCCCTGGCATACGATTGCGCGGGAAGCCCCGACCAGGCCATCGCCAAGCTGAACCAGGCCGCGGCCACCGCCAAGAACGCCCATGTGTACTCGCAGATCGGTATGGAATACGGCAAGCAGGGTAAATACCCGGAGGCCATGGATGCGCTCTCAACAGCTGAGAAATTGGATCCAAAGTTCGCGATGACCTATGTGTATCGCGGCAACATTTTCGAGGTGCAGCACAACGCTACAGCCGCTGCCGCGGAATACCAGCGCGCCTTGGCGGCCGATCCATACAACCAACCGGCTCGCGACGGCCTTACGCGGCTCGGCCAGTAGATGCTCCGTATTGGAGTCAACGCACTTTATCTGATCCCTGGAGGTGTGGGCGGCACCGAGATCTATCTTCGGAATTTGCTCGCCGCGCTGGCCGAGATCGATTCCGTGAATGAATATGTCGTGTTCACCAATCGCGAGACCGGCGCGGACCTGGTTCCCGAAGCCGCGAATTTCGTGCACGCGCCACAGGCCGTCAACGCGCGATTTCGTCCGGCGCGGATACTATGGGAGCAGCTGGTTCTGCCATTTGCCGTGCGCCGGCATGGTTTGGACGTGTTGTTTAACCCGGGATTCACCGCGCCATTGATCTGCGGTTGCCCCATGGTCACCGTGTTTCACGATTTGCAACACAAGCGGCATCCGGAATATTTTCGTTGGTTCGATCTGCCCTTTTGGAACTTCTTTCTCTGGGCATCGGTTCGGCGGTCGCGCGGATTGATTGCCGTATCCGCGGCTACGCGCGACGACTTGGGGCGATATTACGGAGTTGGGGCGCGAGTGATTCACCACGGAGTGGAGCGTGCGTTTTTTGAAATCGCGTCCACGCGCGAGCCGAAAGACTATTTGCTTTGTGCTTCTACTTCGCATCCGCATAAGAATTTGATTTCGCTCTTGCGAGCGTATCGGCAGGCCGAGGGCCTGCCCCACCTAGTCATCACTGGGGTGAGGGGGTTTGCGGCGCGTGAGGTGGAAAAGATCGCTGGGGATTCGGTGAAGATCACCGGCTGGATTCCGCGTGAGCAGCTATATGAGCTGTTTCGCGGGGCGCGCGGATTTATTTACCCATCTACTTTTGAGGGTTTTGGGATGCCGGTGTTGGAGGCGATGGCTGCCGGAGTACCGGTGGCCTGCTCCGATATCCCGCCGCTTCGGGAAATCGCCGGATCGACGGTTCATTATTTTGATCCCGCGAGCGAAATCGAAATTCGAAACGCCCTGGAGCTTCTGGCTGCGGGGATGCTCCCGACCGAAGCCGCGCGCCAGCGGGCCGCGGAGTTCACCTGGGAAAAAACCGCGCGCGAGACGCTGGATTATCTCAAAAACCGGTGACAGGATACTCATTCCCCGATTTCGCGGCGCCGGAAATCGGGAAATGAGTATCCTGTCACCGGTTTTTATCTCAGCAAGTCCTCGAGTTGAACTTTGGTGTCGGTTCTTGAGTCCCGATATTTCACGATAACCGGCGCGGCCAGTGAGAGGCCCCAGTCTCTGCCCGGGCCTACTGTGATGGCGCGCGATCCCGGTACCACCACCGCTCGCGCGGGAATCACCAGCGGATCGTCGTCGCTGGAGCGGTAAATCTCGCCGCGCACTACATCATAGACTGCCGTGGACCGGTTCAGAATTGTGCCGCTTCCCAACACCGCGCCTCGCTTCACAACCGTCCCCTCGTAAACGCCGCAATTCCCGCCCACCAGCACCTCGTCTTCAATGATTACCGGCATCGCGCCCACGGGCTCAAGCACGCCGCCAATCTGCGCCGCTGCTGAAATATGGCAACTGGCGCCCACTTGCGCACAGCTTCCCACCAGCGCGTGAGAATCGATCATGGTGCCGTCGCCCACCCAGGTTCCGGTGTTGATGAACATGGGCGGCATGCAGGTGACGCCTTGGCCGATGTAGCAGCCGTCACGAATACTGGATCCGCCGGGGACGATCCGTATACCGTCCCCAGAGCCAATTCGCTTTACAGGAAATGTCGCTTTGTCGAACCAGGGCTGGCGCACAGTGTTGATGGACATGTCCACGGTAACGCCCATGCGGAAGCCGATCAGAACGCCTTTTTTCACCCACGCATTCACACGCCATCCGGTATTAGTAGAAGGGTCCGGCTCAGCGGCGCGAATCCGGCCGGCGTTCAGCGCCTGTTTGAAACTCTGAAAGAGATGGAAATGTTCTTCGCTGTAGATTTCAGGACGCTGGTCGAAGAGCGCCTCGATCTCAGCCTGCATGCACGCTCCGGTCGGCCAGCAATCCAAGCGCCTCCAGCACCTTTTCGATCTTCGCAAGATTAGCCGCCGCGGGCGGGCACATCGGCAGCCGCCATACCGGTTCCAGTAACCCCATCAGGGCCAGCGCGGCCTTTACCGGAATCGGGTTTGACTCAACGAAATTCACATCCATCAGCGGCAAGAATTTGCGCTGCATCTTCCGCGCGCAGGCGAAGTCGTTGGCCAGCGCATACTGCGCCAGCGCGGTCATCTCCTCGGGAATTTCGTTGGACACCACCGAAATTATGCCTCGCCCCCCCAGCGCGATCAGCGGAAGAGTGATCGCGTCGTCGCCGGAGAGCACGGTGAAGTCCGCGGGAACCAGGTGCAGCACCGCCGCCATCTGGCTGATGTTGCCGGAAGCTTCCTTCACGCCCGCGATGTACTCCACTTCCGACAGCTGTTTCAACGTGGCCGGTTCCACATTGACGCCGGTGCGAGATTGCACGCTGTAGACGATTACGGGAAGCTTCACTGCGTGGGCGATGGCCTTGAAATGCTGATACAAACCCTCTTGCGTCGGCTTGTTGTAATAAGGCGTTACGGAAAGAATACCGTCCGCACCGATTGCCTTGAGCTCTTTCGCGAGTTCGATTACTTCGGCGGTATTGTAGCCGCCAGCGCCCGCCAGCACGGGAACGCGGCCCCGCGACTCTTCGAGCGTGATCTCCACCACGCGCAAATGTTCCTTGCGCGTCAGCGTGGGGCTTTCGCCGGTGGTGCCGCACGGAACTAAGAAGTTGATGCCGGCATCGATCTGGCGCTTCACCAGCGAGCGTAGCGTGGATCCATCCAGAGAGCCGTCTTTGCGGAAGGGAGTAACCAGCGCGGTGCCGCAGCCTTCAAATTTCATGTCAACCTCCAAACAGGACGTCCGAGAATTCGTAACAGCCCTTGCGTCCAATAATCCATTGTGCCGCTTTCAGAGCGCCTCGGGCGAAGCCCTCGCGGCTGCGGGCGGTATGCCGCAGCGTGACCGTGTCGGCAGTGGAATCGAAACCGATCTCGTGCGTTCCAGGATGCGCGCCGGCGCGGCTGGAGCTGGCATCGATGGCGCGGTCGAACCCCGACGCGTGCATCCGTTCCACCAGCTTCAAGAGCGAGCCCGAAGGCGCGTCTTTCTTCGTGCTGTGATGAATCTCCCAGGCCCACGCGCCGTACTCCTTCTCATTTTGGAAAAGACGCGCGGCTTCGGCCACCAGGCGCGAGAAGATGTTCATCCCCACCGAGAAGTTCGGGCTCCAAACCAGCGCCGAATCATTTTTGTCGACGATGCTCTTTACCTCTGCAAGACGATCAAGCCATCCCGTCGTGCCAACCACAATCGGAATTCCGAGCGCAGCAACTTTGGCCACATTGCCCAACACCGACGCAGGAATGGAAAATTCCACTGCGACATCAGCGCCGTCGAGCGATTCGTCGCGGTCTACATCCACGCGCGCGGTAACGGTGAACCCGTACTCGGGCGCCAGTTGATCGATGAGCCGCCCCATCTTGCCGTAGCCGACGATGGCGAGGTTAGGCATAAAAATCAGTTCGCAGGCGAAAGCGCCTGCGCCACGTTACGCATCGAACACCGCCGGATCTAATTCCATGAAGAACTCGCGATGCAGCGCCTGTACCGCCGCCGCCAAATCCTCGCCCGCCACTACGAACCCCAGGTTCAGCGCGGACGCGCCTTGCGACACCATGCGCACGTTGATGCTTCCCAGCGCGTTAAATATTCGAGCTGCCACTCCCGGCGTATGGCGGATGTTTTCGCCCACCATGCAAATGATAGCCTGATTCTCGTCCACCCATACTTCGGAAAACTCGCGCAGCTCGCCCAGTATCCCTTCCAACCGTCCGGTCTCGTCAATCGTCAGTGAAACGCTCACCTCGGATGTCGCCACCATGTCGACCGACGTTTCGTAGCGATCGAAGATTTCGAAAATCCGCCGCATAAAGCCGTGCGCCATGAACATGCGCGTGGACCGTATATTGAGCACGATCACCTTGCTCTTGCAGGCGATGGATTTTACGGCATTGGTGCTGGCCACGCCCTCGGATAAAATCCGCGTCCCTTCCACCTGCGGACGCCGGGAGTTCAAAATGAGCACCGGAATATTGCGATCGATGGCCGGCAGCACTGTGGCCGGATGCAGAACTTTAGCGCCGAAATAGGCCAGCTCCGCGGCCTCGGTGAAAGAGATTACCTTTACGCGATGCGCGTCCGGACAAACCGTCGGATCGGCGGTCAACATCCCGTCCACATCGGTCCAGATCTGGATCTCTTCGGCGCCGATGCCAGCGCCGGCCAGAGACGCCGTAAAATCGGAACCACCGCGTCCCAGCGTCGTGGTAATCCCATCCTCAGTGGCGCCGATGAATCCGCCCATCACCACCACGCGTTGTTCCGCAAGCGGCGGAATCACGGCGGCCAGCTTCGCATAAGTGGCATCGAACAGTGGGACCGCCTGCGTGTGCCGCCGGTCCGTAACAATCAGCTTGCGCGAATCCACGTGAACGGCATTCAACCCGTGATGGTTGAAGAAATTGGTGACGATCAGGCTGGAGAGCCGCTCGCCGAAACTGGATATGGCGTCGATCGATCGCGGAGTCAGCTCACCCAGCACGGCCAAGCCCTTCACCAATTCGGTGAGTTCCTGGAAATGCTCTTCCACGGTACGCTCCATGCCGGACTCGCGCAGATGGAAATCGCGCAATGCCACCAACTCCCGGAGCGCCTCTTCCCGCTGGCCGCTCACCGCCAGGTTCGCGATCTTCAGCAGGCGGTTGGTGGTTTTTCCCATAGCGGAAACCACGACAACCGGCTTGCGGCATAGCCTGGATTTTACGATGCCTGTGACGCGTTCGAGAGCCGCCCGGGATTCGACGGACGTGCCGCCGAATTTCATGACGATCATCAGTCCAGCAGTCCCTCGGAATACATCAGCTCGGCGTTCAGAACTGCCGCGCCCGCCGCGCCCCGGACAGTGTTGTGCCCCAAGGCCATGAATTTATAATCCAGCACCGGACATTCACGCAGGCGGCCGACGAAGACAGTCATCCCGCGCTCGCGCTCCACATCCCTGCGCGGCTGCGGCCGGTCATGCTCCGTCATATACATCAAGGGCCGTGGTGGAGCGCTGGGCAGTTTGCGCTCCTGCGGCAAGCTGCTGAAACTCTCCATCGCCTGGATCAATTCGGCCACACCCGGCTTGCGCTCCAACTCGACACTCGTAGCCACCATGTGGCCGTCTACCACTGGCACGCGATTGCATTGCGCACTCACTTTGGCTGCCAGCGGTCGGATGCTGTCACCCGTGAAATCGCCCAGGATTTTCTGCGTCTCACGCTGCATCTTCTCCTCTTCGCCGGAGATGAACGGAATCACGTTGCCGTTGATATCCAGCGACGCAACGCCCGGATAGCCCGCGCCAGAGAGAGCTTGCATGGTTGTCGCCATCACGCGCGTGATGCCGAACTGTTTCAGCGGCGCCAGCGCCAGGGCCAGCATCATAGTGGAACAATTGGGATTGGTGGCAATCTGCCCCTGCCAGCCGCGCTGGCGCTGCTGCAACGGAATGATCTTCAAATGATCCGGGTTTATTTCCGGAATCAGGAGCGGAACATCGGCATCCATGCGATGATTGCGCGAGTTCGATACCACCACGTGGCCGGCCTTCGCAAACGCCTGCTCGATCTCGGTGGCGACGGAGGCGTCCATGGAGGAAAAAAGCAGGCGCGGCGCATTGCCGGGCTTGCACTCTTCCACGTGCATGTCGCGCACTCCCGCCGGCATGGTACCGTCCAGCCGCCAGTTGGTGGCCTCGCGATACGGCTTGCCCGCAGACCGGTCGCTCGCGCCCAGCCACGTAACGTCGAACCACGGATGTCCTTCCAGGAAGGCTATGAACTTCTGCCCCACCATGCCCGTGGCGCCTAAAATCCCAACTTCAATTCTCGGATTCACTGTATTAACTGCTTGACCATCCTCTTGTAGATTTGGATTGCTTCCAGTATCTCGCGCTTTGGAATTCGTTCTTCCGACGTATGGGCTACATGAATAGATCCCGGCCCCATCAGGTAGGGCCGGCCCCAGCTTTCGCCGAAAGAAGGAATGTCGGTGGTGTAGGCAACGACAGCCGTTTCAAAACCCGGAAGCGATCCCAAATGAACGGCCGGCACGAACAGGACCTCATTGAGATCGACACTTGGGCCCCCCTGGCCATTCACGGCTTTTTTCGCGGCCGCTCGTGTCGCGTTGCCATCGTCCACCAGACGGATAAACACTTCGGCAAGCGCTTGATCGGGAATCACGTTCGGCGCGCGGCCGCCGCTGATGGTTCCGATATTCAGCGTGCTGGCGCCCAGGATCGCATCCGTGGGAAGCGGGAGATGACGCAGCGCGTTCAGCGCGTCCAGCAATTTCAAGATCGCTGAATCGCCCAACTCGGGATAAGCCGAATGGGCCATGCGGCCGCTGGCCACAACTTCCAGCCGCAGCGCGCCTTTCGATCCCAGCGCCAGTTTGTTTTCCGTCGGCTCGCCATTGATCAGGAATTTCGATCCGCGCGGATGCTTGGCGGCCTCCAGCGCGCCGGTGCTGTTGCGTTCCTCACCAACCACGAACAGCAACGCAACATCACGCTGGCCTTCCTGCAGCAATTCTTCGACCGCGAAGATCATGGACGCGATGATGCCTTTGGTGTCGCACGCGCCACGGCCCCAGATGTGAGTTTCGTCTTCACGTGAAGCGAAGAATGGCGGCACCGTGTCGATGTGCGTGGAAAGAGTAACCACCGGATTGCCCCACCAGGCAAGGACATTGAACCGTCCTGCCTCAACCGGCATGCGCTCCACCTGGCCGTCGTGGCGCGCTGCGAGATCGCCCAGATGTGCAAACAGCGCTTCGCCGACGCGCGCTTCGTTTTCCGTAATGGACTCT
>Ga0210388_10002909_pt1 | contig 13395 bp, 14 predicted proteins | sample IncBWC19OmetaG_FD_155485 | JGI IMG/M metagenome (GOLD analysis project Ga0210388, IMG submission 155485) | Forest soil microbial communities from Barre Woods Harvard Forest LTER site, Petersham, Massachusetts, United States - Inc-BW-C-19-O ... | reverse complement strand
CGTTTGCGGCGGAGCGATGGCATCTATCGTTGGATGTTCGATGTCGCATCCCCACGAGTGAATGGGGATGGCTCTTTCGCCGGGTTCATCGGCTCGGCGATTGATGTGACAGATCAGAAGCTGGCCCGGCAGGCACTGGAAAAAGTGAGCGGTCAACTCATCGAAGCTCAAGAAAATGAGCGCGGCCGGATCGCAAGAGAGCTGCACGACGACATCTGCCAACGGCTGGCGCTGCTGTCGATGGAGATTGAGCAAGCGAACCGCAATTCGAACGGCTCACCGATTACTTCGAACCACAGCCTGGAGGAAGTCCGGAAGCACTGCTCCGAGATTGCCAGCGATGTTCAATGCATTTCGCACCAACTTCATTCCTCCAAGCTTGACTATCTGGGGATTGCGGCAGCCATCCGGGGGTTCTGCAATGAGTTCTCGAAACAACACGAGATAAGCATTGTATTCACGGCCAGGAATGTGCCTGAGAATCTGCCCAAAGATGTTTCGCTGTGTCTCTTCCGAGTCGCACAGGAAGCTTTACATAACACAGCGAAGTACAGCGGGGCGAGCCAATTCACTGTAGCTTTGAGCAGCAGCCCGGACGAGGTGCGGCTTGAGGTAAGAGATGCGGGGGCAGGTTTCAACGTGGAAGCAGCGAAGGAGGATCGTGGTTTGGGGCTCGTAAGCATGCAGGAGCGGGTACATCTGGTGCATGGCAGGTTCTCCGTCGAATCGCAGCCTGGGAAGGGCACAAGAGTTCTTGCTGCCGTGCCGCTCGCTGCCGAGGATGGAGGCTCTCCAGAAGATGGGGCATCTAAGGAGACCGCAAAAGTTATAGGCGTTTCATGAAACGAACAACCATATTGCTTGCTGACGACCACGCGATGATTTGCGCTGGCCTCCGAAAGCTGCTGGAACCTGAATATGAGGTGATTGGCTGCGTCGGAGATGGTCGTGCGTTGATCAAAACTGCCGTAGAGAAGAAACCTGATCTGGTGCTGGTAGATGTGGGAATGCCTTTGTTGAATGGTCTTGATGCCGGGCGCGAATTGAAAAAGCTGATGCCTAGGATAAAGCTCATCTTCCTTACCATGAATCAGGATGCGGATGTCGCCAGCGAGGCCCTCCGGATTGGCGCCTCGGGTTACCTGTTAAAGAACTCACAGGGAGAGGAACTTCTGCAGGCTGTCCATAATGCCGTTCGAGGAACCTCATACGTCACGCCGCAAATCAGCCATGCGATGGAGGAGCGATTTATTCGCGATCCTAGGTCCATAAGTCACTCTAAGCAGCTGAGCGACAGGCAGCGAGAGGTTCTGCAAATGCTCGCAGAGGGCCAATCCATGAAGGAGATTGCCTACATTCTCCAGATTTCGAGCAGGACAGTGCGCTTTCACAAATACAAGATCATGGAGGAATTGGGGATCAAGACCAACGCCGAGCTCGTGCAGTACGCCATTAAGCACTCGATCATCTCGCCATTGTAAGCGGGATTCTGCCGGCCCTTCGGTGCCCGCGGCAGACGCGCCCGCAACATAATTGTTTGCCTACCTAGTCAGAATTTCAAGACACCCAAAATAACTGCGCCTGTCCCTAGTGACAGTTCTCACCGGCTTCTGCGTGCAGTGAAGTGACACCTGTACGAAGAGCCGCTCGTTAGCGATGCAAGATCTGCTACGGGCAGGGCCCCATTCACAGAGTATGACAGCGGGAGCGAAAAGGAGGATCTCCAATGAGATTGAGGATTAGAAAATCGAAACTTCCCCCAAGGACGACAATCAACGCTCACTGAAGGCGCAAACCGTGAGTATGGCATTCCAACTGGGCCAAACCCGTTGGTTGATGTTCGAACAAAACACCGTTCCGGTATCCAGGTTGTAGCTTGTGCTATTTTGCAGCCGGATTCGCAGGTGTAGAGAGTTGTACGACGGCTGCTGCGGCCATGAATTTTGCCGTGTCGTTGCTGTCGCTCAAACCATTTGCCGCATCGGGTACAAGGGAACGGTCGCCACGACGAGCCAAGGCATCGAACGCTGCCGCTCTCACAACCCACTCCTTATCTGATGTGGCAGTTACCAGCGCTTTTCCAGATAGCGGGTCGGGATCGTCAGCCAGCATCTTGACCGCGTTTGCACGAACCAAAATCTCCTTTTCCTGATCGCCGTGAATTGCCTGATAGGCCTGGAGTCCGACTCCGCCAAACGGGACAAAACCAATACCTTGCTCGAATGCCTGCTCTGCGAGCTCATTAGGATGGTGCATCAAGTCGTTGAGTTCTTTTTCCTGGCCGGCCATCAAGATCTCTCCGGACTTGTGCTGACCCGTGACAATCGCGTAATAGACGCCAAAGCCGGTTTCATCGCCCAATATCGTGAGGGACTTCGCCACCGCCATTACGACGCTTCCGGATTGGTCCTTGAGTGCAGCCCGCAGCTTTGGAATAGAGCTCTTCGCCTTCAGGGACCCCAGCGCAACCGCAGCCGCAGCCCGGACGTCCGGATCCGAATCCGTGAGGGCCTGTTCCGCCGGGGTGACCCCTTGGGAGCCAAAAGTGATTACCCCCAGCACACGAACGGCGATCACCCGCGTTTCGCTTTTCGAGCTAGTGAGACCAGTTTGCAATAGAGTCCACGCCTGTTCCCGCGGTGTCTGGCAAAATAATGGGGGCGCTAAAACGAGAGCAATAGCGATCGCTACAGTTCTCTTCATGGTCAATTTCCTCCAAGCTTAACGCGTGCTGTCAGCAATCCGACATCAACTAGAAGACTACCGAAGTGGTTATAACTTGAGTTCTGGACCACTATGTTCAACTACTTGCTGACGCAGTTATTGCCAGACTGGAGAACCTCCTCCTGATCGTGTGATGCTGGACTCCAACGCCCGCAGCCTGCAACTGTCACATCTGACAGGTTACTTGCAGCAGCGAGAATGTAAGACTTCCATAGCGATCGATCAGACCGCGTCAGACTCGCGATATCCCCGAGATACACTCTCAACGTAGTTGAGGAATCCTGACATGGCGGATGAAAGCCTTCCAATTCCGCAGCAGCGCCAGCTGAAGGAGAGAGCCTCCAGGGAGTTCAAGCGCTTCATCGTAATCTTTCTCTACCTTTGGGTCGTCTTTGGGCTGCTTTCGATCCATAAGAGTCTCGTTTTGTCACAACGTCATTTGGACTCTCAGGACCACACGTTTGCGATTATCAATGCGTTCGTTTTCGCAAAGGCCCTGCTCACCGGAGAGCATCTTCGCCTTGGAACGAGGTTCAGCAATAAGCCGCTCATTTATCCGGTCCTTCATAAGTGCTTTGTCTTTACCCTGCTGCTTATCTGCTTTCACATCGTAGAGAGCATCGTGGTAGGAGTGTGGCGTGGAAATACTATTGCGAACAGCATTCCGCCGATGATTGGGTGGAATCCGAAGGGACTCCTCGCGGTGGGCGTCATGTGTTTTGTGTTGTTGTTGCCATTCTTTGGGTTCAGAGAGATTGCACAGGTGGTCGGGGGCAGACAGATGTGGAGTCTGTTCTTTGAACGAAGAACAACGGCGGGAGAATGATGTAACAACGAGCCTGCCCGCGATTGCGGATCTGAGCTAGAAGGCGCTAAGTATCCTGCAATTCCCGACGATTTCTCACCCATCTCTTCGGCCCGTCGAGATAACCATGAGCGCCGCCAAGTGTAATGACGGGTGATTGACGCATTCCTTGCGACAGGACCTAGCTAGAAAGCTTCGCCCACGCCGACACCCCAGGTGAAATTGTCTTTACCCCAGGCAAAATCCGTTCGCAGATTGACGTGATACTTCTTGCTCAGCATGTAGCGAATGCCAGTTCCTCCGGCGGGGAGAAGCTTGTTCGCTCGCAGAAGTTGATTTCCACCGGGAGCAACTGCGCCGAGGCCGCCAAAGCCCACTAAGCCGAACTTCCATGGAAGGACCAGCCGGTACTCCAACTGAGTGGCAAACATATAGCGATCTAAGTACCGCCCCGCCGTGTAACCACGGAGCTAACTGCTCGCGCCATAGATGCAATTTCCGTAGAACGGGGGCGATCCACCGGTGCTGCACCAATACACGTTGTAGGCCAATACTTGCCTGTCTGTGAGGCTCAGGTATTTGTTGAAGGTAAACTTGTAAGACTGAAAGGAATATTTGCTACCAAGGTCTTGACCGAAGAAATCGCCGGTGAAGTCGATAACGCTCCCTTTTAAGGGATAAAAGCGATTTGGACGAGAGTCACGCCGCACTTCGCCCCCCAGTGCACGTAAATCAGTATGCAGCCCGACATCCGGGGGAATTGGGGGTATCTTATTGGAGGTCGGCTTGAGTGTGATGAAAGAGTTTCCGGTGATGAAACGTCCACCCACATAAATATCCCAACCGATATTGCGCAGGAACTTGAGAAAGTACATCTGGCCGGTTTGTTCCAACGGCAACTTGAACCCGGCATTTCCATTCACGAATCCGACGCCGTACAAGTTGTAATCCAGGTTTCCGTGCGCGTACAGCGATTCCAACTCGTAGCGCGCGTGCTTGAGGTAAAAGTCGCCACCAAGAACAAATCCCCGGCTGCCATCGTTTGTAATCAAGCCACCCGCGCCCATAACTGACGGTTCCACTTTCCGATCCTTTGTTGGAATGGGGATAATGTAGCCGAGAATCGGTATGACTCCCGACCCCAGCGCGGGGCTCACAATCGGCAGCGGAGCGACTACAAATGATCCGGCATGATCGGACTTTTTTTTCCCTTCTTCTTTTTTTGTTTCAGATTTCTGTTTCGGGCTTGTTTCGATCGAGGGACTTGCTGAAGATTGTTGAGTAGAAGTCTGAGGGGCGTAGGGTTCGACCACGGAGGATGGGTCAGTCGATAGAATTTCCATAGCGCGGGCGGCTTGTAAACAAGAAAGACGGGCTCCCGCACTCATGCAAGCAAGGAAAAGGATCAAGATCCGGAGTTTTCCGAAATTAGTAAGTGCATTCATGGCGTCTCCACAGGCGCCAAGCTAGTAAGCATTCACGAGCGGCCGTCCGAACAGGTTGTAAGCAATGCCAAGGCGAGTCGGCTTCCCGGTGACGATCGTGATCTGATCAATAACGTATGTAGTGGTCTCGTTCCGCGTTACGATCTCGATCACGTCTCCTGTGCCGACATCTTTCAGGCCTCTGAAAAACCCATCTCTGTGGCCTGCGATTCTGATATTGCCGTTTTCTCCCGGTCTGGCCGTCCCCACAATGTAGCCAACTGCGCGATTCAAGCTGAGATCATCTGTGCCGTCGAGAACCGGTGCCTCCAGATGAATCTTCGGAATGCGGAGGAGCGCTTTCGCTGGTGCAAGGTGCACAACTAAACTTTCCTGATAGCCCCGAATGCGCTTAGCCGACCAAAGATTGAAATCTGGCGACTTGCTTGAGGATTCGGTTCCGTTCGTCACTTCCTGCGACAACAATTGATGGCTCTTGAAGCTCTCGACTTCTGCTTGCGAAAGGATAAATCCATGAATGCGGGCCATTGCATAAATGAAAAACATCGACGCACCAACCGTAACTAGTAGGCGTTCAAGATTCTTCATTCCATCGCATCATCGTTTTGCCCTCGCCGGTCAACTGAACGGGATCTACACAACTGCGGTTCGACCAGAAGTCCAATGAAATCAGACCGCTGCTCTAATACTGAGAAAACAGTACTGTCGGCGCGGTATTCGAGTAACTGTCACTAGTGACAGCCCGCCGTCCACTCTACTGAGCGGATCGAACCGGGTTATGAAGCAGTAATCGCATTGATCGCCGTCTGACTGAGGGTGACTCACTCGTCGGACTTAAGGCATTGTTCTGGTTTTCGTGTAGCCGTGCAAGGTCCTGACGCAATCTGACGCCCTGAGTACTGTCCACTCTGACAGTAGCCTGGGCTGGCTGTCTAGTACACACTCTTCATTGCGTGAAATTATGAGCAGGGTTCGAGTGTTACTTGCTGATGACCATGACGCCATTCTGGCTCGGGTGCGCGCGGTGCTGGGTGAGGAATTTGAAATCGTAGGCGCGGTGAATAATGGGCGGGATGCTGTAGGGGAAGTCCGACGTCTTGATCCCGATGTACTCGTGTTGGATATATCCATGCCCGGTATCAATGGGCTACAGACAGCCAATGAGATTCACGCTGCCCGTGGCCGAACAAAAGTCGTGTTTTTGACGGTGCACGAAGACCCAGATTTCGTTGCCGCCGCGTTCTCCGCTGGCGCTTCCGCATATGTCGTTAAGTCAGATGTCACTACTGACCTCGTTCCCGCTATACGCGAGGCCCTGGAAGGGGGCAGATACATTTCGCAGTCGATATCATCCTAAGTGTCGGCTCTCAGCCAGGAAAGGCAGGACTGAACTGAGGCCCTAACGTTCCCGGGCCTTCAGGCGAGCGTTTGTAAAGGATCCACCGCCCCAAAGAGTGAATATGCACTGTCACATGTGCCAGTAGAAGTGCAAGACTCTGTTCGGTAGCTTAGAGACGCCTCGCAAAGCTGCTAGTGCTTGCTACTGCCTCGAGAAGTAGAGCGATGGGTACTTCCTTGTTGTTGCAGAGGACGCGAAGGGACGACTTCGGTGCTCACTCTTCAGTGGCGCACATCGAGGACAAGATGAAGCTGATCTCCACTACATTGAAAGAGATACTCGTGTATCTGCTGAGTTGCATTCTCATCTTCACGGCGATCCCGGAGGAGCGTAGTTTGTCACAGACTCCGCAAGCCGGGCCGAATGGAACTTCTCCGTACGCGGGACAGGGAGCGCCGCTGTCTGCGAATGAGTTGCAACAATTGGTAGCACCCATTGCGCTGTATCCGGACGCTCTGGTTGCCCAGATTCTTGGGGCGACGACTTTTCCGGACCAAGTCGCGTATGCCAATGACTGGCTTCAGCAGAACAAGAATCTTGCCGGTTCAGCTCTCATGCAAGCTGCTGATAGTCAGCCTTGGGATCCAAGCGTAAAGGCGCTTACACAGTTTCCCTCGGTGCTAGACAACCTGGCGAGGAATCTCAGCTGGACTTCCGCCTTGGGTGAGGCGTATCACACGCAGACGGCTGACGTCATGTCGGCGGTCCAGGCGTTACGCGCCCAAGCTTATGCTGCTGGCAATCTGAAGTCGGGTTCGCAGATTACGGTTGTACAGCAGTCGCCGCAAACCATCGTGATTCAGCCTGTGAATCCGCAAGTCGTGTACGTCCCGCAATATAACCCCACCGTTGTCTACGGCACTCCATATACGACGCCTGGTTACAGCACTGGAGCAGTAGTCGCGACCGGCCTGCTTGCGTTCGGCGCTGGCATCGCAGTAGGCGCGGCCATGAGCGGCGGTTGCTGCGGCTGGGGCTATAGTTCTTGGAACTGCAACTGGAATGGCGGCGCCGTGGTCTACAGAAGCAACGCCTACTACGGAAATAATGCGTGGCATGGCGGCTACTATGGATCGAGCGCCACTGCTTATGGCCCATATGGGGCCGCGCGGGCGGGCACTGCCTATAATCCCTCAACCGGGACGTACGCGAGAGGCGCGTCGGCGTCAACTCCCTACGGAAGAACGGCAGCTGGCCAGGCGTACAACCCCAACACAGGCGCCTATGCGGCTACGCATCAGACCTCCAACGCCTACGGGAGCTACGGAAGCTCGGTCTACTCGAAAAATGGCAATACGGCTTACACCCAACATCAGACTACCGCGCAAGGGTCGGTGGCAACCGTGCAAACTTCCCAGGGCGGCAGGGGTATTGCAGGGGCAAATGCGAACGGTAACTATGCTGCGGGCCAGGCAGCAAATGGCAACAAGTATGCCTCTGCGAACGGCAACGAGTACAGAAACACTGGGAGCGGCTGGCAGAAAGACACGAATGGAAGTTGGAACAATGTCCAGAAGCCGAGTTCCAGTTCTTCGAACGGGTGGGGACAGCGGGAAGGTGGCCGTGGATCATCGGCCTTTGGTGGAGGCGGATGGCAATCGAGGGCGGACAGTGCCCGCGGTTCGATGAGCCGTGGTGGAGGTGGCGGATGGGCCGGCCGCAGGTAGTTCATCGCAGAGTGGAGGGTAAATTGTGTAAGCGGTATTGGTCAGGGGCCTTACCGCTGTAGTCTCGGAGGAAGTGATGTCGCTTATACGCTGTAGAATTGCGCTCACGGCACAGTTGCTGCTTCTAACGCTTGTCTTTCCGCCGACCGCGTGCAAATCAAAACCTTCGACCAGTGAGTTCGCTACACCCGACGAAGCAGGCAGCGCGCTGCTGGCAGCGGCGAAGTCTGGCGACCAGGCCGCGCTGTTGGCAATTTTCGGCCCGGACTCGAAAGAGCTCATCTCGTCAGGCGATGCCGTGCAGGACAAGAACACGGCTTCCGCATTTGTGGCGGAATATGCGGTGATGCATCGCTGGCGCGGGATGCCGGATGGTTCTCGACTCCTCCTGGTTGGCTACGACAACTTCCCGTTCCCTATTCCGTTGAAGAAAAACGATAGCGGGCAGTGGTTCTTCGACACAGCTGCTGGAAAAGAAGAGATTCTCAATCGCCGTGTTGGCCGGAATGAACTGGCCGTCATCAACGTTTGTCAAGCGGCGGCGAATGCTCAGGCTGAGTACTTCGCGCAGCTTCACGATGGCGCTACCACGAGGGAATATGCTGTGAAGTTCATCAGCGATCCCGGCAAACATAATGGCTTGTACTGGCAATCTCCGGCAGGTCAGCCCCAGAGCCCGCTCGGCCCGCTGGTGGCGTTCGCAACCGCGGAAGGATATAGCGTGAAGCCAGATGCTCACAGTCCTTTCCACGGTTACTACTTTCGCATGCTGAAGGGGCAAACCAGCAATGCTCCGGATGGTGCAAAGGACGATGTGGTCAATGGGAAGATGACCGGGGGATTTGCTTTTGTCGCTTATCCGGCAGAATACGGTAATTCAGGAGTAATGACCTTCATCATCAACCAGGATGGCGTGCTGTTGCAAAAGGACTTGGGGAAGACCACGACCGACACGGCGACTGCAATGAGCGAGTTCGATCCCGATAAGACTTGGACAATTGTCGAGTGACCACGCATTGCATTACCTTTTCCCGGGCCGGCCAAACCACAAATATTGCCAACCTACCTGCAGACTCTGGTAGTTGCCGCCGAACCGGATGTACGTTCCATTGCTATAGCTGACCTTTAATGACTGGTGCGCAGCAAAGCGCCATGCGGCCGTGGCTCCGAGGCGCGAGCCCGTTTGCTTAGTGGCGAGGTTCTGTATGCCATTCAGGCTCGTTACGCCTCCCCACCAGAAGTTGCCGTCCAGTGATACCCAGGTGCCACCACCGAAGTCGCGGCTTATATGCGATTCGAGAGAGCCAATGGGTTCTTCCCTCTGCGGTTTGGGGATCGGAAGGTCGTACGACGCTGAGTTTGTTGTATAGAACCACGCACCGCCATAAGCATCGAGTAACCAGTGTCCCCAGCGCTCGGAATACCCAAGTTCCGGTTTGAAGGCCCATCGATTGATTCCCCAATTTACCAGTTTTGTGCCACTGTATTGGCCCGTCGGTGCGATGACTTTCACACTTGCGCCCAGTAGGGCCTTCTGCTTCCACTTGAAGAATTCCCGGGCAGGCATGGCGCGACCGCCTATCAGATTGACAGAGAAGCGAGTTACGAAATCCAGCAACCCCGAACGATATATGGATTGTTGCTGCTGCTGCACCTCTCCTTGAAACGTTCCGATCCCGTATGGGAGGGAGACGGTGATATTGGAGGATCGTCCGAAGACATTCAAAGCGTGGTAATAGCTGAAACTGGGGATGCTGAATGTCCCAGTTGCGCCAGTGATCGGGATCGTCCCATTGAGGTTCACTCCGCCGCTGAAATATGACCACGTCAGTACGAGCGCGTTGGAATTGACAGGGGTGATGACGTAAGCTCGCGGGGATAAATCCTGCCCGCATAGCGGCCCAGCCAGGACGGCGAACAGACTATACGTAAATAGTATGGAATTGTGTCGCATGGAATGTCACAATCGCGTGACAATCAAATCCGTGGCCGCCGCATTTCTCCGATGGCACAGCACTGGTCTCAATGCCTGAGTCCCCACCTATGTTCCGGCAATGGTCCTGCTCTGGAGGATCATGACCACGACGCGCCAGTTCTCGGCCTGCCCTTCTGCTGTCGTATCGGAAGCGACCCGCTCACTCGTCCCCATGGCGCCCGGAGCGACAACATTCGTCAGCGGAGTGCCGCCCTGCTGCTCTACAAATTCGAGAACGTTCGTTGACCGTTCCTGACTTAGCTTCCGGTTGAAGGCAGCGCTGCTGACTTTAGACGCGTGGCCTTTTACCTGGATAATGCAGGCTCTGATCGTTTTCGCTTTTTGTGCCAATTTCAGGAAGCTAGACCTCAGAAGCATCTATGCTCCTTCCTGTTGATTGGAGTGACTTTGACGCCGAATGATAGAGACACTGCCCGCACTGGCGATACTGGCACAATTGACAGTTGAACCTCGCTGTCGCTAAGCAGAGCATCACCACACCTGCGGAACTACCGTGCAGATCCCGTGCAGCGATCGACAGTGTTACCGTTCATCGAGAGCTGAGAGACTAAGACAACGCTCTTACGACTTTGGATGGGAAACACCACTCCGGTGGGAGTGATTTAACAGCGCTGTACAAAATATTCATCGACGTGCGTCCCCGCGCACAGAAGCCTGACGTTGTCATTCTCATGACTGATGATACTGGTTGTAGCGATTTCGACAATATGTTCAGAAGATGGACATTTCTCGCGCAGTTCACGTCTTTGGCAGCTTGTGCCCAAGACGCTCACTTTTATGGGAGGTGGATGTCATCTCACGATGCGCCACGCATTGCAGGAGCAGAGAAGCCACGAACGGCCTTAAGCAAGAGCTTTGGTGCAAAAGAAAGGGGGAAAGAAATGTCGCGAGAACTTCGCAAGAGGGCGGTGACAGTCGGAATTGGCTTCGTGCTTGCAATGGTAGGGTGCAGCGTGGTGACGGCACAGGATGTAAGAACCAATTTCATGCCGGGAACGGATTTCGCAAAATTCCACACGTATAAGTGGGTGGTGGTCCCAAACGTCACCTATCCAAACCAGATTCTGGATACACAGATCAGGGATTCCATCAATTCTCAGTTGTCCACGAAAGGCCTGGCGAAGACGGATGGTGACAAGGCCGACCTCTACGTTACCTATCAGGTGTCGGTGGATCAGCAAAAGCAGTGGAATGCGTATGGCATGGGTGGAGGATTGCGTTGGGGAGGCGGGATGGGTACCGCCACAAGCTCGACCATCGATGTTGGTACGCTTGTTCTCGATATGTATGACCCTTCCACGAAGCAACTCGTTTGGACCGGACGTGCGACCAAAACACTGAATCCCAGCAAGAACCAACAGAAGAACCAGCAGAACCTGGACAAGGCGATGCAAAAGTTGTTGAAGAATTACCCGCCCAAGCAGAGCTAGAGATAACGCTCTTTACAGAGAATGGCGAAAGGATGGATATGGAGAATACAGCATGTCGCAGGATCACGACGACGCTCTTCGTCCTGAACACATTATTCGTGAGTGCGATTTTCACCTTTTCTGCCAAGGCACAGAATCAGGAACTTCAGCAGCGTGTCGCGGAGATAAAGAAGGCAGCCGCGAAGAATAAACAGAACCTTGCTGAATACACGTGGGTCGAGCAGGTCACCATCAGCCTGAAGGGCGAACAGAAAAAACAGGAGCATTTCCAGGTGCGACTGGGGCCGGACGGACAGCCGCAAAAGACTTCTCTTGACCCGCCGGATACCTCCGCTGCCCAACCGAGCGGAGGGCGCTTGAAACAACACATTGTCGCGAAAAAGAAGGAAGAATACAAAGACTATGCAGACCAGATGAAGGCGTTGGCGCAGCAGTATGTGCCACCGACAAAAGAACTGCTAGAACAGGCCTATCAGAAGGGAAACATTACATTGGGCACCGCAGCAGGTGATCCCAATGATATTCAACTTGTCATCCACAATTACCTGAAATCGCAGGATTCGGTGACCCTGGTTTTCGACAAGACTCAGAAGGAATTGGTAGGGATTCAAATCGCCTCTTACATGAGCGATCCGAAGGATGCGATGAATCTGACCGTGCAATTCAGCCGTCTGCCGGATGGAACAAACCATGTCTCCAGTCTGGTGATCGACGGTGTCAGCAAGCAGTTAAACATTGCCATCCAGAACTCGAACTACAACCACGTCTGAGATTAAGCGCGAGTATGACCGCGGACGTCGTATCACCTTCATATAACGATCAATGCGCGAGCAAGGTCTAGACAAAGAATTGCTTTCTCAGGGAGGACGAAAGGTGATTAAGAGCAGCGCAATAACATTCGCAGTTTTCGCGTGCATGGCTTCCGCTTCCGCGGTTCTGGCCCAGGACCAAGCGACCACTCAAGAGGCGCCCGCCAAGGCCACAGCATCGGCCCCTTCGACAGAGGAACAGAATCTGAAAGAGTACATCACGCTCTTACGGAAAGATGTGCGGTCACAAAAATCCGCAGTGATGAGCGCGGTCATGCAACTTGACCCGGACCAGGCAGCCAAATTCTGGCCAATTTACCGTGATTACGACGCTGAACTGACGAAAGTGAATGATCTGAGAGTGGCCAATATTGGACGATACTCGCAAACATACAACCATTTGACGGACGCGGAGGCAGACGAGCTGGTCCAGAACGCGTTGGCGTATCAGAAGCAGCGTATGGATCTCCTGGCCAAATACTACGACCGTGTAAAGCAATCCCTGGGCGCGGTCACGGCCGCGCGTTTTGCACAGGTCGAATCCCAATTGTTGCTGATCATCGATCTGCAAATTGACTCGTCATTGCCCTTGGCAGGCTCCTGACACCAAGGGAGAGGAGAAAGCGACATGCGCAGTTGTCGGAATGTGGTGGTGATGGGGTTGTGCGGCGTCGTGGCAGTATTTGCGGGTGCGCGACAGCCGGACACGTCGCAGCAAAAGATGGTTACATTGCCCGCCGGTACTCAAATTCTTGTACGGATGCTGGATACGGTGGATTCCAGCCAGAACCCGCAGGGATATCGATTTACGACCGTGCTTGAGACAAACCTCGCGTTCAACGGCTCGGTTATAGTACCGGCCGGCAATACCGTATACGGACGGCTTGCTGCAGCAAAACAGGCAGGACGTGCAACTGGATCGTCGAATCTGACATTGGAACTGACGGACATCGTCGTCCACGGTACTGCATATCCGATTCTTACAAGTGATTACGAGGTAAAGGGCAGCAGCAGCGGCAAGAGAACCGCCAAACGGCTTTTGGGTGGAGCTGGCCTCGGGGCAGCAATAGGAGCTATGGCGGGGAATGCTGGAAAGGGAGCGGCCATCGGGGCAACCGCA
>Ga0210388_10002907_pt1 | contig 13398 bp, 9 predicted proteins | sample IncBWC19OmetaG_FD_155485 | JGI IMG/M metagenome (GOLD analysis project Ga0210388, IMG submission 155485) | Forest soil microbial communities from Barre Woods Harvard Forest LTER site, Petersham, Massachusetts, United States - Inc-BW-C-19-O ... | reverse complement strand
AGGCTCGGAAAGCCGGATGAGATCGCCAAAGCAGTAGTGTTTCTCGCATCTGATGATGCGAGCTACGTGACGGGGGCGGAGTTGTTTGTCGATGGCGGCTTCGCACAGGTATAGGCCGCTCGTTTTCAGAGCGAGCATTTCACCGAAAGGAATGATCCAATGCCAGTTAGAAGAGTCGAAGTAGAGCGCTTCAGTCTTACAACATCAAAACCATTTGAATCGGTAGTATCCGCCTTGAAAGCTGGTATCGGACAACTGGATCTGGCCGCGTTCGCGAACGCTTCCAAATCCTCCGGTACGTTCGCCGAGTTAGAGGAGGTGATCAACCGGAACATGGGGGAAACAGGTTTGATGCTGTTCTTGGAATTCGATCACGGTGCCGTTGTTCAGAAGGAAACGGGACTCCCGAAACCGAAGATCGTGAGGCTAGTGATCGGCAATCCTCTTGTCATGAAGGAGATGGCCAAGCATGTTCCGGACGCGGGGTCATATGCGCCTGTGACGGTGCTCGTTGATGAGCGGGACGATGGCGTGCATTTGTCCTACGACAAGATGACCAGCCTTCTGTCCCCATACGAAAATCCGGATGCCCTGAAGGTCGCTCGGGAATTGGATTCGAAAGTAGAGAGACTGCTCAACAACGCCGCGGCCGAGTGAACTTCACCGCCATATCCCAACGGTCTGACGGCCAGAAAGGACGAACATGGAATTCGCAGGGATCAAGGTACCCGACACAGCGCTGGTGCGCGACGCGATTGACTTGTCGCGCAGTTTGTTAGAGCCATTCCTTTTCAATCACGTGATGCGCTCTTGGTTGTTCGGCATCTTGCTTTCAGAGGCCGCTGAGGTAGCGCCGGACGCTGAACTTTTAGCTGTAGCTGCGATCCTGCACGATCTTGGCCTGACCGAGCGCTACACCGCGGAGAATCGCTTCGAGGTAGACGGTGCTAACGCGGCCCGCGAATTTATGAAAGATCGCGGCATCTCGGCTCAACATACGCAGGTTGTTTGGGACGCCATTGCACTCCATACGACCCCAACGCTCGCTCTCCACAAGGAGCCCGAGGTAGTGATGACCCATTCAGGAATCGCGGTGGATGTTCTCGGCGCTGGTCTTGATCGCATCCCCCAGGAGAAACAGCGGGCGATCCTAACCGCATTTCCTCGGCTGGCATTTAAGGACAAATTTAAAGGATGCCTTTCGAACGTCGTTCGTCAGAAACCTATGACGGCGATTGACAATATTCTTCGGGATTTTGGCATTCGATACGTTGAGCGGTTCACGCCTCCGAACTTCGCAGACCTCGTCGCTGGTGCGCCATTCTCCGAATAGCTAAAGCTGCACGACGAACCGCGCTTCAACCAACATTCCTGGATTAGCAGGAGAGAGGGACGATCTCTTTGAGATAGCGGAAGTCTAGCTTTTTCGGCCGAATGCCATGTGGATCGCATCATTTCAATTGCTCAGGCTGATCCTCAACAAGCTTGTATCGTTTCTTCTCAGTTTCCAACTCCCGTGCGCTCTGTTGCAAATCTGCGAGACGCTTGACCAGTGCTTGGATTTCGCCACGCTGCTCCTTCTGACCAGAGTGTCGCAGAGCTAGAATGAGGTGATAAATTGCAATCCTGTCGGAAGGAGAATATTGGAGCGCAAGTCGGCTTTGTTCAATGGCGAGGCTGTATTGGCCCGTACGCGTGTAGATGTTGGCGAGGATATCTCTTGCATCTACGAGATCTGGTTTTAGCTTTACAGCCATTAGCGCGGACGTAAGTGCTTCATCAGGCACGTTGCTATCGGATTCGGATCCTTCGCTGGTGAGCACTTTGGCGAGGAGGCAATACAGTAACGGATTGTCAGGGTGAGACTTCAATTGAGAACGTATCTCTGTCAACACATTGTCGGACGGATTTACTCCCGACAGGTTTTTTTGTAGCTCTTCAAGAGTCTTGGCATAGCCACTTAAGCCTTGTTTTGAATCAAGGCGTTCAGCCGTATTGAAATCATTCTCCGCTTTGTCGAATTCCGAAAGTTGAACATAGAGCAAACCGCGCGAAGTAAATAGCGAAGGATCGTCCTGTATGCGCTTCAGGCCGGCGTCAAGCATATCTATTCCCACCTGGAAGGACTCGTGATCAAAGCAAATCAGAACGAAAGCATTGTAGTAGTTCGCGTTCGCCGGGCTCAGAATAATCGCCTGGCGAAGAAGGGACACTGCTTTCGGCGTATTACCTACAGCCTCGTAAGCCTCGGATGCCAGGCTCAACAATTCCGCATCCGACTCGTCCGTCGCCATTAATGGTTCAATCACCTTGAGAGCGGTTTCGTACTGCTTCGTTTCTACCAGTAACACCGCGAGATCAAATCTAAGGTAGGCGCTCTGCGGAAGCAACGCGGAAAGCTGTTCAAACACAGAGATCGCCCGCTCAGTCTGTTTTGTCTGCACAAGACAATAAGCATAGGCTTTCAGGGAGTCCGGATGAGTCGCGATCGATTCACTAGCGAGAAGGAAATGATCGATCGCAGCCAGACAGTTTCCTTGTCTTCGCTCCAGATTCGCGATCATCTCGTGTGCGGTCTCATTCTTCGGATCGGCTTTCAGGATCCTTTCGAGAAGTGGGATTGCGCGCACGTCCTGCGCTTTATATAGAAGTTGCACTTCGCCTTCGAGGGCGGCAGTGTAGTTCGGGGAAAGGCTCAGTGCCCTTTTGAAGGCGCTTATCGCATCCTTATCGCTGCCTTTGATCGAAAGTACGATTCCCTCCAAAGTCCACAGCTGGAAGTCCTTTGGCGAGTCGTGCAAGCCGGATTTGATGGAATCTAGAGCTTGGTCAAACTGCTGAGAACGAATCAACTTCTCTATCGATGCGACAGACACCGTGTCTTGTTGCGCTTGAGCAACAAACGACACCGCTAGAATGAAGAGCGCCGAGCATCTCTTGCCACGCATAAATCCCCTTTTTCTAGAAGGCATGGATGCCAATAGCAACCAGGGAGCGTACATCAACTAGCCCCGATGTGTTCCCAGATATTTTCTGGATCCGAAGATCTCTGTTTCGAGCGCAATCAGTTGAAGGCCAACTGAATGATCTTTAACGTGCCCATCCTACATTCGGAATGATACCGTGCGCTTCCTTGATTGTTAGAAGCTGATCGCACTTAACATTTGGGTACTTTTCCGTCTGACCGCACGGCCAATGAATCACCAAGTCAACAACGACCGCCTGCCCTAGTCCAAAATGAAGCCGAGAATCGTTACACGAGTAATAGCTCGATTGGCTGAGGACTTCCTGTGCCTGCGTATGACCCGAGTATCGAGCGAGCACGCGCGCACCGATTGCGCTCCGATTTGATTTAGTACCGACGAGTTTTACTTTTAGCCAGTGGTGCGATCCTTTCAAGTCGTTTCGGAGCAAAGATGGAGTTTCGTTCATATTCAGGATCAGAATGTCCAGATCACCGTCGTTGTCGAAATCCCCGAATGCACAGCCACGGCTTGAATGCGGTGTCGTCACACCTGGGCCGGCGTTCGCAATCTCCTCGAATGTTCCGTTTCCCAGGTTTCTAAATAGAATACGAGGAGATTTATTTGGATTGGCTGGGAGTTGTTTCTCGACCCCGGGATACACGCTTCCAGTTACAAAGAAAATGTCGGGCCAACCATCGTTATCCAAGTCGAGGATTCCCGCTCCCCAACTCGCGAAACGAGTCTCAACGCCAAGTTTCGCCTGAAGAGTTCGGTCGTCAAAATTGCCCGTGCCATCATTGTGGTACAAGACATCGGTGTCCTCGGCAAAGTGGGTCTTGAAGAGGTCCAAGTGTCCGTCCAAATCGTAATCTCCAACACCCACACCCATTCCCGCTTGTTCGCCCCCGTCATTACTCAGGGCAACACCTCGCTCAACCCCTTCCTCTTTGAATGTCCCGTCGTGCTGATTGATGAACAGTAGGCTGGGTGTCGAGTCGCAGGCAATGTATATGTCAGGCCACCCGTCCTCGTCGAGGTCCGCTGTCACAACAGTCATTCCGTAACTGGGCCAGGTCTTCCCAATTCCAGACTCGGCGCTGACATCGGTAAAAGTTCCATTTCCATTGTTTCGGTACAGGGAATGAAGCCCGAACGGCATGCCTCGTGGACCACATTCGACAGGGATCCCTTTCCAATTACAGTTAGCACCAGCTCCCGGTTTTGGAACACGCTCGAAGTCGAATTTTAGATAATTTGAGACGAACAAGTCCAGGTGACCATCCCGGTTGTAATCAAGGAAGGAGCATCCCGCACCCCATCTGACATCGGAATTCCAAAGACCTGCTTCCTTGGTGACATCTCTGAACGTACCGTTCCCTAAGTTCCGGTAAAGTCTGTTTTGGCCGAAGTAAGTGCAAAACAAATCTTCATAGCCGTCGTTGTTGTAGTCACCGATACAGACCGCGTTGGCCCAGCCAACTGCCTCGAGCCCTGCCTGCGTCGTAACATCGGTAAATGTGCCGTCGCGATTGTTCTTATACAGTCGATTGGATGCTCCGGGAGGAGCGCCACTTAACCTCGTACCGCTGAGAACGAAGATGTCGATCCACCCATCGTTGTCGTAGTCAATGAATGCGCATCCGCACCCATTTGCTTCGAGAATGTAATCATCGTGATCTACTCCTCCGTAGATCACAGGCGAAGTCAGTCCGGCTGAGGCGGCAATGTCAATAAAATAAGCGTCAAACGGACGACCCGATTCCATGGGCTTCTTCTGAGCGGTTGCAGTCCTGCCTCCCATGCCTCCTGATTGCTGGCTAACCAGCTTCCGCGAGAAGGCTTCAGCCAGGGCTGTCAGCGAAAGACGAAGAAAATTACGCCGTCCTAATTTCATTGTCCTACTCAAAGCCTCGTTCAGCGGTCCGATGGATTCTAGGCTAAATCGGTGTACTTGAGCAAATTTATCAGAAAGGGTATTTCGTTTTGACGAATTGGAGTCCGGGCGATCTTACACCAGCGCTATTAGCCGAGCAGGGGATCCCTGCTGATCCATCGTTCGCTTTGGCGTGCTTCTTGAGGTTTGGACCAAGTTGCGGCAAGAATACGTCGACGAGAGGACTTCCATGCTTGCCTCCTCTCACCGCCTTCGCTCTATTCCGGAAATATGCAGAGGGCGGAACGAGCGACAGCAACTTGCAGAGGTATGTATTGGGCAATCTTCGCGTTTCCGATAAAACGGCATTCTTCAGGCGAACCTACCAAAAGCGTGAGGCTACAACATCCGCTGAAGACGGGACTCCGTTGATGACGGTCGTATGGAGAACGAGTTGAAAATGCGTCTGGTGCCAGGGTTCCTGGCCCAGCCCCAGTTTTCTAAGCCGCCCAGGTTCGGTGACAAATTCCCCAGCAGCACGAGTTCCAAAGCTCTGTATTCCAGCAATGACAATTACCGGGCCTTCGGTCTCCGAATCGAGAAGTCTGGAAACGATTGCATAGTCGTCAATGACTTTACCATCAGCCCCATATCGGATGGACCAAACTCGCCCCTGACCACCATGTTCTCGTATGTTGTGGCCACGATCGAAATAAAAGGTGAGATTCTGGGTCACATCCATTGTCCAGTGATTGTTGAATGCGCCAATCAGGACCATCGGGGATTTTCTTAGATCGATAAACGAAGTGTCCGGCCCGGAACGGAAATCGAAACTCCGATGATGAAGAGTTAAAAGCGTTGCTACATTCACATTCGCTAAAATGTCTCCCACAGGGACAAGGTCGTTCTTAATCAACGTCAAGTCCTTCTCCGTTAGCACCTGTCCCTTAGCCAGTGGCATTATGGCATCTTCTGTTCCCGGTAGATCCTGGGCTCCGGGTGGCTGCCTGAATGACTCCGTATTGGGGGTATAAACCGCGTTCGTGCCGGTGTAGATCAGTACCGGCTTATTGCCTTCCATGATGGGTTCCCAAAAGAGATCAAGATCGGTCTTTGCCTTTGCCGCAACGGCTATCCACACAACGGAAGCAAGAACGCAGACAGCCGTAATGGCGATTCCCCAAGCGAGCCGGTGAGCCGCCCTCGACGTTTGGACAATGGGTGGGCTATCCTCGTTCCCTTGGTGCTCATCTCCGCCAAGCGCGGCGACCATTTGAGGATGGCCCTCTTCCGAGCGGTTTTTACTATCGTGGTTTGCCTCAGTGTGAAAAACGAACGTGGGTCGATATGATCCGGGCTGAATGAGAATCTGAACTCGGGATCCCTGCGCCTCCTGGCTTTGGTAATACTGCGCGAGTCGCTTTCGGACCTCGCCCACCCGGGCGCGCACGATCGGATCATCGGCAGTATTGTAGTCAGGTCTTCTCCCAAAAACCTCAATCCCAATAGTGCGCTCTTTGAGTACGACTTCGTCCCCCTTGAGGCAATTTTCGACAATATATCTAAGAAGGGTCTGGCACTGCTTGCTGCCGTGAAAAGGAGCGCTGGACAAGACTTGCCTCAGTGCTTCGTCGATTCGCGCAGTTTGAGAATACTGCTCTTCCGGAGTAGGGCTAAGCGTTATTTGTGATTCCATACTTGCCCCTCCGTGAGACAGCGCAGGTACTGTACCTCCCCAGTCAATGCGTTACAAGTCTCTTATAAATGAAGGTTTTAGCAATAATCTGGCGAGTGTACTGTCCTGCACCTTGCATTATATATCGGGGTGCCGTTGCATTGGTCAAACGGACTGGGCGGGAGCGGTCGCAGGGGAGCAAAGATCGTCCTCACCGATCCGGCCACTAGGTCGGTCCACACAACCGCAAGCAGCGGTGCCGGCGTGTACGAAATCGCCGGTCTGAACGCAACCAGCTCTCACAGAGTTGCAACCTTTTTAAGGAGACTCAATGACCAGCTCGAGATTTGCGACAAGAATTTCGATCCTCTTTATCCTGCTCCTGGGCTTTGGAGGATCATCAGCGTTTGCTCAATTCTCAAGCGGAATTGAGGGTACGGTGCGAGACACTTCCGGAGCAGTAATCGCGGGGGCAAAGGTAACCGCAACGGATATTCAGCTTGGGGTGGCAAAAACTGCCACAACCAGTCAGGCAGGCTATTTCCGGATTGACAGCATTGCCGCATCCACGTACACAGTCCAGATCCAAATGAGCGGCTTCAAGACCTGGGACCAGAAGGGCCTTGCCCTTCAAGTCGGGGAAATCCGAACACTTGCGCCTGTACTAGACGTGGGACAGGTTTCCACCGAGGTCACGGTTTCTGCCGCGGAGGTGTCCCTTGACCTGGTAAGGCCGACGACCGGGTCCGTGATTTCCGAAACCACGTTGGAGGAAACACCTCTCCCGGGCCAAAATGTCTATGGCCTTTCGGCTCTTACGCCCGGAATGACAGGGAGCGCAGTTACTGCTGGTGACAACTATACGGATGAATACGCCATCAACATCAACGCAGCCGGACTGCGCCAGGAAATGAACGGCTACATGATCGATGGCGCGTACTCGGATACTCCGTCTCGCGGGGGTGGAACTTCCATCTCTCCGAATCCAGAAATCGTGCAATCCATGAACATCGAAACAAACAGCTTCGATGCTCAGAAAGGAAGAAACGCCGGCGCAACGGTCGACGTTTTTACAAAATCCGGCACGAATACCTACCATGGAACCCTCGATTACTATTTCCTCAACAATTCGCTTACGGCCCGCACTGAATTCCAAAGTTCACTCCCGACATCGAAACGCAATGAGATGGGCGCGACGATGGGGGGCGCCCTCATTAAGAACAAGCTATTTTGGTTCGGGGCCATTGATGTACTTCGCTCCAGCGTGGCCGATTCTTACCAAGCAACGACTGAGACGCAGGATTTCGACAATTGGGCAAAAGCTAACTTGCCTGATAGCTTGGGCACTCAGATTCTTCTAGCTGCTCCGCCCCAAACCTTCCCAAGTTCCGGATTCCAGACGGTCGCTCAGGTTGAAGCTTCAACCCCAGGTTTTTACGCGCCTCCCGCAGGTATCCCTTCAACTCTGAATGCGCTCGGCACCGCGACTGTCAATTACTCATTGCCAAAAAACGGCTACCAGTGGAGTGCCCGAGGCGACTACTATATGGGCCGAAACGATCGCCTGTACGTGGATGTGATGCGAACCTGGGAAACGCAGATAGGCGCCACTGGACGGCCCGACCTAGACGATGCAGATAGCGGCAGTTCAGATTTTGTCAATGTTAACTGGACCCACACGTTTTCCTCGCATCTTCTAAATGAAGCTGGGGCGAACATGATTCGACCATATGGTGCGGACGAGGCTGTGCCGTCAATGGCAATACCATACGTCAGCGTAACTGGCATGAACGGATTCGCGAATTGGGGACCAGGGAACTTTACCCAAACAACGGTTGGCTGGCGGGATGTCATGACAGCAACCGTGAAAACGCACACGCTTAAGTTTGGCTTTGAGGAAGACAACATCCGAGAGGCTGATGATCAACAGACTGGCGCTGGTGCTCGTCCAAGCTACAACTTCAATAATCTGCTCGACTTTGTTCAGGGCGAGGCAACAACAGAATCAGGTTCGCCAGTCGACTTGGCCACGCACCAGTTAGCAGCATTTGGCTATGACCGCCGCGCCTTTTACACTGGAATATTCGCCCAAGACGATTGGAAACTTACTCCTCGATTCACGCTGAACGCAGGAGTTCGTTATGACGGGTTGGCGCATCTGGTCTCAATCACGGGCCCTAAGTTGACGAATTTCACTTTCGGCCAAGGCACGACCCTAAATCAGCAGATCGCGAATGGGGTAGTGGCATACACGCCTCACGACTATTTCGTTGATCATAACCCTTGGTACATTACACCGCGTGCAGGATTTGCGTGGGACGTCTTTGGAAATGGCAAAACATCTCTCCGCGGTGGAGTTGGTATGTTTGAGGATCAACCGCCATACGTCGCCATGACCGGTCAAACCGGCAATCTTCCCCTAGTATTCTCGCCGTCTGTCAGCGTTTATTCGGGGACTACGCCTACGTTCCAGTATTGCAATGCCCCATCGGGCTTCAATGAAGTTTGCCCTGTGGTCAACACTAGCAACATCACCACTAACTCGAGCGGTGGACTCCTTATCAATGGCGTTCTCAATCGAGCGGGTCTCACAGGATACTCTCCTAACTCCACGATGGCTCAGGTATTTAACTGGACCCTGAGCGTGCAGAGGGAATTGCAAGGCAATCTCCTTCTTGAGGTGAACTATTCCGCATCGGCTGCACACCACTTGCCCGTATTACTGAATGGGGACATTAATCGATTTGCAGGCGACCTAATCGTCAACAACGGGAATTTGACACGTCTCAATCCAAATTTTGGCTCCATTCAATACGGCACTACGGATGCCAACTCAATCGGCCACTTTGGCTCGTTAGTGCTAACCCACCGCGCTTCTCACGGACTGGCGATGCGAGGGATCTACACCTATGGGAAGGCACTGGATACATTCAGCAATTCGGGATCATTGAGTGGTGGAGCAATCACCGCGAGCACAGGTCAGGTGATCCAATCGTTCGATCTAGCAGCTCAGCGTGGCCGGTCTGACTTCGACATACATCAGCAATTCTCCGCCGATGGCACCTGGATGGTCCCAAATCACTATAACAATGCTTTAGAAAGAAATGTCCTGGGGGGATGGCAATTTGGAGGTGCGTTGATATTGCAAACTGGCTTGCCGTTTTCCGTCTACACAAGCGCTGCATTTTCACCGATCTGTTCAGGTGGAACAATACAAGCTGTAAACGGTAGTTGCCCGTCTGGGAGCACAATCACCGGTGACAGTGGGGGTGACTATAACGCGGATGGGTATAACTACGATGTACCAAATGTACCTGCGTTCGGTAGCCACCTTAGCGGCCAGAACCACAAGAAATTCCTCACGGGAATCTTCCCAGGTGGTGCAGCGGCATTCCCGGCGCCGGTTCTCGGAACGGAGGGTCATCTTGGTCGGAACACTTATGACCAGCCTGGGTACAGCAACGTCGACTTTACCTTTGAGAAGTTCTTCAATGCGCCTTGGTTCTTTGGCGAGAAGATGAAGATTGAGGCAAAGGGTGAGGTCACTAATCTGTTCAATCGTGTCAATCTCACGGGGGTCACGTCGGATCTTTCGAACGGACTATTTGGGTACTCGACGAATCAGTTGCCAGCGCGTTACTTGCAATTGCATCTGCGTGCCAGCTTCTGACCTAGATTCACTGCGGGAGAGGTGATGATCTACCTTCCTTTCATCACCTCCCTATTTTTGACCAGACAAGTAGCCATGCGAACACCATTGTGCCGTATTTGCTCATCCCGCGGCGTGAGGCTCTGACCGGCGTTAAAACAAAAGGAATTCTAAAGATGATCTCATCCGTTCGCCGAGGGAGCATACTGCTCTGTGCGGCTGGCATGTTCTTTACATGTGCAGTCCTGCATTCTCAAGACCCCCGCCTTACCCTCTCAAGGGCTGGCAGCACTATTGTGCTTGAGCCTTATGCGCCCAACATACTACGCGTAACGCTCAGCCTGAAGCGCGAATCCGCATTGGATGGCCCGGGATACGGATTTGTGGCTACCCCCCAGGACTCCGGCTGGGCCAAAATTGAGACTGATCAAACTGATGTTTACAAATCGTCGCGAATCGTCGCGACGGTGGAACGGGAGCATGATTCCTCCGAGCCACCGCTCGCAACGCAAAAAGACATCGCAAGATATTTTGGTGGGTCAACGTCAGGAGCGCACATTACGCTAAGTACGCCGGGCGGCAAGAAGCTTCTTGAACTTATCGGCTGGTCGCAGGCGGTACCCGATCACAAAGATGGGACAGCAGACCTGTTGAACGACCGGCGGCCGGGCGATCCGGAGTTCTACACGGTAGACGCTACTTTCGTATCTCCTGACGACGAGCATTACTACGGGCTTGGCCAGAATCAGGAGGGATTTCTCGATCACCGCGGTCATCCTGTCCGATGCTGGGCGGATTATGAAGCTCCGGCCGGTCCTAGCTTCTGCGTGCCGTTCCTAGTGACCAATAAGGGTTATGGGTTGGTGTGGGACAACCCATCCAAGACGACCATTGAGCCGGGCTTCAACGAACAGACCCGCTGGACATCCGAGGTGGGGGACCGGGTGTCGTTTTTCGTGATCGCCGGGAAGACTGCGGACGAGATTTATGCGGGATACCGGCTTCTTACCGGGCCTACCCCAATGCTGCCGAAAGCAGCCTACGGCTATATCCAGTGCAAGCAGCGCTATGCAAGCCAGGATGAAGTTCTGTCTGTGGCCAAGGGCTATCGCGACCGACATCTGCCCGCGGATGTCATGGTGGTGGATTGGTTTTATTACACAAAGATGGGTCAGATGGATATGGACCGCAGGTTCTGGCCCGATCCGGTTGCCATGAACAAACAGCTTCACGAGATGGGCTTTGAAACGATGATCAGCGTCTGGCCACGATTCGAGCCCGGCTCCCGGTTTTACGATGAGTTACTGAAGAAGGGCTGGCTGATCCATCTGGCCGACGGAACACCAATCGATGGGCTGCCATACGACCACGCTGGCTCTGACATCGACACCACAAACCCCGAAGCAGCGGCATGGTATTGGAAAACGATTCGCGACAACATCCTGAACAAAGGCTTCGATTCGCTCTGGGCCGACGAAACCGAACCCGATCTACCTCCCAATGGCGCGTACTTCAACATTGGTCCCGGCACGCAGTTCTTCAACGTCTATCCGCTCTTTCACACCGCGGCGCTTTACAACGGCTTTCGCAAGGATGAGCCGGGGAAGCGCGCGCTGATCCTCTCTCGCGATGCCTACCTGGGCGTGCAGCGCAATGGCGCCATCGTGTGGTCCTCCGACATTTATACGACGTGGGACACGCTGAAGCGCCAGATTCCGACCGGCCTTGATTTCGCCGCATCCGGCATTACTTACTGGTCCAACGACACCGGGGGCAACCAGTATTTGCCCGAGGAACATCACCCCGCTCATCCGCCGCTGCTCGATCCTTCTGATGCGCGCGAAAATGTAGGCGGATACGACGATTACCCGGAACTCTACACTCGCTGGTTCCAGTACGCCACATTCCTGCCCATCATGCGCGCTCACGGGAGCCGCCGGACCAACGAGGTTTGGTCTTACGGCAAGCAAGCCGAGCCGATTCTTGAGAAGTATCTCCGCCTGCGGTACCAATTGATGCCGTATATCTACTCGCTCGGATACCAGACTTGGCTAAATGGAGCTCCATTCATGCGCGCGCTGCCACTGGATTTCCCCGACGATCCAAACGTCGCAGACCTGCGCGACGAATACATGTTCGGCCCAGCATTCCTGGTGGCACCAGTTACGAATCAGGGAGCGATCAGCCGCATGGTCTATCTTCCTTCTGGAGCCGAATGGTATAACTTTTGGACGAACGAACGTTTCACGGGCGGTCAGACGATTCGCGTCGACGCTCCAATCGATACGATCCCTCTGTTTGTGCGCGCCGGCTCCATCCTTCCGCTGGGCAAAGAGATCGAGAGTACTGAGCAAAAACAGGACCTAGCGAAGATTCGTATCTATCCTGGCCTAAATGGCGATTTCTTCCTCTACGACGACGACGGCAAGACTTACGCCTACGAAAAGGGCAACAGTCATATCACGCATCTACATTGGAATGATGCCGAAGGTAAGTTCACACATCAAGGAGCGGATGCATGGACGGGTCCGGATCGCGCCTTGGTGGAAGTGGTCGGCCGCTAGGCCCGCGCGTCATGCGTGCTTCCCGCAGGACCAGATCTATGGCGGGAGACACGAACGGAAACTTGGGTCAGAGCAATTCGGGCCGTTCTTGAGGATCACTGATGGAAGCAAGAATCAATGCGGTTCTAACTGTTGTCGGCTGTCTTGTCTCGAACTTGTTGATCGCCGGTAGCGCTCTTCGCGCGCAGGCATACTATCGCGTTTTGGTTGCGGAGTTGGCACGGAAGTCTGGGTGGTTTCATCATCACCGGTTCGATCCGAACTAAGGAACGAAGGAAATCAGAAGCTTGGAGTGCGCAGACGTGGTCGCGCCTTTGTCGTGCGAAGCAATGTAGAGCTGACAAGGCTTAGGAGTCTGACCTGGCAGGCCGGCGAATCCTTCTTAGGTCCACGAGAGGAGAGTTAATCGTTGCGCGTTTTTCGGCGATGGATCTCGGAGTACCGCCTTGAAGTTCACTTGGAGGCTAAGCTGAACTCCTTCAAGATGGGGCGTCTTTCGGACCTAGTCCAGCTTTTAGCGCGTTCGAGTGTGTTGGTTACCGACCTGCGTCCTGACCGCTCGCGTTATCACCTCGGATTGGCGGAAGCCTCGGCGGAGATCACATTTCGGGTGAGAGATGTGCGACATCGAATTCAGGTCCTGGAGGGGCTCGACCGAGAGCAATTTGGTT
>Ga0210388_10002906_pt1 | contig 13402 bp, 14 predicted proteins | sample IncBWC19OmetaG_FD_155485 | JGI IMG/M metagenome (GOLD analysis project Ga0210388, IMG submission 155485) | Forest soil microbial communities from Barre Woods Harvard Forest LTER site, Petersham, Massachusetts, United States - Inc-BW-C-19-O ... | reverse complement strand
CGTGGCCTCGACCGGGGCCAGATCAAACCGGTTGCACTGCATCGATAGTCCAACGGGCGGTTAGGCGGATGGCCTCGCGGGGAGCAATCGTGGAACGCCACCCCAAGGAGCGCAGCTTCGCGGCCGAGAGGTAGACCACGGGGTTGTCTCCCACCCAGCCGTGCTCGCCGCCCGTGTAGCACCGCTCCACATCGGTGAGGCCCATCTCCTCGATGACGACAGTCGCCAGCTCATTGACGCTGGTCTGCTCCTCAAGGCCGAGGTTGAAGATGTTGACTTGATCGTTGGCCTTTCCGTAGCCGGTCATGATGCCCCCGACGCAGTCCTCGACGTGGAGATAGTCCTTCCGCTGCTGGCCGTTGCCGAGGATCTCCAGGGCACCAGGGTTTTGCAAAAGCTTATGGGTGAAGTCCCAGACCGCGCCGCGACGACAGCGCTCACCGATAACCGTCCCGAAACGGAACGACCACAGCTGGAGCGGTGAAAATTTGGTGTATGCACAGGCGTAGGCCTCGGCGGCTAGCTTAGCGGCGCCGTACAAGGAGGTCTGGGTGCCCAGGTAGTCCTCGGGCGTTGGGATCACCTCGGCTTCACCGTAGAGGGCAGAGGTGGAAGCGAAGATCAAGTGAGGGACCTCATGACTGATCATGCACTCGATGACGTTAAGAGTTCCGATCAGGTTGTTGTCGAGGTCGGCTCTGTGGTCGCTGACGCTCACCCGCATCATGGCGTGGGCCGCGAGGTGGAAGACCGCGTCGCAATCGACGATTGCCGCCGAGATGTCGCGGATGTTGCAGATGTCGCCTTCGACGACCCTCAGGTTGGGGTCTTCCGCTCGGTCAGCGACGTTGGCTCTATGTCCGGTGCTGAGGTTGTCCAGGACCACAACCTCCCAGTCACTGTCGAGGAGGCGGTCAACGAGATGGCTCCCTATGAAGCCCAGGCCACCGGTTACTAGTGCTTTTCTCTTCAGGATCCGTCTGTCTGATCCACTGAACTTCCGACTGCTATCCATGGTGCGTCCACCCTCTTAATTACCTCGAATGTCTCCACCGGTCCCTGAATGATGCCGCCAACGCTAATGAAGAATCCAACGATCGGAGCGATCGTGGCTGAGACCACGCTAACGACGATCGCCCGGACTGTCCGCTGCGCGAAGTAACCGGAAAAGCCCCAGGCAAGAAGCCAGAGGACCAGGAGAATCCAGGAGACGAGAAACAAATAGGCCGGGAGACGGAAAATCCCCAGGTCCGCGAGGATGGTGCCGAGCACGGCCAGAGGGGTGATTACGAGACCGAGAATGGCAACCACCCAGAGCTCTATCTGGGTCGATCGCGGCAGCAGGTAGCACGAGCGGGCGAAGGCCCAGAACCAGCGCCGACGCTGCTTAAAGTACTGACGAAGGCTTGGCGGGCTGTGGGTCGCCACCCTGGCGTAGGTCGATTGCATCCGGAAGCCCATCCTGCGGGTAGCCACCGCCCCGTAGACCAGATCGTCCGCATACCAGCCGGGATGATTCCAGGTGACGGCGCGATCGACCCGTTCATCGATGCAGAAGGCCTCGCCGTGGGTCCAGAGTTGATGGGATAGCTCCTGGAAGAGCACGCAGATGCTTAGACAGGACATGACCCGGAGGGAGGCATCAAGGTGAGCGAGGATGCCGTGCGGGCGGCCGATGATGACAATTCCCTGCAGGAGGTCGAATGAGCGGTTGAAGCAAGCGTCGATAAATTCGGCAGAAGGGTTGGAATCGTCGTCGATATACAGAACCTTGTAGTTGGTAAGCCCAGAACGGAGGCGGTAGAGACGAGAGTACTCGAGAGCTCGACTCTTAAACTTGGTGTGCTGGCTTGTTGTAAAATTAACGGGAGTAACGAGTTTCTGGTCGACGAAAGGGTAGGAGCGCGGGTCGCTGGGCTCCGTGACCACCCAGATCTCGTAAACAGACTTGTCGCGGCCGTTCAGGGCCTTCAAGAGCTTGTCAACGGTATCGACGACGATATCGTCGCCGATAGTCGTGATCTGGATAATGATTTTTTTGACCTCAGCTGGGGCCGTTGTGCCATGATCATGATGCCGCACCAAGTGGATCAGAAAGCCGAGGATCATCATCGCCAGCCAAAGCGATGACGAGAACCAAGCGATGATGATCGCGATGCTTAGGCCTGTCATCCGGTACTAGCTCCTGGGTCGGTGCTCACCGCTCTCCCGCGAACGCCACTTTCGCCCGCCTGAGCTGTGGTGACCCAGTACGGAGATCGAGCCATCAATGTAGGAGGCACCGGGGACGTCGCCATAAGGATGTGATCTCCGCCTTCTCGAAGTCCATGAAGGTCGACATCGGGGTGTGGGGCCGGTTCTTCTCAGTGAACTCCAGCCAGGCCTGATCGAACTCCTGGATGGTCTCCTCCGTCTTGGGGTGGAATGGCATCCGCGTGAGGATCTTGGGAGGGATGGTCACAATGTGTGCGCCGGCGCAGAGGATCTCTTCCACATCCTCGGGCTTGCGGATGCTGCCGCAGATCAGATGAGATTCTGTGCTTCGCTCCAAGAGCGGCACCACCTTTTCGATGGCCGCGACCGGATCGATGCCGGCATCCCGAGCGCGATTGAAGAACAGGCTGACGTAGGTGGCACCTGCCTCCGCGGCCAGATAGAGCTGGTTGATGGTGACCATAGCGGTCAGGTTGGTCCGGATATTCATCTCACGCAGTTTCTTGACCACCTTCAGCCCTACGCCGTCCTTATCCATGGCGACCTTGACGACGACGTTGGGGTGCCAGCCGGCATAAATCTCGGCCTCTGCGATCAGGTCGTCCACCGTCTTGGTAGTGGTTTCGACGCTCACCGGCCAGTTCGGCCGCAGGGCACAGATCTCGACGATCCGTTCCTTCAGGTCGAGGCTCCCCTCGCTGAGGATGATCTTCTGATTGGTCGTGACCCCGTGTCCGATTCCCTGGGAGAGAAAGCGACGAATGTCATCCATGTTGGCTGTGTCGAGAAATATCTGCGTCATTACCCATGCTCCCTTACCTGCATTGAGTTCATAAATTCAGGACCTTGTTAATTCCCTCCTTGGTCTCTCTTAGAGCCGGACACGCTCTAGGTTGACGCGATGAATTGTCTGAACTGCTCGAGCCCCGAGGGGCTACCGATCTCATAGAACCGGTCCTTCACCTGGAAGGCGGCGAGCTCTCTCTGAGCGATGAGCTGACCATAAAAGGTCTCTTCGTCGCAGAACCGACAGGGCTCGACAAGCTGCAGGGCCTCACGCCTCAGCGCGGAGACTCCGAAGTTGACCCACTCGAGCTCCGGCCGGATTTGCTTCTTGTCGTACTCCTTGACAATGCCGTCTTCCACCAGAAGATCGCTGGGCCCGTACCTGTGATAATTGCGCAGCACGGCCATGGCGCCCAAGCGGTTGGAGAGAAGCATGGTCTCCATGAGGACGTTGTAATCGAGGCGGAGGTAGGCATCCCCGTAGAGGACGAAGAAAGAGCCTGCTAGGAGGGACTCGGCGTTCTTCAAGGCTCCGATGGGACCGAGGAGCTGCTCACCGTCCCAGCTGTACTGGATCTGAATTCCCAGAGGCCGGCCGTTCCCGAAATACTGCACGACCTGTTCTCCCAGATAACCCACGCAGAGGACCACATCGGTGATGCCGCTTTGGGCCAGGAGGGTCAGCTCATACTCCAAAAAGGGGCGCTCGTGAACGGTCACCATCGGTTTGGGAACCGAGCTGGTCAGGGGCCCGAGACGTGTCCCGAGACCGCCGGCGAGGATGACGGCTTGCATCAGCTTCGCACCCCGCTGATGAGCTGCACGTGTTCCGCCGCTTCCGGAAGATTACGGGCGATGAAGCTGGATTCAATTCCCTGGTCCGCGATGAGGCGGGCGGTCAGCGAGTTCACGGTGGTGAGGAGAATCGTTTCCGTGCCGGCTTGCTTGCCAGCCAAAACATCGGTCAGGCCATCGCCGATGGTAATGGAGTCCCGAAGGGAGAGGTCGTATTCTTCGGCGGCTTGCAGCAGCAGGCCGGGTTCCGGTTTGCGGCAGCCGCAAACCAGGCGATATTCGGGCAGCTTGGATTGCGGATGGTGAAGGCAGTAGTACTGCGCAGTCAGAGCAACGCCTTCCAGGGAGAGCAGGTATTCTAGTCGCTGCACTATCTGCTCGTGGATCTCAGGGTCAAAATGTCTTTTGGCGATACCAGGCTGGTTGGAGATGAGGATGAGCTTGTAGCCTAGGCTTTGAAAGCTGCGCAGAGCTGGCCCAGTTCCTTCCATGAGAACCAACTGCGAGGGAGAACAGGGACTATCCACCAAGGCATGTTCGGGATAGTAGACCATATCCGTGATGGTCCCATCGCGGTCGAGGAAGATGGCCGGCTGTTTCATATCCTCATATCCTCATGTCCTGGTCGCCAATGGCCTGCTTCAATCGAGCACAGATCAGGTGGGTCAGTACCAGGTGTAGTCCCTCTACCTGCGGGGTGGAATTGGCCGGTACCAGGACGGAAGCGTCGGCGATCTTGCGCAGCACGCCTCCGTTAAAGCCCACGAGGCCGAGGATCGTGCCTTTCTTCTCCTGCGCGACTCGGGCGGCTTTAAGAAGGTTTTGAGACCACTCGCCCGCGTTGTCGCCCCCTGATCCGCCATGGACGCTGACACCTACAAGCACGTCCCCTTCACGCATAAAGCTTTCCAATTGATAGGAGAAGACGTTGTCCCATCCATCATCGTTGGTCAGCGCAGAGACCAGAGGGATGTTGTCATTGAGGCAGAGGGCCTTGAAGCGGTGGTCGGCTTTCGAGGAAGTGTACTTGTTGAGATCCGCGGCAAAGTGGGTCGCCGTGGCTGCCGAGCCGCCGTTGCCCGCGATAAACACGGTCGCTTCGCGCTTCCAGGCCTCATGAAGATGTTCAATTACGGCGTCGATGTCGCTGTGCGAGATAGCTTGTGCCACGCTTCCTACATCCGTCATGTAGGAGTCGATGAATTCAAGATGGTCCATGATGCCTCACATGTTGTGGATGACTTTGCTTCCTTCGGAGTCAAAACTGAAGCGGTGTTCAATTAGCCCCTCTTCAGCCATCGCGCGGCGCAGCTTACCTCGATCATTCGTACAGATGGTCATCAGAAAACCTCCGCCGCCCGCACCCACCAACTTGGCGCCCAAGGCCCCGTTGTGCAGCGCCTTAGAGATCCAGCGGTCGATTGGGGCCGCAGTCATTTCATCGATGACTCCGCGCTTAACCGCCCAGTGTTCGCACGTCATCTCCCCGAACCTGGTCAAGTCCCCAGCCACGAGGGCGTCTCGGGACAGGATGCCCAGCTTTTTGATCCGATGCATTTTCTCGGTTGCCTCGCCATCCACAATGGCTTTCTGTTGTTTGTGAAGAACAGATGAGGCCGAGCGAGTGATTCCTGTGTAAAACATCAAGATGCTCGCCTCCAACTCGGCCAGGGTGTCAGTGGAGAGCTTTAGCGGCTGGACGGTCACTGTGCCGTCTGGGTCTATTTCGTAGCTGCTGATACCGCCGAAAGTGGCCGCATACTCGTCCTGCTTCCCGGAGGGCTCGTTGAGGAGCTCCATCGCGATGTGACAGGCCTCTTCTGCCAATTCATTCCTTGACACCTCCTGGCGCAGATAGGAGTGAAGGGCAGTCAGGAGACCTACACAGAAGCTCGCAGAGGAGCCTAGGCCAGCGGATGAAGGTGCGTCTGACATAGAGACGATCTCCAGGCCCCTTTGGACTCCTAGTAGCCGGAGAGCCTCTCGGGCCGCGCCGTGGGACACTTCTTGAGCACTGGAAACAATTTCCGTGGTCGAACAGCTTACCCTAAGGGTGTTCCTGTCAAAGGATGGGTTCACAGAGATGTACATATAGCGGTCGATAGCCCCACTGACAAAGAAGCCTCCGTACTCTCGATAATAGCTCGGAAGGTCGCTGCCGCCCCCTCCCAGAGAGATGCGGAATGGCGTACGAGAAATTATCATCGGCTAACCGCCGTTCCCGTTTCTTAGGTGGAAGGGTCGGATAAGAATCGGTCGTCGTCACATTGTGTCGCTTCGATCTACGGGACAGCTCAAGGCCACCACCGCCGCCGCGGTCTCCGTCATGGACCGCAGGATCACGAGGCTGCTGATTTGAGGGCACCGCCCTACGCTTTTTGGGGAGGGCTGCCCATCAGGGCCATCAGCGCCCATCCGCCTAGGCGCTCATCACGAGGTCGAACCAAATCCCGTTCCTTGGGCCTTGCGACTCGTCTTCCAAGGCAAGACGTGGGTACGCTGTCACCCCCTACAACGTGGCCGGAAGGGTCCCGTTTCTCAGGACTCGTACTATCGCATTCCGTGGATCGCCGACCTCACGGCATATGCCATCATGACGGATGCAGCCGCAGATTTCAACACTCAAGGCCGCTAAACTCATCCGTGTTTCAACAAAAAATTTCGACACAATACCTACCTAACATCCCTAAATCGCATGTCGGCCAAGCTGACCAGCGCTGTTTTCCACCGCAAGCAGGATATATACGCTCCTGCCCGGAGCTGCGTGCTTTTGCTCGTCCAGCCGTGGCTGCAGATTTTCCATGTGCCGTCTAACCCCACTGGAGGCAATCTGAGTCGATCCTCAGGCGCGGGCCGCCTCTGCACAGACACACTCAGACGCAGAAGGCTGCCTGGCTGACGCCATAGCGGGGAGTTGCTCGGCGAGCACCTCGGCCGCCTATTCCTGTAGCGAGTCCGCGTCGTGTCCTGTCTTCAGGCCTACGGTCGCGTAATGACTTCTTGCGAATTGAGCCCGTCGAGATCCGGTGCACGAGCGTGGTCGCGATCGACAGCGCCGCTTCGGCCGACTCCGGGGTGATGGGCGCGCTCGTCGGGCCTCCTTCATGGCGGTCCCGATGGCCGAACCAGAGGGTTTCTGTCACCGCCGCAATGACATCGACAGATCCTGGGTGGTTGTCCTGGTCGGCGGTCACCAGCCCGTACTTGGCACGAGCCTGGTCCAAATGTCGCCGAACACTACCAAGGGTCGAGTAGCGAGGCACTCAAGTCGACCTGACCAGCGATCGCGTCGCGGACTAGCTCTGCGACGCCGGATAGTCCGCCCTGCAGCCGACCTGCGAGGATCTGCAAGGTGGAGGGTTCTCAGCAGCCGCATACTGCTACGCCCGGCCGACCTGGACCGGAGCAGGCCATTCTACCGCGATGTACTGGGTCTGGCGGTCTACCGTGAGTTCGGGCCTGCGGACGATCCTGCCGTTGTGTTCTTCCTCGGCCAGGGACTGCTGGAGGTGTCAAGAGACGCCCCGGGCCCGCCCGGGGCGTCGGTGATGATCTGGCTGCAGGTCCGGGACGTCCGCGCTGAGCACGACCGCCTGGCCGCGGCCGGGGTCCGCCTCGTGCGCAAGCCAGTACGGGAGCCGTGGGGCCTGGTTGAGATGTGGATCGAGGATCCCGATGGGGTTCCGGTCGTGCTGGTCGAGGTTCCCCTCGACCACCCCCTGCGCCGCGAACCGAGATGACCCCTAAGGTGACGGCGGGCACAGTTACGACGGCTACCTGTCATTCGGGGAGCGCGAAGGGAAGAGGAGCATTGTCGTTCTGCTGTGTCCGACGCAGAACAGTGCCGATCGTGGCGAAGGTTGGAGGGCCGCGCATAGCGTGGCTCGGTGCAGTCGCGTGCAGCCGTCGCCCTGCTGGGCATCCAGGCCCGGTCGAATGAGCCGACCAGGTGTTAGAGCTGCAGCCGGGTCTCGATCTCCACGAATCAGAACCGATGAGACCTAGAGCTATTTGCCTTCCGCAATGACTCCGATGCCCTCGCTGCTGTCAGCACCCACTGGATACGACACACGATCCTGACATGGGTCGAACGCCGCTTCGGCTTCGCCACCGCCCAGGCCTACGCCGGCCACCAAGACGCCGGTCGAGGCGCACGCGCCATGTCCTCAACGGGGACCTACGTCCGCGCCCGCCTCCCCGAGGTCGCGACCGCCCTGGCCGTCCTCACCGGCGACCCCCACCCCCTCGCGCTGGGAGGATCGGCACCGACGTCAATCACTAAAGAAGCCTCAGATCGCCGATTCCGGGTGTCCCGGCTGGCGGCGCCGATACTCACGTGCACGCGCACAGAACATCGGTTCCGATGCCGCCTTACCGCTCTGGGTACGTATTCGGCGGCGCCCACTGCAAGAAGCTTCGAGGTCACACCAGGTACCCGGCCGCGACGCTCCCCGAGTCGGGTTCCCTCCCGGCGGGCGTGAAGTTCACGAACAACAAGAACGGGGACGGCGACCATTGCGGGCACCCGATCCTGAACGCGAACAAGACCTACACGATCACGCTCAAGGCCGCCGACGCCGGCAGAACCGTCACCGAGAAGCTCACCCTCACCCCTCAGGAAGCAGGCGCACCGGACCCAGCGCCTTACTTACGGGCCGGGCTTACGGGCATTCCGGGACCACCGGGCCGTTGGAGTCCGTCCACAGCCAGGCGTCGGAGTAGTAGTAGCCCTAGGCCATGCACACGCCACAATCCTCAATGCCATGCCGTCGACGATTCTCTGATCCGGGTGATATATCGCCCAGGCTCGGACCTGAAGACGTTCGTGGAAGAAACGCGGCCTGCCGCAAATGAAGGTCAGCAACCCAGAGCCGAACAATAGCTCCCCACGTCCGCAGAAGGCTTATTCGCCACCCCACGCACGGGCTGCTTGACCGAACATCCACCAAATCGGACGTTCAATACGACATAGTGAGCACTGAACGCGATTAAATCGTAACTGACGGAGAGCAACATGCCCCAGTGGTGGGGGCGTCATGCAGGTGGTGCAGGTTCCAGCGGCGCAAGAACCGGAGGGGCTGCTGGATAAACGTTCGGAGGCCGGAGCTAGCCTGAAGTGCCGAGCGGCCACAATAGCCAGCCAGACGCTAGCGTGGTCTCATGAGTGCACAAGATGACTGGCAGAGCTGGTGCGGCCGGTTTGACAAGCTGCACAACGGCATCCTCCGGCTATTCCACGACCGTGGCATCTGGCGGACGATCCTGGCCATGCTCGACGCTAATCCCCAGGTCCCACGCGGCGGCTTCGGTGAATATTGGTTCGGATCGTGCTACACCGACAGCATGCTCATCGGTATCCGACGGGTGACAGGGGCCGACCGCGGTAGCATCGGCATCCGCCGTTCGCTCAACAGCCTGGCCAGCACCCCCAGGATGGCTACACGCAGCTGGTATGAGCGGGAGGCCAGGCGGAATAACCAGAGTGGAGATGCCTGGGAATTGGCGCAGCTCAACACCGCATTCGACATCTTCGCCGAGCCTGGCCAGCCCTTCATCGACGCCGCACGTGTCAGACAGGACATCGCTGCGCTAGATGCCGTGATCGACCGCGTGAACGCCTACACCAATAAGGCCATCGCCCACCGCGACGACAACCCAGGCGAAGTGCCCACGAGGCTGCCAGTCACCTGGGGCGAACTGGATGCAGCAATCGATGGCGTCGGGAACATCTACAAGAAGTACTACCGGCTCCGACATGCCGGCGAGTCTCTCGGAATCCTCACGCCTCTGAAACCGCCCGGCTGGATCCAGATGTTCAAGACAGCGTGGATGCCGCCCGGCTTCGACGTGCCGCATGATCTCAGCTTTGAGCCCGCACAACCGGGCCGGCTGAATCCCGCGTAGCATAGCGCCGATTCGGCGCGCTGAGCGCGGATGCTTTCTCGGTTGGGTTACCTAACCCGATTATCGGGTTATGCGCTGAGCGGGCTGAAGCTGTTCGGTTGGGGGAATGAAGCCCTGCCTAAAGGTCGGGCAGCCTCTGCGGGGAAGGGATCCCTTGGCGGGCGTCAGGCCTGCTGCCTGTGCACTGCGGGTGGCGCGATCCGGGGATCTACGCGACGTCTGGCCGTGTCATCAGCGGCGACCGCAGCTGCAGTACCAGGTCCGGGCTGGTCAGGGGGATGGTGCTCCACGTCGCGACCGCTGTCCCGGCGTCGGCGTCGACCGCAAGCCGGACGTGGTGCGGGGTGGTGACGATGCAAAGATCGGCGACGAAAGTGCCGCCCTGCCAGGCGCCGCTCGCGCAGACAGGGCGGCCGAGCGGTGAGCTTTCACGCCATTCGCCGCTGCCCGCCTCGATTTCGGGGAGCGACCCGAATCGTATGAGCCATCCGCCGTCGGCGGGCCCGACGGTCACCGTGGTGCCGTCGGGCAGGGCCGAGCCCTCAGCGGAGGCGTCGAGCGTCGCGGTCACAGAACGCTCCGGGCCGGCCGAGCCTGGCACCAGCGCGAGAGACAGACCCCGCAGCCGGTCGGCGAGGATCTCGTCGTCGCGCGCGCTGCCCGGGCGGCCGATGCCGGGGAGCAGGCACTCCCAGATGGCGTCGAGCACGTCCTGAGCCTGCCGGACCTCTCGCTGGGCACAGGTCAGGACGACCACGAGGTCGTGCGACGGGACGACCACGCAGTGCTGGCCGAAGGCGCCTTCACCGTGAAAACCGTGGCGTGACATCCAGAACTGGTAGCCGTAACCGCACAGGAAGTCGGCCCCGTCCGCCCCCTCCGCGTAATGCCGGCTGTCGATGTGCCGTCTGGTCGCAAGTTCCACCCACTCACGCGGGACCGGCTGCTTGCCGCCCCAGCGGCCGCCGCGCAGCAGCAGCTCACCGAAGGCGGCGACAGCCTCGGTCCGCAGGTGCAGCCCGTGGAATCCGAAGGCGGCGCCGCTTCCCACTCGGTCCCATTCGGCGTGGTCGATGCCCATCGGGGCGAAGAGCCGCTCGTCGAGGAACTCCGGAAGCCCGCGGCCGACGACGCGTTCCACCATGCGGGCCAGGATGAAGGTGGTCGAATTGTCGTAGGTGTGCCGCGTTCCCTCGGTCGTGGCGAAAGGCAGGCGCAGGAAGCCCTTCACCAGGTCGCCCGGTTCCAGCTGCCAGGCCTCGGCGAGACTGTCCGTGCAGTGTCCGGCTGTCATGGACAGCAGATGGTGAACGCTGATGCGGCGTCCCTGCTCTGAGACGTCGGCCGGAACGTGGTCGGGCAGCACGTCCGCCACGTGATCGTCGAGCGAGAGCAGCCCGTCGGCGATCGCCAGCCCCACGGCGACCGAGGTGAACGACTTAGTCAGCGAGTACAGAAGGTGCGGGCGATCGGCCGAGTACGGCGCCCACCAGCCTTCAGCGACAACGTGTCCGTGACGCACGACCATGAGCGAGTGGCATTCGATGGATTGCTCCTCGAGCCTGTCCAGCAGCGCACTGATCGCCGGGGACGACACCGCCGATGCAGCCGGCGCTGATCGCGGCAGCAGGGGACGTTGAGGCATCTGCATACCCTAGCGGGGTTCCCGGCCGATTCACCCCGCTAGGGAGCGGCCACCACTAGGAACTGACCTCCTCTTCCAAGGCGCGGACCATAGCGGTCGCGGCTGCGCTCGGATCGTCTGTGGTCGCCGCCCAGACGGCCCTTCGGAGCCCGCCGGCGTCGTCGTTGATCGGGATCCAGCGCACGCCGCGCGGCACCGCCTCGGCGGCGATGCCGGGCACCAGGGCGACCCCGAGACCGGCGGCGACGAGCCCGAGTCGGGTGGGCCAGTCGCGGGCGGTGAAGGTGATCCGTGGCTCGGCGATGCCGGGCCACGCGCCGAACTCGGGGGCGTCGCCGGAACGGGGCCCGACGACCCACCCCTGGTCGGCGAGCTCGTCCGGCTCGATTCGGTCCCGGACGGCGAAGGGGTGTGATTCCGCGACCGCGACTCCGGCGCCGCGGGCGCCGCGCAGCGCGGTCAGGCGCAGGCCCTCGAGGTCGTACTGCGGCAGCCCGTCGCCGGTGGCGACGATGGCGACTTCGATTCGCCCGCGGCGCATCGCCGTCAGCTGGGCCGGCGTGGGGGCCTCGGTGAGCTGCACTTTGAGTCCGGGATGGGCGGCCGTCAGCCTGGCTATGGCGCGCGGGAGCAGCGCCGCGGCGGCGGCCGGGAAGCCCGCGACGACCAGGCGGCCGGCCAGACGGTCGCGCATGCCCGCCAGTTCCTGCGTGGCGGCCGCGATTTCGTCCAGCACCCTTCCGGCGTGACGGGCCAGCGCCTCGCCGGCCGGCGTCGGGCGGGTCCCTCGCGCGTGCCGCTCGAACAGCGGCGTGCCCACGGCCTTCTCGGTCACGGCGACCTGGCGCGACACGGCCGACTGGGTGTAGCCGAGCCGATCGGCGGTCGCGCTGAAGGATCCGGTGCGCGCCACTTCGAGGACGACGCGCAGGCCCGTCAGCGTCAGATCGGTCACCAGGCCAGTCTACTGAAGGTATGAGTATTTCGCATGCCTAGCTTCGATAACACTCGCTTGTGTGATATCTCGGCTGCTGCGAAGGTGAAGATGAAGGCGAAGGAAGGGAAACGAGAGAGGGAGACATCATGACCTACGCGGGCACCCGAGACGAGCTAGTGGCGCGCTTGGTGCGGGCCGGAGAGCTAGAGATCTCCGGCGAGAGCCAGCAGGAGACCGACTCGTACTTCGACACCGAGAACTTCGCGTTCCACGGACCCGACGGGTTCGACACCGACCACGCAGGGCTCATGGGGTATTTTCAGTCGATCCGCGCCGCCTTCGAGGACCGGACCATCCGGCGGGGGATCATCGTCGCCGAGGGCGATCTCATCGCCTGCCAGACCTGGATCGAGGGCACCTTTACGGCCCCGTTCACCCGCTCACCGGTGGGGAAGCTCGAGCCGAACGGGGCACGGGTCGTCTGGGACCTCATGAACATGTTCAGGTTCGACGACCGCGGACGGCTCGTCGAGGAGTTCGCGAGGACCGACAACCGGAGCTTCCTCCGTCAGCTCGGGGCGGAAGTCGCCTGACGGCCCCGACGCTGCGGCCTCGCCGATTGAGCGGGGCAATGAGCAGTGTGGTGTCGAGTTAGTCCAGGTAGTCGCGGAGAAGCTGGGAGCGGGACGGGTGGCGCAGCTTCTGCATTGTCTTCGACTCGATCTGGCGGATCCGCTCGCGCGTGACGCCGTAGATCTTTCCGATCTCGTCCAGCGTCTTCGGCTGGCCGTCGGTCAGGCCGAACCGCAGGCTCACCACGCCGGCCTCGCGCTCGGAGAGCGTGTCGAGGACCGAGTGCAGCTGCTCCTGCAGCAGCGTGAACGAGACCGCCTCGCCGGGCTGGATCGCCTCGGAGTCCTCGATCAGGTCACCGAACTCGCTGTCGCCCTCCTCGCCGAGCGGGGTGTGCAGCGAAATCGGCTCGCGGCCGTACTGCTGCACCTCGACGACCTTCTCCGGGGTCATGTCAAGCTCGACCGCCAGCTCCTCCGGGGTCGGCTCGCGGCCGAGGTCCTGGAGCAGCTGGCGCTGCAGGCGGGCCAGCTTGTTGATGACCTCGA
>Ga0210388_10002903_pt1 | contig 13407 bp, 14 predicted proteins | sample IncBWC19OmetaG_FD_155485 | JGI IMG/M metagenome (GOLD analysis project Ga0210388, IMG submission 155485) | Forest soil microbial communities from Barre Woods Harvard Forest LTER site, Petersham, Massachusetts, United States - Inc-BW-C-19-O ... | reverse complement strand
AAGGACGCTCGTTCGATCCGGCGAAAAGCAAAGATCAGTTTCAAGTGACGATGACTGATTACGCCTGCATGGTTCTTCTTCCAGAACTTGTGAAGCGTACGACAAAGCTCGCACCGAACTGCTCAATGGACGTCCAGGGATGGAGTGAACACAGTCTTGATGACTTGCGGACCGGAAGGATGGACACGGTCATCACAGTGGCAGGGTTGGGCGTTCCACAGGGCACTCGTTGCGAAACGATCTTTTCTGACGTATTTGCCTGTGTCGTGTCGACCAATCACTCCTTGCGCGCTCGTAAGATTTCGCTCGCGCAGTATCTGAAATATCGCCACGTAGTTGTTGCTGTGATCGGCGGGCAGCAAACTCTCGTGGACCGCCCCCTGGCCGATCTCTCCACTCGAAGAGAAGTCGGTCTCAAGCTCCCCTTCTTCTCTGCCGCCATCGCGGCCGTTGCAAACACCGACATGATCCTCACCGTTCCTCGCAGACTGGCGCTCGCCCGCATCAAATCGGGAGCAGTCCGGTGGTTGGCCGCCCCCCCAGAGATTCGCGGATTCAACTACGACATGATGTGGCACCAGCGGCTCGACGAGGATCCTGCCCACCGCTGGTTTCGCGCACAAGTCCGCAGCCTGGGGCAGCAGATGGTGAAGCGCCCTGTCCTCGCGGCCGAGTGATCGAACAACGTTCCCGCGATGCGGTTTCCTTTTCTAGCTAACTTGCGGCACTTTCCGACGAGCGAATCGCGAGCGCTGATTCTCCATCGTTATCATGCGTGTCATGCATGATCGTGATGAGAAATACTCACTTTGAGAATTATTACCGTGTGCGTAAGATCAGAGTTGCAAGGAGATCTGATCCCATGAAAGCCACTAACAACACCTTCCTCATTACAGGCGGAGGCTCCGGTATCGGCCGCGCATTCGCTGAAGCTTTTCACAAACTCGGCAATCAGGTCATCGTTGCTGGACGGCGCAAGGAGGCCCTCGACGGGGCCGCCACAGCCAATCCTGGCCTTGAAACTGCCGTCCTCGATATCGAGAATCCCGCAGCGATCAAACCCTTTGCCGCCGACATCACCAAGCGCTTCCCCAAACTTAACGTCGTTCTCCACAGTGCCGGCATCATGCGTGCCGAAAACCTGCTCGGCGAGGGAGCCGATCTGGCCACGGTGGAATCCACCATTGCCACGAACCTCCTCGGTCCCATCCGCCTCAACGCCGCCTTGCTGCAGCATCTGTTAAAACAGCGGGACGGTGCAATCCTCACCATTACCTCCGGGCTCGCATTCCTGCCGATGGCCATCACGCCAACCTATTGCGCAACTAAGGCAGCCATCCATTCCTACAGCCAGTCTCTGCGCTACCAGCTCAAGTCCACCAAACTGCAGGTGATCGAAATCATCCCGCCCTATGTGCGGACCGGACTGATGGGAGTTGGCCAGGCGGCCGATGAGCGCGCCATGGCGCTGGATGATTTCATCAAGGAGACCATGGCCATCATTACGTCTCAGGATGACGTAGCAGAGACCATCGTTGAGCGCGTCAAGCCCCTGCGATTTGCTGAACAGAATGGCCCCGAAAAGTACAGCGCATTCTTCAAGCAATTCAACGAAGCCATGATGGCCCCGCACTAGCCCCAAGAGATTGGCCAGCGGGCAACATAGGCAGTCCCCATACATCGCAAGTCAAAAGAGGAGGTAGTTTTGTGAGCAAGGTTATCGTCATCACCGGTGCATCCAGCGGCTTTGGAGCGCTCGCTGCTCGCGCTCTAGCAGTCGCGGGCCATAGGGTATACGCCGGCATGCGGGAGACCTCGGGGCGCAACGCGCCTCAGATGGCAAATCTTACTGCGTTCGCGAAAGAACATGCCTGTGATCTCCGCTGGGTCGAAATGGATGTGGCGTCGCAGGAATCGGTCGAGGACGCGATCAAGAAGATTCTCGCCGAGAACGGCCGTCTGGATGTTGTTGTCCACAACGCAGGCCACATGGTCTTCGGCCCGGCTGAGGCGTTCACACCAGACCAGCTAGCTGAACTCTACGACATCAACGTTCTTAGCACGCAAAGAGTGAATCGTGCCGTGTTGCCCACGCTGCGCAAGCAAGGTGAGGGCCTCATCGTTTGGGTAGGTAGCACCAGCACGCGCGGCGGCACTCCCCCGTACCTGGCGCCTTACTTCGCCGCAAAGGCCGGCATGGACTCCCTGGCGGTCAGCTATGCCGGAGAGCTGGCGCGGTTCGGCATCGAAACCTCGATCATCGTCCCTGGCGCGTTTACCTCGGGAACGAACCACTTCGTTCATGCTGGCAAGCCGGAAGATGAGAAGACGCTTGCCGCCTATGAAACCGGTCCGAATGCAACGCTCGGGAAGGAAATCATGGACGGACTTGCTCGAACCTCTCCTCCCGACGCAGACGTCTCGGGGGTTGCGGAAGCCGTCGTGCGCGTGGTGGATCTGCCATTCGGCAAGCGCCCATTCCGAGTTCACATCGATCCCGCAAACGATGGCGCGGAAGTCGTCAACGGTGTTGCCGACCGTGTCCGTGCCGAACTGCTCCGCAACTTAGGGCTTGTCGATCTCCTGAAGCCAGCCACCGCTGTTTCTGCGCGGACGGTGTAACCAACTCATCCTGCATAACGGCGCCAATGGCTTTGAGTCCCGCGCCGATGCTGTTATTGCGCATCGTTCATGAGTTGTTGAGTTCATCGCATTGACGAGGGAAAGGACACGGTACATGAAACCCATCAAATCCTTAACAACATTGGCACTGCGAGGAATGATCGCAATGGCACAACTCAGGTACCCGATGCCGCAACAGATACGCGCATCGACCCCCTAGTACGCGCTTTTCTTGCGGAACTCAACAAGCACAGCAGTCCGTTTTGGGAGTTGCCCAGCCGAAACCTCAGGAGATTCTGACCGGGCTGCAGGGTAAGACACCAGTCGACATGTCCGTGGTCACGACAGCCAGAGCGCACGATTACGCAAGATGGACGCACCGTGAAGTTGTACATCATGACGCCTAAACAACTGACCAGCAAGCCTGGTATGCTTCTCTTCATCCATGGCGGCGTATGGATCGTCGGCAATTCCGCCAGGTATTCTGTCGCTCTTGAAGAGCACCTGCGTCGTCCTGTTGCCTCATGCCGAGGCAAGCGAATTCGCCGTGTTCTGTCCGGTTCTGAATTATCCCTCGTAGACGACCTTACCACCGACGACGGTGCGAACGATCTTGACGTCCTTGATTCTGTCCACCGCGATCGAGTGAAGGTCGTCTGCCAGGACAACGTAATCAGCTAATTTGCCCGCCGTGATCGATCCCTTGATATTTTCCTCATGGGAGTTGTAGGCACCGTTGATCGTGTTCACACGGATGGCTTCGTCGAGCGAGATCTTCTGATTCGCACCCCAAGTCTTACCATCCCAACCGGTGCGCGTAACCATACCCTGAATCGCCATGCGCGGATCGAACGGTCCGGGGCTGAAGTCGGAGCCCGCGGCAACTTGGATGCCCGCGTCGAGAAGAGTTCGGAACGCCATCGAGCGTTTCATCAGTTCTTCGCCATAGAAGCTGAATTTATCCGAGTTGTAATATGCGTACGTAGTGAACAGCGCCGGAACTGCGTCAAGGGCCTTCATGCGGCGAGTCAAATCATCGTTGATGAGGGTGCAGTGGGTAATCTTAGGGCGGGCGTCGCGCCGCGGGAAGAGTTTCTGCGCGCGCTCGACGGCCGTCAAATACATATCGATCGCCACGTCACCGTTGGCGTGGCATTTGACCTGGATGCCCGCGCGATGAACTTTCTCGACCCAGGCGTTCAGATCGCTCTGCGTCGTAGTGATGTTGCCCTTGTACGTTGTGCCGGGATAATTGACGCTGAGCGCCATGGTGCGTTCGGAGAAAGAACCGTCGACAGTATGTTCGCTGGTGGCCCCGAAACGGATCCATTCGTCTCCAAATCCGGACTGAATCCCCGCGGCGATCATGGCATCCAATTCCCTGCCTGCAGCTTCGTAACTGATGCGGTGTTTGAGGTCGCCGTTGGCGCGGACCTTCTGCATCGCCGGCAGACTACCGCCTTCGTGATGCACGCTCGTTACGCCGTAGCGCGCGAACATTTTTGAAATATGCGCGGTGCCTGCGATCTCGCGGTCAAGCGCGTCCGCCGGCGCGTCCAGGCCGCTGTTTTCTTCGGTCACGGTCTGGCGTTTCCCCACTCGACGAAACACACTATTGGCGTTATCCGTGACCCGCCCGTTAAGCGCCCCTGAGGAATCCCGGTCGAACGTTCCGCCCGGCGGGTTCGGCGTCTGGCTGTTCACATCTGCGAGCTCGAAAGCTTTCGTATTGTAAAAAGAAGTATGCCCTCCGCGGTGGTGAACGGCCACCGGGTGGTCCTTCGAAACCTGGTCTAAATCGTTAACGGTAAGCGGCCGTCCATCCTTCACCTTGGTGTCGTCGAAAAAGTACCCCTCCACCCAGGTTCCCGCAGGCGTCTGCGCAGCGCGTGCGCGTAACTTTTGGATGATGCTGTCGATGGTGACGAACTCCACTTCGAAGGGATTGCCGACCAGCACTTCGTACAACAGAATCGCTCCTCGCCCATGGTTGTGGGTGTCGATGAAGCCGGGGACGATCGCGGCGCCTCTTGCGTCCCAAATCGACGTACCCGCACGGATCAGATTGCGGACATCGGGATTGGACCCCACGGCGAGAAAGCGACCATTCTTGATCGCGAACGCCTCTGCGCGAGGTTGCTGTGGATCGACGGTGATGATCTTGGCGTTAAAGACGACCATGTCGGGGGCAACGGTCGACAGGTCCTCCTGCGGATACGCGAAAAGCGCAGGGGAGATAAGACTCACTCCCGTGAGTGCGAACAAATCACGTCGGGTTATACGGTTCTTCATCGATCAGAGCCCCTCGGATCAAAACCTACCATAGTTGCGATTTGTCCTCGAAGGTATCACATCGGCGTCCGATAGCGGCCTGAGGTCAAGCAGAGCGCCGTTCGAGCCATATTCATGGTTTGGCTGCGGTGGTAAAGATGTCGCGTGTTGACAACAGCATCGCCAGCATTCCTGGACACATCGTTACGCGCTTGCGAGCTTTCTGATCAGCGTTGCAACGCCTCAGCGACCGGACCGGGCGCCAGGGCGGGCAGGAAACTCAGCGCCCCCACCAGAAGGATCGTCCCGAGGACCAGGATTCCGAACATCGCGGAATCGCTGGGGAGCGTCCTCACGGTGGTTGGCCAGCGCCGTTGGTTCGCGAATCGCCCGGCTAGAGCTACAAGCTGAAGGACCTTCGCGCTTTGATGAATCACAGGACCGCCCTGGCCCAGAAACGCCGTCGCTTCGCGGAAGATCGGCGAAAGAATCCCCGACTGCCGACCGACGAGCCCGCCGCGGTGAGACCCGAGTGTTGGATGCTTCGAAGAACGGCATGAAGCTTCTCATTCCCTGCGAACTAATGCCGGAAGCTGTTGTTCAGGTCCACTTGCGAGATCTTTTCATCCTGGCTGAAGTCCGTTACTGTCGTCCTGCCGGGGAGACATTTCACGCTGGCGTTTTAATACAAGATGTATTTGCGGCTTGTGAATGACCTATTCGTATCTAGCCCTGCGTCAATTTCTCCCGGTTGTGCGCCGTCGTGTGCTTCGACCGTTCCTTGTCCTCGGTCAGCACGAGAGGGCCGCGTTTGGCGGTCAACAATTCGATCTCCGCGAACGCCGCGAACCGGTCCAGCAGGCCCGATTCCAGCCACGACACTTTGGTGAACGGAAACGCAAAACGCCGTGCCGAGCGACCCGACCTACAAGAGAAGTTCGAGATGTACTACGACTATTGTGAACCCGTGAAGTCCATTCCTTCGCCACCGCATGCTGGCCATCCGCCGCGGCGAAACCGAAGGCGTCCTCTACTTCACCATCGATTTGGATCCCCTACGTCCGACCAGCGAAATAGCGAGTAAAATTCACAAACAAGAGGGCGACTGGACGGCGCATCTTGCCCTGGCCATCGAGGACGCCTGGAAGCGGTTGCTGAATACCTCAATTCAAGGAGAAACATGCCTGGAGTTGAAGCAAAATGCCGATGCCGAAGCCATCAAGGTATTTCGCGACAACCTCCAAAACGTGCTGCTTGCACCGCCCGCCGGACAACTCGCGGTTTTGGGCATCGATCCGGAATTCGCACTGGTTGCAAGATCGCGGTGGTCGATGAGACGGGCAAGTATCTCGCCCACGACGTCATCTATCCACATCAGCCGAAGAATGACACGGCAGGCGCCATGCGCACTCTGAAAACGTGATCGCCCAACACGACGTGAAGGCGGAGGGTTGTCCGGCCCACGTGTTGCCTCTCGGTGCAGGACACTTGTTCGACTCCTTTTCATAAAGGCGGCTTAACACGACATACCCGGAAGTTTTCCTTTCTTCGCAGCCGCGAGCCCGCCTAGAATGATGTCAGCTACCATCTCCTCGCCGATCATCGAATTCACCATCAGGTGAAAAAACTGGCGCGCCGGCCAGTCAATTCCGAAATGTTCCTTGATAAATATGCTCCGGTCCGCATCGACGTTTTCGACCAACTCCATCGCTTCGGCCCGGCTCCTACCCTCGCCCTGCAAACGCTCTACTTTGTCTCTGAACGGCGCGTAGACGAAAGTGTGAAACGCATTCTCGCAATCGTGAAGATAATAGGCCGAGCCGCGCCCGACGATCACCGCGTTGCCTTCATCGGCCGCCTTCCTGACTAGTTGCTCGGTCACCTTTCGAATTCCTTCGGCATCGGCCATCTTCAGCTTTGGCGCGTTCAGGCTGCCCTCAAAGCTGCCTCGCATAAAGGATTTGAGCAGGCGATAGCGCAGCGGATCGCGCCGCTCCTCCTGATGCTCCACATGGCGGCGATCGCATTCCAGATAACGCGCAACTTCGTCGGTGAGCGCCTGGTCCCACAGCTTCCACCCGAGCTCATCCGCGAGCCGTTGCGCGATCGCGGCTGCGCCACTCCCGTACTCGCGTTCAATGGTCAACACCTTGATCATGGATAACTCCTACTCGATCATGACCCGGCCCGGCGCGGGGTCGTTCTTGTGAATCAGAAACGAAAGCAGGAACATGAGGCCGGCCGCAATCGCCAGGATCATGAACGTGTCGATATAGGCGAGCGTCTGCGCCTGAAGGAGCACCCCGCTATAAGCGCGGTTCAGGGCTCCGATCCGCGCATTTGGCACGGTCGCGCCGGAGTTAACCAGTTGCGCTGCCAGCCCGTTCACCTGAGCGCGGAACGCAGGATCGTAATTCGTGGCGTGATAGGAAATCAGCGATTGATGCGACTGCGCCCGTCGCGCGAGCAGCGTCGTTACGCCCGACGTGCCCACGCTGCTTCCGATGTTGCGCATGAAATTCACCATCCCCGAGACATTATTGCCTTTTTCCGGCGGAATGCCGATGTAGGCTGCAAACGAGATCGGAACGAACAGAAACCCGAGGCCGAACGCCTGAACGATCCGGAGGCGGCTAGCCGCGTTGAAGCTGATCAGCAGGTCGAGCTGTTTGGTTGAAACGTACATGCCGATTGCCAGGCATAGCCATCCGAATGCCATGATGTATTTCGCCGGGATCTTGGTGGTGAGCTGGCCTACAATGGGCATTTCGAACAACAGCACGGCGCCGGCGGCCGAAAGAACCAGCCCCGCCGATTGGGCCGTGTATCCCATCAACGTCTGTAAAAACTGGGGCATCATCACCAGGCTTGCGAACAGCAGCATTCCGAGGTTGAACATCATCAGATTGGACACCGCAAAGTTAAAATTCTTGAACATCTTCACGTCGATAATAGGGGCGTCATGATGCCACTCCCACAGCACCAGGGAGATGAATCCGGTGGCCGAAATGATCGCCAGCGTGGTGATGAAGTGCGAACCGAACCAGTCGTCTTCCTGCCCTTTATCGAGCAGAACTTGCAGCGCGCCGACGGCCATGATTAGCAGCCCGATACCCACATAGTCGACGCGAATTCCCGCGCTGCGCCGCTCGGCCAGATAGGGAGGGTCTTCCACCATCCGCTGGACCAGGAACAACGCCAGGATGCCCACCGGCAGGTTGATATAGAAAATCCAACGCCAGGAATAATTGTCGGTGAGCCAGCCGCCAAGAGTGGGCCCGATGGTCGGCGCGAGAATCGCCGTGATACCGTACAGCGCGAACGCGAGGCCGCGTTTTTCGGGAGGGAATGTATCGGCCAGAATGGCCTGCGCGAGCGGCTGAAGTCCGCCGCCACCCGCGCCCTGGATGACGCGAAATAGAATCAGCATTCCCAGACTCGGCGCAATGCCGCACAGCAGCGAGGCTACAGTGAACAGCACGATGCACAGCATGAAAAAACGTTTCCGGCCGAATGCGGTCGCCAGCCAGCCGCTCATCGGCAGCACAATCGCGTTCGACACGAGATAGGACGTCAACACCCAGGTGCTTTCGTCATTGCTCGCGCCCAGGTCGCCCGCCAGATGCGGAAGCGCGACGTTGGCAATGCTCGTATCAAGAACCTCCATGAACGCAGCCATCGCCACCACGACGGCAATCGCCCAGGGATTGAATTTCGGCTTCCAGACTTCGGGTTCCGGCATCGTTAATAGAAAAGAACCTTCGGATCGACCGACATGCCCGGACGCAGCAGATGATCTGCGTTCTGCCCTGCATCAAGATTGATCCGCACTGGGATGCGTTGAACCACTTTCACGTAGTTCCCCGTTGCGTTCTCCGGGGGAATCACGCTGAATCTCGACCCGCTCGCGCCTCCCACCGCAACCACTTGTCCACTGTACGTCCGGTCGTAGGCATCCACCGTGAAGCGCACTTTTTGCCCCGGCCGCATGCGGCTCAACTGCGTCTCCTTGAAATTCGCGGTGACCCATATGTCGTCGAGCGGGACCACGGCCATCATTTGCTCGCCGGGCGAAACGTTCTCGCCGAGTTCCACCGTCTTCTTTCCGACGATCCCGGTCACGGGCGCAACGATGGTGCAGTATTGCAGGTTCAATTTCGCCTGTTCGAGAAGCGCTTTCCTCTGTGCGAGAACGGCGGTCGCCGACTTCGCGCGAGCCCGGCTTACCGCGACCTGCTGCGGGGCGGTCCGCGCGGATTCCACCGTCGCGTCAGCCTGCGCGATGCGCTCATTGGCTTGCACGATGGCGCTTTGCGCAACGGCAATGTTCTGCTCCGCCTCGCGTACCGCAGCTCTTCGCGCGTCCACCGTCGCCTGCCCGGCGGCTTCGGCCTGGACCGCGATGTCGTAGGTCTGCCGCGGGATCTCCACTTTATCGACCAGCAGCTTATAGCGCGCCACGTCGTCTTTCTCTCTCCGGAGATTGGCCTCGCCTTCGCGAACCTGCGCCTGGGAGGAGTCGAGACGTGCCTGCGCGGCGGTGAGCTGGCGCTCGGCGGATAAAAGTGATGCGGCTGCGTCACCGCGTGAAGCGTGCGCCGATTTGAGCTGGCTGGAGGTGTTGGTGCTGGTGATGGGAATATCGGTGCGCGAGCTTTCGAGCGCTGCCTCAGCGTCGGCCAGATCCGCTTGCGCGCGGGCGACCGCGACCTCATAATCCCTCGGATCGAGCTTGACGAGAACCTCGCCGGCGTTCACAAACTGCTCATCTTCCGCTTTGATCGCGATGACGTTGCCGGTGACGCGCGCGCTCACCGAGTTGATGTGGCCGTCGATCTGAGCGTCGTCCGTGGATTCGTATGTGTTGAAATACCGCCAAAGAAACACGCCCGCCACCACGGCCACTACAAGCACCGCAAGGATGATGACCAGCCGTCTGAGTCTCCGACCTTTGCGCGGAGTTGGATTCACCGGTTCCGCCATGCTATTTCACCTCTAGGACTTTTTGAATTCCTTGTTCCGCCCCGCCGAGAGCGCGCGCCAGCGCGACCTTACCGGAGTTGTGCGCGAACAGCGCCAAAATCAACTGATCGTTGGCGGTCGCGACCGATTCCTGCGCCTGCACCACCTCAATATTGTCCGTCACTCCCGCGATGAAGCGGTCGCGCGATTGGACCAGGGCCTGACTTGCCAGAGTGAGATTGTCGGTAGCCACCCTCACCTGATCTGCGGCCGTCCGGATGTCGAGAAAAGCGGTCCGGACCTGATACGCGATCTGCGCCCGGAGATCCGCAAACTCGTCTTGTCGTTGTTTGAGCGTGGCCTTCGCCTGCACAATGTCTCCCTCAATCCGGCGCCCGTCGAAAAGGTTGATGGTCGCCGAAGCCGTGAAGGTGAATGTGCCGTGCGAATTGCTGGGCGTGGTTCCGATGTCACCATAATCCGCGGTGACACCGGCGGTCGGGTGCCTCTGGGCCTGCGCGGCCTTCACGGCATCCTCGGCCGCGCGCACACGGGCATCCGCGCTCTGAAAGTCCGCCCGCTGTTTTGGTGCAGTCCCCAGAGCCTGCTCCAATGTGATCGAAGTCAGCGGCGCGAAGGGCGCGGTCTCCGCGAGATGGAAATCCTGACCGTCCGGGAGACCGATTACGCGGCCCAATGTCAGTTTGTCCTTTTCGAACTGGTTTTGCTGAGCGAGAAGCCGCTGCTGTTGCTGCTTCAGCTCCACCTGCGCGCGCAGAACGTCGATCGCCGCGGCCGTCCCGGCTTTCAACTGATCGCCTGACCTGTCGTAGAGGGCCTGGGCGGTTTCCACCTGCGACTGGATCGCTTCAATGCGCGAAGCATCGGCGATGATCTGCAGATATCCGTTCGCTGTAGCTTCCACCACCAGATCCCGCGCGTCCATCGCGGATAGCTGCGCGGCGCGGTGGTTCTCCTCCGATGCCCGGTAATTCTTGCGCGCATTGCCATCATAGAGAGTCCAGCGGCCGGAAGCGCGTACGTCGGTGTAATGGAAAGGGCCCACAATCGTCGGGATGTTGACGCCGGGTATGTGGAGATCGAATCCGATGGTCTGAAGATTGAGCTGCTGAATCGTTTCCGAGACGCGGGCATCCACTTGCGGGAGCAGCGCGCTCAAAGCCTGGAGTCGCTGGCCGCGCGCCGCTTCACTCACCGAATTGCTGACCAGAAGACCTAGATTCGTTCTTAAACCACGATCGATCGCGTCATGCAGAGTCAGTGTCAGCGCCGTCGCCGACGGAGCCCCGGAAGGGACACTGCCTTGATACTGACTCTGCGCTGCAGTGACCGAGACAGCGACTACGCCTGCCGTAAAACATTCAAGAACGCCTCGTATCAGACTCCGTGAACCAACTTCCGCGCCTTTCTTGTTCATATACATAGTATTAGCCAATGCGATACTGGCCCTCCATCCCCCTCGGCCATCGTTTTTTTCGGGTACTCCGCACACTCCGCTTGGTATGCACAGGCACTTGGTTGGAGAGAAGCAACACACGTTACGTTTCGCCGAGCATCGCCGCAAAGAGAGTTATGACATACTGCCCTGGGCCTGTAGTGGCAATCGCCATCTGCGACGGTATGGAGCGACCAAAGAGGATATGATCGAGGCGATTTACCGCGACCTCGCGGAAATCGGTTTACCTTTGATCACGCCGGGCGAGCTGGCGTTCGATCTGCGATTCGAGGAGATTCGGAATACCCACAACCATTTAGCCGGATATTGACCACATGCCGGACAGAGCGGCGGTCCTCGAGAATCAGAGCGAGAGCGCAGTGATCTTTGAGGTAGGTTTGGCGGTACACGACCACGAATGGGGAAACGCGAACAAGCAGTTGCCTGAACCTGGGTTCGAGCAGACAGATGGACGTGTTGACCTTGGACCCTCTTCAATCGCGATGACACGCCGCGCCCACGACGCGGGCACGAGCGAGAAGCGATAATCAACCGGGATGGTTTGGTTATCACCGATTGACCGCCTCAATAAAAACGTGCTGAAGGTACTCTTTGAGTCCGTTCTTAAGTGCCAGGCGCGGAAATTCAGCCAGGATCGCGCCTTGTTTGTCTGCCGGAATTCGATCAAGGCCTGCCCCCAGCACATCCGCCGTGATTCCAGAATGGGTCATAGCCACTTCGGGCTCTTTGTGAAGAGCGATAGATCGTGTGGTATGAAGCGCGATGGCATCCCAAACAACTTGCGTCTGTTGCGTCGAGATGTCTCGCACCTTCAGAAACGAGCGCGCCGCATTGGCGCCATCCACCTCGAAACGATTTTCCGCGGTATAGCGGTCAGTCAAGCCCAGATCATGCAGAATCGTGGCTAGTGCCAACAACTCGCCATCCGGAGCACGTTCAGCGCTTTCTGAAAGCAATACGCCGAATAGCAGGAGCGCATCGCATGGTTGAAGAGAAATGGCTCTGACGCGCTCCGTGACAAATCAATCGCATCGCGAACCAGAACTGTGTCGGGTACTTTAATTCCCGCTAAAACCATTCCCTACCTCCTTCGCTTTCATATAGTCTGTGGTCGGCGATTGGCCTAATCCGCCGTTCAGTTCGCGCACAGATCAGTTATCGGTACCCAGCTGCGGCTAGGTCGCTCCATCACACGCCGCTAGCCTTGATATTGTTGAGGACGGTGTTGTCCCAATACGCATCGAGCTGAGTGATCTTGGAATTCGAGTCGAAACGCAGAATGTAGCAGTGAGGGATGTGTACCTCCTGGCCTTTCATTGCGACCCCTGGAACTTCCGCAGGTATGGGCCCGCTCATTTCAGCTTGGATCACGACTGTGTTCCCGTCGGTAGGGATCAGCTCGATCACTTTGACTCGAAAGTTCGGAACGGCATTCGGAAATGCGCGCCAAAACACATCGATGCCACCATGGATCGGCACGACGCTTTCGCGGCCGTGTGGAGCATATCGTCCCAGTGCGCCATCCGCGCAAAGACCGAGCATGCCATCGACGTCGTGGGCATCGTAGGCAGTGAAGAACCGTTGGGCGGTCGATACGTAGTCTTTCGCGTTCCCTTCCATCTCTATGCTCCTTTGGGCCGCTTTTGTAGAGGATCTTGTGCCCTAGTATTCAAACCACTGGCTGAGCGCTTTGACCTTCTCCTCCGTATACGGCGGGAACAAGTGCTCAATGGCAACGTCGGGCGGCGAAATCAGAACTGATTTCGCGTGCGTGAGAGCGTCAAACCCGGCCTTGCCGTAGTAGTGGCCGATACCGGAATATCCGACCCCGCCAAAGGGCATGGTTTCGATAAACAGGTGAATGTTTACCTGATTGATCGCGCCGCCGCCGAAGGACAAGCTTGCGAGGAAGTGATCGATCGCCTGTTGATCTCGGCTGAAGAGCAATCCGGAAAGAGGCTTCGGATGCTTCTTCACCTCGCGAATGGCCGCATCCATGTCCTTGTAGGTGAGGATTGGAAGAATCGGCCCAAAGATCTCGTCCTCCATGATCGGATCGTCCCAAGTCACTGGAT
>Ga0210388_10002901_pt1 | contig 13410 bp, 10 predicted proteins | sample IncBWC19OmetaG_FD_155485 | JGI IMG/M metagenome (GOLD analysis project Ga0210388, IMG submission 155485) | Forest soil microbial communities from Barre Woods Harvard Forest LTER site, Petersham, Massachusetts, United States - Inc-BW-C-19-O ... | reverse complement strand
CGTTGATGTTCAGTGATGACGCCCCACCGGTGAATATGCTTCGCATCAACCGCGTGTCGCCGTTCAAGCTACCCAGCTTCCTGGGTTGGCTGGGGCCGTGGCGCACCGAGTGGTTTCTGGGGCAGCTTACGGGGCATGATTTCGTGCTCCAGAGCAACACGGGCCTCGTGGGCCAGTTTGGCCAGCCTCTAGGTCGTCAACCCTTTATGGATGGAGCCAGATTTAGTTTTAAGCCGTTGCCTGATTTTGAGCTCGGTTTTTCTCTTACGGCGGTATTTGCTGGCGGGCCGACTCCATTGACCGCCCACACCTTTTTTAATACCTACTCCCCTGCAGTAGGATCGGGCCAGGAAATCGACCCTGGCCACCCAGGCGATCGTCATTCGGGACTCGACTTCACCTTCCGGATCCCGGGCGTCAAGGACGGGTTGAGCCTTTACACGGAGGCGTTTGTTGAAGACGAGTATTCACCCATAGCCTATTGGCGGAATGCCGCGATTTGGTCTGGGATGTACCTAGCGCAGGTTCCCAAGCTCAATAAGTTGGATTTTCGCGTCGAGGCCGGCTATACGGATCTTCCTAGCGGCCTCGAGAACGGCACGCCACACTCCCACTATATGTCCGGGCTTTTCTACGCATACACTCGCTACCCGGACGGGTCCTATACGAATGACGGCGATCTGTTCGGAAACTGGATAGGCAGAGAAAGTCAAGGCGTTGAAGCCTGGAGCAACTACAGATTTAGTCCACGGAGTTTTATTCAGGCCAGCTTCAGGCATCAAAAGGTTAGCCACCAGTATATGCCAGGGGGAGGCACGCTGACCGATGTGTCGCTGAGCGCTAACTGTTGGCTCCGCAATGATTTAAGCGTGTCCGGCACTATTCAGTACGAACGTTGGTTATACCCCATCATCACTCCTGGAGCCCAGACCAATGTAACCACTTCCTTGCAAGTGGTTTTCTGGCCGCAGTCTTGGAAAAAGTAGATGAGAATCGATGACGGAAGGAATGGAGTGAACATTCGATGATGAGCTTGCAAAACAGATTGGCAGGAGACGGATGGTAAGTGAGACCGCTAATGCCCAATCCGGAACAAACAAGGCTGGATCAGCCATCGAGACTAGATCCGCACATCCAGGAGATGGAAGAACAGTTTTCGCACCATGTTGCTTCCGAAGACTGGGCCTGCTCTGGGATGCTCGGCAGTTTCTGTCGCGCTGGGTTTTGGATGGATTGGAAGTGGCGACGTAGCTCGAATTGAAGCTTCTGGCCTGGTTCCCAGAAGTGAGTGGGCCACAGACGTCATGAAAGGTAAACGTAGGGAGAAGGAGAGACGTGAGGCAGACAGCAGTCAAGCAGCAGTCTGAGACCAAACCGGAGTCGGCTGTCGGAGAAGTTTTGCTGCCGGAAATGCCGATCGAGGATTCGCGCGAGTGGCAGGCGGAACGGCTGCGTTTACTGTGGAAACATCGTCGGTTTTTTCTTCAAGCAGGGGCGCTCGGTCTGATTGCGTCAACGCTGGTTGCGTTCTTGATTCCTAAGTCCTACACCTCGACTGCGCAGCTCATGCCACCAGACACCCAATCTTCTTCAGGGCTGGCGATGATGGCAGCCATGGCTGGGAAAGTTGGTGGCGGGGGGCTGGGATCTCTGGCTGGTGATTTGCTCGGCGTGAAAAGCTCTGGCGCACTCTTTGTCGGAGTTTTGAGAAGCCAGACCGCGCAAGATCGCCTCATACAGCAGTTTGACCTGAGGAACGTTTACGGTAAGCGGCTGATTGTGGACGCGAGGACGAAACTCGACGAAAACACCGCAATTTCAGAAGACCGCAAGAGCGGCATTATCACCATCAGCGTGGTCGACCACGATCAGAATCGTGCTGCAGCTCTCGCAAACGCCTACGTCGATGAGCTGAACTCTCTCGTCGCTGAGCTGTCGACCTCCTCCGCACACCGCGAACGCGTGTTTCTCGAGGAACGCCTCAAGGTCGCGAAGCGAGACCTCGACGAAGCCGTGAATGAGCTCGCGCAGTTTTCTAGTAAGAACAACACTCTAGACATCCAGCAGGAAGGTAAGGCGATGCTGGATGCGGCCGGATCAATTGCAGGCGAGCTGATCGCCACCGAATCGCAGCTCGAGGGACTCCGCCAGATCTATACCGACAACAACTCTCGCGTCCGTTCTTTGAATGCTCGCGCCGGGGAACTTCGTAAGCAGCTAGAGAAGCTCGGCGGCGCGAAGGCGAGCGCTGATCGCGCAGCCGCACCCGCCGATGGCCGGCCCGGCGACCCACCTGCTGCTCCTGACAGTGGACTGCCTTACCCCACCATTCATAGCCTTCCCCTTCTTGGTGCAAAGTACGCCGACTACTACCGTCGCGCGAAAATCCAGGAAACCGTTTATGAGCTTTTGACTGAACAGTTCGAATTGGCCAAGGTGCAAGAGGCGAAAGAAACGCCCAGCGTCAAAATCTTGGACCCAGGAACGATCCCGGAAAAGAAATCGTTCCCTCCTCGGATGCTGATCATGTTTCTCGGAACATTTTTGGTTTTTTCGATGTCCGTGGTTTGGGTGCTGGGAGAGAACCAGTGGCGCGCCGTGGGCCCGGACGATCCGCGCAAGATTCTTGCGGAAGAGGTCATTGCGACACTGAAAGCCCGAGCGCATTGGTTTTCGCGGAATGGCGCGGGACACAGCGCCGTGAAAGAAAAGGACTTGAACCGACGCGACGATCCCCAGCCGCCAGCATAGGGGCTGGCGCATCAGTTGAGCCGGCTGTAAGCTAAAGAAAGAATAAGGGTTAGGTCACATATCGCCCTGTAAGTGACGGGGCGAAGCTGTGAGAAGGCAATGCTGAATACACCGATAGAAGCGCCCCTGGTGACACGGGTCGGTGCAGCGGGAATGGCTCCTGCTGCAGATGTGGAGGTGTACGTTCAACCGCGCTGGTATGCCGTGTATACCCGCGCGAACCACGAACGGCGTGTTGCGGGCCAGCTTCGAGAACGGGGCGTAGAAAACTTCCTTCCGCAGTACGAATCGGTGCGCAAGTGGAAAGACCGCAACGTGCGTCTGCAGATGCCGCTGTTTCCTGGATATGTTTTTGTCCACCTGGCACTGCAAAACCGCCTTCTGGTTCTGGAGGTTCCGGGCGTCGCCTGGCTCGTGAGTTTTGCGGGAAGGCCGGTAGCAGTGCCGGAAGAAGAATTCGCGAAGATTCGCGGGTTTCTGAACCAGGGATTGTGCGCCAAGCCGCATCCGTACTTGAAGGCAGGCCGGCGCGTTCGCGTACGTAGCGGACCGCTCGAAGGGATGGAGGGAATTGTCGTGCGGCGAAAGAATGGGAGCCGCTTGGTGATATCCTTGGAACTGATTCAGCGGGCGATGGCAGTGGACATAGAGGAGTCTTCGTTGGAGGAGGCGAGGTGAAGGCCGAGCTGCGGGCGACTCGGTCAGCCGGTGCTGGTTCAACAATCGGCGGAAATGTAACCGATCGGCCGGGAGTATGAGTCCGTGGATTCTCGATTGGCCCGAACGAGTTTGGAATTAGCACATGGCTGAGACCTCTACAAACGGGAATTTGCATCTGACCAGCGGCAGTTTGTTAGCCCGTAACACCCTTTGGAATCTGGTCGGCAACGGCGCGCCGATGATTGTGGCGGTTTTTTCCATTCCCATCCTGATTCACGGACTGGGAGGGGACCGCTTCGGGGTGCTGGCGCTAGCGTGGGCTCTGATTGGCTATGCCAGCTTGTTTGACATAGGACTGGGCAGAGCACTTACGCAATTGGTAGCGAAGAAACTGGGTGCGGGCGAGGAGCATGAAGTCCCCATACTGGTCTGGACGTCGCTCTTATTGACGCTGGCCTTGGGGGTTGCGGGCGCAGGATTCGTTGCGGCGATATCGCCCTGGCTGGTGCACCATGCTCTCAAGATTCCCGAAGCGCTTCAATCGGAATCGCTTCGCGCTTTCTACCTGCTGGGGGTATCCGTTCCGGTGGTCATTTCCTCCGCCGCTCTTCGAGGCCTGCTTGAAGCCCACCAGCGCTTCGACCTAGTCAGCGCATTTCGCATTCCCACTGGCATCTTCACGTTTGTCGGGCCTCTACTGGTTCTGCCTCTTTCCCACAGCCTCGTCCCGGTCGTCGGAATCCTCGTCGCCGGGCGGTTTGTGGGTTGCTTGGCACTTTTGTGGCTTTGTTTCCGGTTGGTGCCGGAATTGAGGCGGCGAGTTGTTTGGCATGGCCCATCCGTGAGCCCCTTACTGCGTTTCGGAGGGTGGTCCACGGTGACGAATACCCTCGGGCCAATGATGATGTACATGGACCGCTTTGTGGTTGGGGCGCTGGTCTCGGCTACAGCCGTTACGTACTATGCCACGCCCTACGAAGTCGTCACCAAGCTATTTGTGATCTCGGGGGCAATTTCGGGGGTCATGTTCCCCGCCTTCAGCTTGACCGGTGCGATGGCCCGTAACCGGTCCCGGAAGCTCTATCGGCGCACCATGAGGTATATGTTGGGTGTTCTGCTTCCTGTCACGGCCATTCTCATGCTTGGAGCTAAGATTGGTCTTTCTGTTTGGCTAGGGAGCGACTTCGCTGCGCACAGTTATCGTGTTGCACAACTTTTGCTGGTTGGGACTTTTGCGCTGGCGATGGCATCCCTGCCGTTTGTCCTCATTCAGGGTTTGGGCAGGCCAGACATACCGGCCAAGCTAAACCTGATGGAGATCCCCTTTTATGCCGCCGGCCTTTATTGGTTAATCCAGAAGTATGGGGTGATCGGGGCCGCAGAAGCTTGGGTAGTGCGGGCAACAGTCGACGCTCTGTTGCTAATTTATTTCGCCTACCGGCTCCAAAGAGACCCGTCCACCGATCTTTCGAGGGTACAGATTGCTTCCGCAGTTTCTATCGACCACTGATCCTAGCCCTAGGGCGGGTTAGGTCCAAAGACTATCGATTGAACAGGCGGCCGGACACAGTGTGGATGGATATGGGGTTACCGATGAGGACCAGGACTCTCGCGGACAAAATCCGAAACGAAGGTTTGCGCATTGCCTGATTTCTGTGCGCGGGTTAATCCAGACGTGCCGAACAGTATCTTCCAGAATCATTTTAAGGTTTATCCCTTTATGCGACAGTCTGCTGTTTCGAAAGACGTAATCGATGTTGGTTGTCGGATGCGGAACCGCGCATCTTTGCGAAGAGTACCGTCGACATAGACATTTCCGCACCCGCCATCAAGTGGGCTAGAAAGCGCTGTCCCGGCGTGCGGTACGTGCGCATGGATGCGCAGCGTTGCAATTTCCGGACTGTTCTTTCGACTTGATTGTCTCCACGAAAGCATTGAGCATCTTGCCGATCAAGAGGGACACGTGAAGGAACTGGCGCGCGTTCACCGCGCGGACGGGTTATGCTTCGTGGCCACCAATCCAGAGATGTTTACCGACGGTCACAATCCGTATCACACCGAGGTGAATTCCTTTGACGAATTAATGAAGCTTTTTCTGCATGATTTTCAAAGGGCCCGTTTTTTGGAAAACATGACAGAGCCACATACCAAGGAAGGGCAGGCGATGCGCAAGAGACGGAGGGAGGAAGGCCACATCAGAGTCAGCACGCTTAACGGTTTTGATACCACGCGGCTCCATAACACCCATAGTGTTTTTTGCTTCTGTCGGGAGCCGAGAGTTTCGAGGGAACAGAGCCCAGACGTGGACGGGCAGCGGTAGTCGACGCTCTGCTTCTTATTTATTGGGAGCATCGACTCCAAAGATGATCGTCCGCCGAGCTTTCGAAGATGTGGATGGGTTCGGCCGTTTCTATCGACAGCTGATCCTAGCGGATTATCAGGGACAGCAGCGTACTTGTCACAGCGTGGAACGCGTACTTGATAGAACATGAATAACTGGGCATCCGATGAATAAATTGCTGCAATTGATCCTGTTCGCTCTCCTATTGGTTGCCGTATTTGATCCCGGTGACCAGGTAACACACCTAAAGGTACCTTTATTCGTCGGCTTGTGGGCCATATTCTTTGTTGGCTTACTTATTTCCAAGGAAAGAATACCAACGATTGCCCCTTCTTTGCTGATGTATATTTTTGTGTTCGCACTTTTTCTGCCGCTCGTGTCAATTCTCTGGTATTACGTACGTGGAGGACATGCCGCTTCGTTCGATGGATTTCAGTATCTTAAGAGTTTTTTGTTCCTTACTCTGGCTGCGGTACTTGTCGCCAAAAAGATTGATGCCATCCGGCTGCTGAACATCGTTCTTACATTGCTCTCCTTCGTTATCATCGTGACGGAGATACTCATCTCTACCCAACCGGGTCTGATCGATCTTCTTTGGCCAATAGGAGATGCATACGACCTATTCTCGATGGGCGAAAGAACGTATGGGGGCTTCTCGTATTACTATGTCTATCCCCACACGGCACCACTCTTGGTCCTTTCGCTCGCATACTTTGCCTACCGATCGGCCACATCGAAGTCGAGGGCTCGCTATCTCCACGTCGCGCTTCTACTGGTGAATGTCGTTGCCATGCTCTGCTCTGGCACGCGAAATGATATGATTTTCGCCTTGATCACTCCACTTCTGGTATTTATTTGGTACTCAGATAAGAACCAGAGGCGTGCACTTTTTGCCCTTCTGCTGGTAGGAGCGGTAACCGCGGGCATTTATGCCAGCGACATCATTCGAGCGATGGCTGACCCTGATAATGAATCTAACGCTATAAGGTTAATGCATCTAAGGGACTATTCCATGATGTTCAGCGATCCAAAGACGCTTCTCTTTGGACAAGGTTTAGGCTCTTACTTCTACTCGTCCGGTTTCGGGACTGAAACCTCCATCACGGAACTAACATATCTTGAGTTCATAAGAAACTTCGGTTTGATCATCGCTATCATTTACTACGGTTTGTTGCTCTACCCCATTAGAAAACTTCGAAATCAGACGTTTAAGGAAATGCACTTCCTAATTCTGGCCTACGTAGCATACTTAATGATCTGCGTTTCTAATCCGTTGCTTGTCTCGTCGAGCGGGATGCTGGTTTTGGCCATCGTCATATCTAAAGTGTTCTCAGATGCAGAGAGCAGTTCCCACGCAGTGAGACGTGCGGTTCCTTTGCGACAACAACCTGCTTGAGACTCAAAGCGTAGATTGAATCTTCCTTAAGTAGACCGCCTGAGAATGAGCTTAATTGAATGGAATGGGCAGAACGAAGGATCCAGTGGGTAGGTGACCGGTCGAGCCTGCTCGGGTTCCTTTCCGAGAACTACCCCTAACAAGGGAAACCGATGGAAGCCACGATTGCTAGTGTGACTGTTAGTCGAAACGGAAGAGCGGTTTTGTCCGGCCATTTGGAATCGCTCCTCAACCAAAGCCAGCCTTTAAGCGAACTCATCGTAGTTGATAACGCAAGTACAGATGGAACGATAGAGCTTCTCAATGAGCATTATCCAGCCGTGAAGGTCATCCGGCTTGCGAACAACGAGGGCGTCTCGGGAGGTTATTCTACGGGTCTGGAATACGCTCTTGGCCGTAAGTATGACTGGGTTTGGATCTTCGATCAGGATAGCAGACCTTCCTCAAGCACACTCGCAGATCTACTCGCTGCTTATGAATCGTTTCCCAATCGCGAAAAGCTGGGGCTTATAGCCCCTCTTCCGATCAACGAGGCAACGGGAGCAAATTACCCATCATTTTTATGGAGAGAAGGCCAAGTCGAAGTGTCCCCGGAACGCGGAGGCGAAGGCCATATTCTGGTGGACATGGTCATTTCGTCCGGAAGCCTGATTCGTCGCCAGGCACTTATGAAGGCTGGGCTGCCGCGCAAAGATTTTTTCATAGATTTTGTGGATTACGAACATTGCCTTAGGTTGCGACGAAGCGGATTCCTCATTGCGATCGTAAATCAGTGCGTGATGCCGCACACCATAGGCCAGCCACGTACTGTCAAGTTCTTGGGGAAGCCCATGAATTGGATCACGCATAGGCCGTGGCGCGAGTACTACAAGGTGCGCAACCGCGCGTTCGTGGTGTGGCACCAACTGCCAGGCCTCAAGGCGAAGATCTTTGTGGTACGTCAACTGCTAAAGCAGATGGTCGGTTGCCTACTCTATGATCCGGAGAAGATTGTTCGTATTCATTTTATGTGGCGGGGCCTGTGCGATGGGATTCGGGGCAGGTTGGGAAGTACAGTTCGACCCACTGAGTGAGCCTCTTGCTTCCTGTCTCCTCAAGCCAGCAGAAACTGGAGGCCCGAATGCATGACGCTTGCGGGATGAGGTGTTCCGCACGATTCCGGATAGGGGTGATGAATTCAAAGACCTGGCGTCGCAACTCGTATATCGGCGCACCGTTAGTGTAGTACCGTAGATAAGCGGGCAGCGTTACGGTCGTTAAGGTGACTCGTAGGAGTCAATTGCATACGCGGTCGCATTTTATCAGCGCAGTCATGAGTCATTAGACAAGGGACAGGCGGGTCCGCTAAGGCGAAGCGCAGATTGTCCAAAGGGGATCGCAGCGTTCAGTCTGGAGTCGATTCAATCCCGTAGAGAGGAGATGAGAGCCCTTTGGTCCGTGGCAATGTGGGTAGTCCCTCATCTGTTCTTGATATTGGTAAGTATGATCCGGCGCACGTGGACAGGAATCGAGACAATCCTCCCGTACTAAGGCGCCCACCAGAGTTTAAGCTGGACAGTGGGAGGTGGTGGTAGCGAACGAATGGCCTGAGGCGCGGGCTCAGAGACGGAATTCGGGGCAGACTGAGAAGTACGATTCGATCGACTGATTGAAAGCATTGTTTCCCTCCAGATAGCGAAAGTAGGGATGCCTGATCCTAATGGACTGCGCTGCGGGCAACGATCGTGCGGAGAAAAAGGGTTGGATTCTTCTCCCTTGATAAGCATAATCGTCCTCAACTGGAACGGAGAGGAGCATGTACACCGCTGCCTTGAGAATGTTCTTGCCCAAGACTACCGTCCAGTCGAAGTTATCGTCGTAGATAATGGGTCAGTGGATAACTCCCTGAAACGGATTAAGTCGGATCATCGCGATTTTGTTTACATAGAGAATCACAAGAACAGAGGGTATGCGGCGGGAATGAATCAGGGAATCGAAGCTTCTCATGGAGATTTCATTGTGCCGCTAAATCAGGATGTGTGCCTCGACCATGCGTTTGTAAGCCAATGTGTTGCGAGAATGCAGGAGGATTCAACTCTTGGCGCCATTGGCGGTCGTGTATACTGCTGGATGGGGGACGAGCTGACGAATCGCCTTCGGAAGGGAGAGGGAGAACAATGCTTCATGAAAAAGCGCTTTCAATCAGACGGAGGCCATTTCACGGATAAGCCCACGCTCACTTTCGCCCCATGTGGGAGTTTCCCTTTCCTTCGGCGAAGCATGTTACATGATTTGAAGGACGCGTCAGGCTGCTATTATGACGAGTCCTACGAGACAGGGTGGGAAGATTGTGACTTGTGGTTCCGAATGCACCTTTTGGGTTGGAAATGCCTGTTTCTTCCGCCGGCAGTCGGCTGGCATGTCGGCTCAGGTTCTGTCGGTGGAAAAGCGTCCTTTTTCTCGAAAGCCCTTGATTACCAATTAAGAGTGCTGCGTAATCGGCATTATACGATCATCAAGGACATTCCGGGACGGACTCTGTTGTGGCTGTTTCCCTACCTGACGGCCACTGAATTTGCGATCATCCCCTATTTTCTACTCAGGTCCCCCAAGAGTTTAGTCGCGCTTGTAGCCGCTTGGTGGCAGGTTATGAGAGACTTGCCGGTCTTGTTGCGGAAAAGAGCTCAAATTCAAAAAAGTAAGCGCGTGAACCACGCTTATCTTAGACAATACTTTGTGAGGTTTTGATTTGCCACTCGATCGTTTCTCATGGCTAGTTTTCTCACGTCTGTGAGAGTCATCTGATTCCGCCCATGATCGCCTCTGTCTCGACGATCGCCGAGAGCAGTAGGGCCAACGGGCTTAGACCGTGAAGAAAACTTCAACTAACACTAAAGGAGCACTGGCATGCGAATTCTGGTAACGGGGGGATGTGGCACAGTCGGCACAGGGCTAGTCCGGGAGCTTCGTGAGCATGGGCATTACGTGGTCTCCTGTGATTTAACTCATCAACCCGATGAAGTCGGGTTTTCAGTGCGGACCGATGTCTCCACTCCACTGTACGCCCGCTGCGACGTGGGGGAATTTCGGCAGATCGAGCGGGTGTTTGAGCAGATGGGTCCCTTCGACTACGTTTACCATTGCGCTGCGGAATTCGGCCGCTGGAACGGAGAGGACTTCTACGAATTACTATGGCGCACGAACGCCGTGGGAACGAAGAATATCATTCGCTTGCAGGAGCGAATCAAGTTCAAGCTGATCCACTTCTCGTCTTCCGAGGTCTATGGCGATTGGCCTGATTTGATGGTCGAGACCGTGATGGATCACCACGAGATTAAACAGATGAATGATTACGCCATGTCCAAATGGGTGAACGAGATGCAGGTGCGCAACTCGGCTCAGCAATACGGAACGGAATCCGTGGTCGTAAGGCTCTTCAACACTTACGGTCCCGGCGAGTATTACAGTCCATACCGCAGCGTCAACTGCCGATTCCTTTATTGCGCGCTCACTAACACGCCCTGGACGGTGTTTCGCGGTCACTCGCGCACTTCAACATTCCTTGCCGACACGGTCAGGACACTGGTCAATATCACGGACAACTTCAAAGCGGGTGAAACCTATAACATTGGCGGGAATGACCTGCATACGATCGAGGAACTCTCCGACGTAGTTATCAAGGTCACAGGTGCCTCCCCCAGTCTGGTCCGATATTGCGACGCGGAGATTTTGACGACGAAGGACAAGAGAGTCGACATCTCCAAGTCTGTCCGCGACCTAGACCATCGGAACACCATTAGTCTTGAGAAAGGCATGCGCCTCACTGCGGAATGGATACGAAGCGTGTACAACTTGCAGGCCGAAAGCGTCGCTGCTGACTAATATAAGGTAGTCGCAGACATTGTCAGGCCTTCGGAATCATTGCTCGCTTCGGGTGGCAGGATCCGCTACTGGCCCGAAAATTGTTTCCCACGTGGGAGATCATTGGTTCTTCGATTCTAGTCTCAAAGGTTTCGCCATGCGAATCTTGGTCATTGTCGACTGCTACTTGCCCAGCCTCAAGTCTGGCGCCCAGCTGATTCATGATCTGGGAGTGGAATTCCGGCGTCAGGGTCATGAAGTGACCATACTTACTCCTAGTGACACGATTTGCAAACCTTTTCAAGTCAGCACCGAAGATGGCCTTCGCATCGCTCGAGTCAAAACCAGAACGATCAAGAGCAGAACCAAATTGTTCAGGGCCGTTCGGGAGGCTCGTCTCTCGGCCACGCTGTGGGGCCCCGCCAAGAGCTTCCTGCTTGCGAATCCAGCCGACTTAATCGTTTTCTATTCTCCGACAATCTTCTTTGGCCCGCTCGTGCAGCGTTTGAAGTCTCACTGGGGATGCCCTGCGTACCTGATTTTGCGTGACATTTTCCCGCAGTGGGCCGTTGACGCGGGAATCCTACGCAAAGGACTAGTCTGGCGGTACTTCCGAAGGAAAGAAATCGAGCAATACGCTGTTGCCGATTTAATCGGCGTTGAATCACCGGCCAATCTTGAATACTTCGCACGGGAGTTTCCGAAAAAGCCCTATCGCCTGCAAGTGCTTTACAACTGGGCGAAACTAAATGGACGGGATCTGCCTTCGACCGGATATCGCGAGCGGCTCAGCCTGCACGGGAAAGTTGTTTTCTTTTACGGGGGCAATCTCGGTGTTGTCCAAGACTTGGATAACATTATCCGCCTCGCGAAGCGTCTCACGCCTCAGAAGCAAATCCACTTCTTACTCGTGGGTGAGGGAAGCGAAGTCTCGAAGTTAGAAAGGATGATCGCTGAAAAAGATCTGTCCAACATTCAGATCTTGTCGGCTGTACCTCAACAGCAATATATGTCCATGCTTTCCGAGGCCGACGTCGGCCTGATTTCGCTAGATCGGCGGCTCAGGACGCATAACGTACCCGGTAAGTTACTCGGGTATATAAACTGTGGCAAACCGGTCCTGGCGAGCGTCAATCCTGGGAATGATCTCTTCGAGATCCTTGAGAAAGATCAAGCGGGATTCTGTCTCTTAAATGGCGACGATGACGGTCTGTACGCCGCGGCGTTAATGCTTGCGAAAGATCCTGAACTTCGCACTAGCATGGGCAACAATTCGCGCAAGCTGCTAGAGCGATTGTTTTCTGTCGATGCCGCTGTGCGGCAGATCATGAAGCACTTTCAGCAGCGAGCAAATCCGGTCGAAGAAAGAACGATGATGCAAACGGCGAATTCTTCGCGGTCCGCAAGTAGTTTCCGAACTTAGTTAGTCCCATCTTTCTTCTTTGCAATGCAGTTTGTCTTCCTGAATTAATTTCTCAGGGCAAACCTTAATGCTGTATGAAAAAGTAACTTCAAGTCTGCGATGTCGAAGTTGCTTCGTACTGCCGCGCCTAAGTATGAGCTGATTGAAAACCTGATGACGCTCTGAACAGTCGTCTCTTCTGGGCCGTTCACTTTTGAGTTCAAGTCTCAACGAAAAGAAAACTAGACCTCCGTAATCCCACACAATTTTGAATGACGGGAGCGCATGAGCTCATGGTTTATCTCCTAGCGTTTGTGGGTTGTCTGTTTCTATCCCTTCTGTTCACCTGGTATGTGCGGAATTTGGCAAACGCGAAGGGGTGGACCGACGTCCCGAAGTTCGAGAGACACGTGCACACCATTCCTGTCCCCAGACTCGGCGGGCTGGCCATTTATTTTTCTTTTATGAGCGTGGTGATTCTCGCCATGGTGGTTTGCCGTCTGTTGGGAATCGCGTCGCCACTACACGCCAAGGCGATGGTCGGCCTTCTGGGCCCAGCCCTGATCGTTTTTCTTTTGGGATTGTTCGACGACCTGTACTCGGTTAGGCCGTACTGGAAATTTGCGATGCAAGCCGTGGCGGCGATCTGGCTCTATGCGGGCGGCTATGGAATCCACAATCTGGGATTGATTCATGGCGGACAAGTACTCGGCTGGGTTTATTGCCTCCCGCTGACCATACTGTGGGTGCTTTTGATTACGAATGCATTTAATCTCATCGACGGGCTGGACGGATTGGCTGCGGGATCGGCGCTCTTCTCTACGGTGGTTGTTTTTGTGATGTCACTGACTGTGCCAAACCCGCTCGTGACATTTCTCACGATCACATTAGCGGGCGCGACCCTGGGTTTCTTGCGATTCAATTTTCATCCCGCGACCATTTTTCTGGGCGACTCGGGAAGTTTGTTTATTGGGTTCATGTTAGCGGCGCTGGCCCTTGCCGGAGCACAGAAAGCGCCGA
>Ga0210388_10002900_pt1 | contig 13417 bp, 13 predicted proteins | sample IncBWC19OmetaG_FD_155485 | JGI IMG/M metagenome (GOLD analysis project Ga0210388, IMG submission 155485) | Forest soil microbial communities from Barre Woods Harvard Forest LTER site, Petersham, Massachusetts, United States - Inc-BW-C-19-O ... | reverse complement strand
TTTCCCGTGCCAGTTCTCTCCGGCTCTTCTTCATCGGTAACTCCTGTTTTGGGCTATTGAATTTTTCAAGATTTGATATTCAGTTGAAGCGCCTGCCCCAAAAATTGCGCATCACGAACTGTGCATCCAGCTTGATCCCAGCCATGTTGCTGTGCATCCGCTGGCCGGTATCTATCGTGAGAGTCGTGAACTCCAACCTGTCATCTTTGACTCGCAATCCCACCCTTTAGTTGCTTGTCTTTTCCACATCTTCGTCCTGCCCCATCCTGATTGCAACCAGAACTTCCAGCAGCATTGCCGACTGACGAACCGCTGTCGCCAGCGTGGAGAGCGCCTCGGTCACAGGCGCATTCTGTTCCGCCAGCGTGTGCAGCCGCTTGCTCACCGTGTGTAGATTTGTTGCTTCCTGCAAAATTTCGTTGGCGGCCATCGAAGACGCAGCCTCCGGGCGTCGCTTGGGTCGCTGCCGGAAGCTGAACAAATAGGTCTTCCGGGCGCGAACTCCATCTCGCATCATCCTAAAAAGCGCATCAACCAGCCGTATGCTCACAATGGAACACAGCAGGAAGCAGGGACTAGGGACCAGGAAATAGGGAACAGGGAACAGGGAACAGAGTCCAGCATTGAACGACTATGGGAAAAACACGAGACGGAGGGAGGCGGGGGTTTTTAACCCCCGCACAAAGCCGCCATATTTAGCGGCGGCTTTAGCCTCGGAGGGACGTTTTCACCATTCTCGCCCAAAATCCCCTGAATTTTCGCAACCAACCCAAGCGAACGGTAATCCGCCATTGGCGATCGACAGCCCTGCGCAGCCGTCCAACTGCAATCTGTCATCTGCAACGTGTCATCTGTCGCAACACTGCATCCGCCACCGATGCAGCCTCGACCGCGGGCCGAACGCGGTGCACCCGCACCACCGACGCCCCATGCAGAATCGCCGTCACCATCCCCGCCAGGCTGGCTGTCTCTCGCGCGTTGACCGGCGCGGGTTTTCCCTCAAAAAGCGGCGTCAGCGCCCGGCCGAGAAACGACTTCCGGCTGACGCCACTTAACAGCGGCCGCCCCAGCGCCAGCAGTTCCGCCTGCCCCCCCAGCAGCGCGAAATTCTCCTCGCCCCGCTTTCCAAATCCATATCCAGGGTCCAGCACAATCGACTCCGCAGCAATCCCCGCCTCGGCCGCCTTGTCCAGACTCGCCTTCAACCCCGCCCGCACCGTCGCCAACAGCGCATCCGCCCCAAGCTGTGACTGGCTGGCCCACTCGTCGGGCCGTCCTCGCGAATGCATCAACACCACCCCGCACCTTGCCTCTGCGCATACGGCAGCCAAGCCGGGATCCCAGCCAAACCCGCTCACATCGTTGACAATCTCCGCGCCGCAATCGAGCGCCGCTCTTGCCGTCTCCGCCTTGTACGTGTCCACGGAGACAATCGCCTCTGGCCGCGCCTTCAGAATTCCTTCCAGCACCGGCAGCAGCCGCGACAGCTCCTCATCCACGCCAACTGCCGGCCTGCGATCGGCGTCAGCCGTTCCGGAAAACCCAACACGCGATCCGGGCCGCGTGCTTTCCGCCCCCAGGTCCAGCAGATCCGCTCCCTCGTCCAGCAATTGCAGCGCATGCGCCACTGCAATCTCAGGATCGATGAAAAGTCCGCCATCGCTGAACGAGTCCGGCGTCACGTTCACCACCCCCATCACTAGCGTCCGCCCCCCCAGTTCAAGAGCGCGGCTGCGCAGCCGCCATGTCATGGGCCGCCGAATCGAGGGAGCAACCACGGGCTTAACGGACACCCGGCCGGGTCGCGATCCCGCGACCAGTGCGGGCCGCAGCGGGTGACTTCCTTCTGGCATGCCGGGGAATTCGGTTCGGAACCGCCATCGTCCCCACCAGTAAATCCACCGGAATGCTCAACCCGTGGTGCAGGCGGCGAATCATCGGCAGCGTCAGCGCGCGTTTGCCGGTGAGTATTTCGGAGACGCGCGCGCGGCTGCCAATCATTGGTTCCAGGTCTCTGCGCGTCAATCCCTGCTGTTCCATTTGGAATTTGATCACGGTTATCGGATTGGGCGCATCGATCGGGAAATTCTTCGCTTCGAATGCATCAACCAGCGTGACCAGAACCTCCAACTCGTCGCTCGCTTCAGTCCCTGCCTCCGCGCCCATCAATTCCCGAATGCGTGCCATGGCCGCTTCGTGCTCCGCTTCAGTCCGAACCGGTTGAATCCGCATAGCGCCTCTTGTCATATTCCACCTTTTTCACATCGATTCCGTCGTACTCGCAGTGCGTTCCCAACCACAGAATCAGCACAAAACCATGTTTGTAATCCACCGCAACCACCAGCCTGAATTCGTTTCCCTTGATGTTGAAGACAGCCCGGTCAGACGAAACAATGCTCGCCATCCGGTGGATTTGCTTCAGCTCCGCTGAATTCCTCCACGCCGCGCGTGAAACCAACGCATACCACGCGTCAAGTTGGTCCTGCACAACCCGTTGTTGCCGCGGTTCCACCCCATTTCGAACGAACCTGTTCAGCGTGCTCCGCGCTATGACTCGCACTTGCTCAGCATACGCCGCTCCCGTAATGGGAGCAAGTGTGTTCCTGGCTCGCCACCGGCGATTCTCCTGGGCCGTTCACGCAAAAATGCCGTAAACTCCCTCCATGCACCCCTTTCGGCGAATTTCCGCGCTCTTGCTGGCAACCGCCCTGCTCCCCATCTGCCTTTATCCCCAGTCCCATACCCACACCGCCAAACCGGCCAAGTCCGCCGTCCCCGGCAAAGATCAGCTCGCCGAAAATCTTCGCGCCCTGCTCGCCGATCCCGCCCTCAGCCACGCCCAATTCGGCATCTGCGTCAAAACCCTGGACGGCCAGGTGCTATACAGCTACAACGATGGCCTGCTCTTCACCCCCGCTTCCAACGCCAAGCTCCTAACCACCGCCGCAGCCTTCGCTCTTCTACCCGTCAAAACCCTCACCTTTACCACCAACGTAGTCGCCGACGGCGTAATCGACCCCCAGGGCGTCCTCCACGGCGACATTGTCCTGCTCGGCTCGGGCGACCCCACGCTCAGCCGCCGCGTCTATCCCTATCACTCCCCGCAATCTGCCCCGCCGCCATCCGCCCAGGCCGACGCTTCCGCCGAGCCTGCAAAGCCGATCAAAGACATGGACGTCCTCGATCTCCTCGCCCAGCAGGTCGAGCAATCCGGCGTTCGCAGCGTCGAGGGCAGCGTCATCGGCGACGATAGCTTCTATGTCGACGAGCCCTGGGGCGAGTCCTGGGGCTGGGACGACCTGCAATGGAGCTACGGCGCTCCCATATCCGCGCTCACCTTTGCCGATAACACCATCGAGATCACCATCGCCGCCGACCCCGCATCTCCCGCCGCAACTGCCGCCCAATGGGCTCCCAATGTGGACTACTACACCCTGGAAAACACCATGGTCCCAACTCCCGCCGGCCAGCCCCCGCACCCCGGCCTCGATCGCCGTCCCGGATCGCTGCTCGTCCGCGCCTGGGGCACAGCGCCGCCCAACGGATTGCACGCCGGCTTGGCCGTCGAAGACCCCGCCGAATTTACCGCAGCCGCATTTAAACAGGCCCTCCTCAGCCGCGGCGTCACCGTAACCGGCAACGCCATCGCCCGCCATAAATCGTCTTTCGAAACCAGCGGCCTCGCCGACCAGCGATCTTTGCCGCTGCACCTCAACCGCTCAAACCAGGAAACAGTCGCCGCCCCCCTTGAGAACCGCCGCGTCCTCGCCACCCGCTCGTCCATTCCTCTGGCTCAGGACATCACCCTCACCAACAAGATCAGCCAGAACCTCCACGCCGAATTGATCTTCCGCCTGCTCGGCAAGACCTTCGGTTCCGACGGCAGCTTTGCCCAGGCCTCTCGCGTCGAACGCCAGTTCCTCCTCGATGCCGGCGTCAATGACGCTGATTTTTTCATGTATGACGGCTCCGGCATGAGCCCCGATGACCGTGTGGCTCCGCGCGCCTACGCGCAACTACTTAGCTATGCGTCACGCCAGCCATGGGGCGCAGCCTGGCGCGACACGTTGCCAGTCGCAGGCGTCGATGGAACTCTGTCGAATCGGTTCAAGACCTCTCCGCTCAAGGGCCGCCTCTGGGCCAAAACCGGCACCCTCAACGAGACCAATTGCCTGAGCGGTTATCTCACCGGGGTCAGCGGCAAAGTGCTCGCTTTTTCCATCATGGTCAACGGACACCGCCCCGGCAGCGACGCCGAACTCCAAGCCATCGACCACATTGCCGAAGTCATCGCCGCCGCCGAGTGAGACGCTCAAACCTCCCTGAGCATCATCGAATGCGACAATCCATCGCCGAACCAACAACCAAAGTCCGTGCCCCATCCATTCGCCTTTTTCCTGGCGAATGGGTGGGAAACCTCAAGCCTCAGATCACCCGGCCCAAGATCGAAGCGCAAACCATACCCTTGTATCATCAACCCAGATGCACTCCCCGCTCCACGCAGCGACCATCGCTCTTCTAGCCGGTGCAGCAGCCCTCGCCGGCTGCCGTTCTCTGCCCCAATCCAAGCCAGAAGCGCTCTTCACACCCGAAGAGAGCCGTGGAGCCGCCGTCTTCCGTCAAAGGTGCGCCCGTTGCCACTACCCCACCACCACCCATCCCCTCAACGGCCCCGGACTGCAGGCGCTCACCAAAGTCAAAGCCATGCCCTCGGGAGCCCCACCCACCGATGAGCGCATGACGTCCGTAATCCTGCATGGCCGCAACATGATGCCCGCCACTCAACTCACCGACTCACAGCTCAGCGACCTGCTCGCCTATCTGCACACCCTATGACCAACGATCCCCGCGCCAACGAGAGCAGGAAGATACCAGCCCACCCGCTGCGCCCCGACCTGCTCAAGTTTCCCGGCCTCGCCCTGATCTGCCTTTACCTGCTGGTTCTCGCCACAGTAATCATTATTGGTGTCGTTGTCGGTCACCACTATCCGCCTCTATTTCTCGTCTTTGCCGCCTGCTTCATCTCCGCCAGCGCCGGGCTCCTCATGATGTTTCGCTGGGCATGGGCACTGGCGCTGGCCGCGGTTGTCCTTCTGGTGGTCTATAACCTGTGGATCTTCTGGAGCCTCCACCAGGGACCCGCGCTCGTCCAGGGACTCTTCAACCTGGTCTTCTTTCTCTATCTCGTCCGCCCCGAAATCCGCGAGCGCCTGCGCTAGCGGAATCGCGTTTTCCGCCATCCCAATCGCCAGACAGTGATAATCTTCTGCCCATGCTGCGTGGAACCTTGAAATCCCTCCTCTGCCTGGCGCTGAGCCTGGCCGCCATCGCCAATGCCGCCGACGCCCCCAAGAAGCGCGCCATCACCCTCGACGACCTGGCGCGCTTCCAACGCGTCGGCGCCCCCGTCGTCTCTCCGGAAGGCGATTGGGTCATCTACACCGTCAGCCAGACCGACACCAAGGAAGACAAAGGCCAGACGCACCTGTGGATGGTCAAATGGGACGGTTCCGCCCGCCTCCAGCTCACCTTCGGCAAGGAGGGCGCTTCCTCGCCGCGCTTCAGCCCCGACGGCCGCTACATCAGCTTTCTCTCCTCGCGTCCCGGCCCCGCCAAAGACTCGCAAATCTGGGTCCTCGACCGCCGCGGAGGAGAAGCCGAACAGTTGACCGCCATCACCGATCAGGAGATTGAGAGCTACAGTTGGTCGCCGGATTCCAAGAAACTCCTGCTCTCGCTACATCCCAAGGCTGAACCCGACGCCGAGGAAGGCAAGCCGCCCGTCCCAGCCAAGCCCATCGTCATCGATCGCTACCACTTCAAGCAGGACATTCAGGGCTATCTCCGCAACGACGCCTTTGACTCGCTCTATCTCTATGACTTGGCCGCCAAGAAGTCCGAAAAGCTCACCACAGTTAAGAACGTTGAAGAAGAGGATGCCACCTGGTCGCCCGATGGCGCATGGATCGCCTTTGTCAGCAACCAGGATCCCGATCCCGACCGTTCCATCAATACGGATGTCTTTGTCGTTGCAGCCACGTCCGGCTCAGCGGCCCGCAAGTTAACCGCCTGGCCCGGCCGCGATGGCGGTCATCTCGCCTGGTCGCCAGACTCCAAATCCATCGCCTACACCCAAGGCGCAAAACTCGAGTTCGAGGAATACTCGCAGGCCCGCCCCGCCGTAGTTACATTGGAAGGCAAAGTAAGTTATCCCGCCGCAAAACTCGACCGCGGCGTTCGTGAACCGATCTTCTCGCCTGACGGACATCTGAGTTATCTCATCGCCGACGATCGCAACCAATACCCCGCGGAGGTTGAGTTATCCGGCGACGGAGACAAGCGCCTGCTCACACAGCAGGGTGCAGTCACAGGATGGGATCAAGCCGCAGGCCACATCGCGGTCCAATTCACCAACGACAATTCCCCTGCCGAAATCTACGCTCTCGAAAACGGCGTGCTGCGCAAACTCACCACCCACAACGATGCCTTGCTAGCCGAATTGAATCTCGTTCCGACTGAAGACATAGAGTTCAAGAGCAAAGACGGGACAGACGTGCACGGCCTGTTAACGCGGCCCGCGGATTTTAAGACCGGCTCACCAGTCCCCATGATTCTCTACATCCATGGCGGCCCCAACGGGCAGGATGAGCACAGCTTCGATTTTCTGCGCCAATGGGTGGCGACCAAGGGATATGCGGAACTGAACGTGAACTATCGCGGCGGCTCAGGCCGAGGCCAGGATTATTCCAAGGCCATCGCCGCCGATTGGGGCGACAAAGAAGTGCAGGACCTGCTTGCCGGCGTCGACAAGGTGATTGCCATGGGCGTAGCCGATCCCAACCGCCTTGCAGTTACCGGCTGGAGTTATGGCGGCATCCTCACCGATTACACCGTCGCCAGCACCGATCGCTTTAAGGCAGCCATCAGCGGCGCGGGCGTCGCGTCCCCCATGTCTTTCTATGGCGTCGACCAATACATTCTTCAGTACGACAATGAACTCGGCCCGCCATGGAAGAACCCTCAACTCTATGCCAAGCTCAGTTATCCCTTCCTTGAGATCGACAAGCGCATCCACACGCCGATGCTCTTCATGGGCGGCACCTCTGACATGAATGTCCCACTACTTGGCGGCGAGCAGATGTATCAGGCGCTGCGCTCGCTCGGCCGCCCCACCGAGTTAGTCGTCTATCCCGGTCAGTTTCACGGCTTCACGCGTCCCAGTTACATCCGCGACCGCTACGAGCGCTGGCTAGCCTGGTGGGATAAGTACCTGAAACCAGCAACGACACCTGCGCCCACACCAACGCCGGTTCCCGCGCCGGAGACGAAGAAATAAGGGATCAACGAGCGTTTCCAGCCCGAGCTCTCAACTGCTTTGTAACAGTCGTCCACCGGCTTCGCCGACCCACGAGGGATGAAACAGCCAATGTCCACTCTCCCGGAGGGAGAAAGCGAAAATAGCCCAGGACAAGCGCAGCGCAGTCCTGGGTCAGCGTTGAGCAAATGACTCTCCGTCCTGTAGGGACGGAACGAAATTCGCCAAAAAATAGCTTTCTCGTGAAATCAACAATTTGCACCCTCCACGGAAAGCAGTTTCTTCCTAGGGCATGACTTCAATAGCTTGCCCTGGGTGCAGTCGAAGGGTGCCTCACTTAGCGCAAAATTGAACAGGGCTTTAGAGGCTTCGGAATAACTTATCGGAAGCGACAAGAAGTGTCAGGGCTCGACTTCAATAGCCTGCCCTGAGCGAAGTCGAAGGGTGCCGCAAATGGTGCAAAATAGAGCTGGGCTTCAGCCCCTGCGGAATTGCTCCTTCTGCAACTGGTAGGCGTACGCATTTACCTTAGCCCTTTCGAACGGAGGATCGACACCATGAAACTGATCTTCGTCTACGGCATGCCCGCCTCGGGCAAAATGACGGTAGCCCAGGAACTGGTGGCCATAACCGGCTACAAGCTATTCCATAACCATGTGGTTGTGGACATGCTGCAAACAGTCTTTGACTTCGGCAGCCCCGAGTTTGTAGCCTTGCGAGAAGAGTTCTGGCTTGCCGTCTTTGATCGGGCCTGCCGCAGCAAGTTACCAGGCATGATCTTTACATTCGCTCCCGAGTCAACGGTGCGCCCGGAATTCATCGCCAATGTGATCAAAACCGTGGAGTCCGCCGGCAACGAAGTGGATTTCATTCAGCTCACATGCCCGCTTCCCGAGCTCAAGCGCCGCATGGGCGGCCTTTCCAGGCTGCAATACAAGAAACTCACATCGGTTTCGTTGTTCGAGCAACTGCACGAAGAAGGCGCGTTTGAAGCCGAATACATGCCCAAGCCAAAACTATCCATCGATACCAGCGACAATCAGCCGGCGCGCGCCGCATTGCAGATCGCACGTGCACTCAATCTGCTCCCAGTCAAGTAACTCGCCAGCCGCATGCGTTACTTGCACAAGCTCTTCAACTTATCGAATGGCTTGGGCTTGAACGGCGGATATTTCAGGTGCCGCGAATCCATAAACTGGTCCGGCAGCGTGCCGCCATACTTCAAACCGGCATCTGGATCCATTGCATAAGCCGGATCCTGTTCCACTTCCGGAAGAGTCGCAAATTCAAATCCCTCCGAGCGTAGTTGGTCGATCAACGCAGGCAGCATCAGCGTCGTGAAAGCTGTAGCGTGCAGCAGCAACACATTCGGAATCTCGTGCCCGAACGCGGTCTGTTGCTCCTCACGTCCCATTTGGATGTACTCCTTCGCGGTATCCAGATAACTCTGCTTCAGCCAGCTGATCGCTCCCTCATCACCCTTCGCCGAGCAGCGCGCATACGCATCGTTCCACGCATAGTCCTCAAAATCAAGCGACACCTGCGCCACGCGATAGCCATGCTCTATCAAGTAAGCCCGCACCGCGCGCCGCTTCTCCACCGTGTCCCCCTCCCACAAAAATGGATAGCGAAACCAGTGCCAGTCCCGCGCTCCCGCAAACTCAGCCAGCGCCGGCTCGTTCAGCGCAATCTCGTTTTCGAATGCCTCCGCCGAATTATCGCTAAGTGACATATGCGACCACGTGTGGCTCCCCACATTCATGCCGGCACTTACCCACGCACTCAGCGCATTTTGTCCGTCTGTGTCGTTGACGAGCTTTGCGGCATTCACAAATCCATAAGTGCCCGCTAAGTGATTGGCAGTTAGCTCACTTGCCAGCGTAGTAAGAACCTCGACTCGATTCTTACCTGGCGGCAAACTCCCCGCCGCAGGCAAATCGTCAAAGGTCAGCGCCACCACAGGATGCGCCGGAAGCTCAGACCCTGCCGCAGTCGCATCGCTGATCGCACCGGTCCACACATGCTCCGCAATCAGCCACGCCCCATCCTTCCCGCGCCGATAGATAGTCAAATAGCTTCCGCTCGAGTGCTGCAATTTTCCACTGGCGCGAAGGACCAGCTTTTCCGTGTAGGTCCCCGAGTCATAAGCTAGATCGCCCGAAATCTCGACGCGCTGTGAATCAAACACCAGGTCGCTATCATAAGTCGCCGTAATCATCGTGAAGAATCGCCGCAAGTCTGCCGTCCCGCGCACGCGCCCTCCGCCCGGATCAACGAACTCGCCATCCGCCGCATATTCAGCCACCGACTCTTCGATCTTCTTGTCATGCAGATTGCGTGCCCACCCTTCCCGCAAGGCAGCAAATGCATCGTCCGCCTTAGCCTTCTCAGAATCTGGATAAGGCGAATGGGAAGATTGTCCCGCGGCCAGAGTCCCCATCATCACCGCCCCCATCATCACCGCAAGGCACAGCGCCAAAGGCTTCTGCATCCCACACCCTCCCTCGGGTTTCTTCGGCAAGTCTACCAAGTCCCATCTCATTCGCCGGAGCCACCCCCACTTCCGCTCCAGCTACAATGGAATCGTGTTGGAACTAATCCAGATCGCGCCCGCCACCAGGATTCCCGCCCCCAAGCCCGAGTGGCTCAAGGCGCGCGCCCCTGTTGGCGAAAACTTCCACGACCTCAAGCGCCTGGCCCGCTCGCTCAATCTACACACCGTGTGTGAGAGCGCCCACTGCCCCAACATCGGCGAATGCTGGCACCACAAAACCGCCACCTTCATGATGCTGGGCAATCTCTGCACGCGCCGCTGCGGCTTCTGCGCCGTTCCCAAGGGCCGCCCCGAGCCCATCGACTTCGACGAGCCGCGCCGCGTAGCTGAGGCCGTAGCCACGCTCGGCCTGCAACACGCCGTCATCACCAGCGTCAATCGCGACGACGATCTGGTCGGCGGCGCGCGCGCCTTTGCAGTCGTCATCGACGAAATCCGCCGCCAGGCCCCCGGCTGCCGCGTCGAAGTCCTCATCCCTGATTTCCAGGGCAACCCCGAAGCCATCCGCATCGTCGTCGAAGCCCGCCCTGAAGTGCTCAACCACAACACCGAGTCGGTGCCGCGCCTCTATCGCGTCGTCCGCTCCGGCGCACGTTACGAGCGCACCCTCGAGCTGCTCCGCTACGCCAAAGAGTTGAACCCCGCAGGCATAACCAAATCCGGCGTAATGGTTGGCCTCGGCGAAGAAACATCCGAGCTGCTCCAGGTCTTCCGCGATCTCGCCTCCGTCCACTGCGACATCCTCACCATCGGCCAGTATCTGCGCCCCTCGCGCGACCACCTGCCCATGGCCCGCCTCTACACCCCGCGCGAGTTTGCCGACCTAAAGTCCGAAGCCCTCAAAATGGGATTCCGCCACGTGGAATCCGGCCCGCTTGTCCGCTCAAGCTACCACGCGCATGAGCAGGCCGCGTCCACCGGCCTCACCGTCGTGGCGTAAAGCCTCTCAAATTTCAGTAGCCCGTCGCCTTGAAAGGGTACGGGCTTCAGCCCGTACGTTAAAAGCGGTAAAACAAACCTGGGCTTTAGCCCCTGTGGGAACGAACATCCAAAACATCCAATCTGACCCAACACCGAAATTTCTACCCCCGCCGCAACGGGTTGTAGAATAGCCGTTGGCAGTTTGGCACTCGCGAGGGGCAAAGACGATGGCAGTCTCAGTCATGGCCGGTCATCCGGCACTCAAAGATCTCTCCGCTGACCTCAAGCGCCGCATGGACCAGGCCGTAGCCACATTCCAGGCCAACCTGGCCTCCACGCGCACCGGCCGCGCCAGCGTTCACATGCTCGACCAGGTCAAGGTGGAGTACTACGGCACCCACATGCCCATCAACCAGCTCGCCCAGGTGTCCACGCCTGAGGCGCAGCTAATCCTCATCTCCCCCTACGACCCCACCATCATCAAGGAGATCGAGAAGGCCCTCAACGCCGCTGACCTTGGACTCAATCCGCAGTCGGACGGCAAGGTCGTCCGCGTCCCCGTCCCGCCCATGACCGAGGATCGCCGCCGCGACGTAGTCAAGCACCTCAATCGTGTCTTGGAAGAGCACCGCACCGCCATCCGCAACGTCCGCCGCGACGGCAACGACGTGCTGAAGAAGCTGGCCAAAGAAAAGAAGATCAGCGAAGACGAAGAGAAGCGCGCGCTGGAAGAAGTCCAGAAGATGACCGACGAAGAAATCCGCCGCATGGAAGAGCTTTCGCGCAAAAAGGAAGTCGAAGTTATGCAGGTCTGAACAGAACCGCACTGCAAATCTCCAGCTTTCTCCCTAGTGCGCCCGGATTCCCCTCTATCCTTGCCTGTAGCTGAGCTTTGGGTACCAATCCGTGCCACGACCTTCCGGCGTCAGATCCAGCATCAGCCAGAGGGGATCAGGATCGGGCGCGCCGCGCGGATCCTGACCAGGGTCGGCCATGGCACCGCTCATCTCGCCGCTATAGTAGTGAAAAACCCTCCCGCTACGCCGAATGAACACGCTGAATCCGGGCACATCTGCGTCCGCAGGATTGACATAGGTGCGCGTGTATTCACCTGATCCATCCGAGAAAAATGGAAGATTCGCGAAGCCGCGATTTTTCTTGTATTCGACCAGCCGTTCAATGGCTGAACGCGCCGTCACTGCGATTGCCGTCCGCTCGCGCAGGTTAACAGCGGTGCCATTCCAGGAGCTCAAAAACGATGTGCAACTGGGACATGGCAGCTTCCTCTCTGGCCCGTACATCATGCTGTAAACCATCAATGTTTGATGGTCGCCGAAAAGATCGCTAAGGCGAATCGGACCTGCCTCGGAGACAAACTCGAAATCCTGCGGCACCTCGCCGCCGTTCGGTAGAGCGCGCCGTTGTGCTGCCACCCGCTCAACGTGCCGGCGCAGTTCGATTTCCTCCGCAAGCAGCTTGTTTCGGGCCGCGCGGTACTCCGCACTCTCATTCGGAAAATGAGAAGAGTTGGTGGCCGCAAGATCACGAGCGGGCGTTAGCGATTGCGTCATAAGGCATCTGGCTCCCGGACCCTATCCTAACGCCATCTCGCCATCGAACGGAAGAACCGCCAATGAGACGGCCTACCATCCATCGGCTGTTTTTGAATCCATCCTGATGCGACATCGACTTACGGACAAATTCGATGCAGCGTGCGCGTAAATTGAATCAACGAATGTTTTCGATTGATGAGAGGCCGAGTCGTTCGTCATACTAAGCAGCAGTTGGTTCCTCGCGGAGGTTCAAGCCGCTGCCCGACGATCTCACAACATTGAATTCTCCCGGAGCGCCTCACGACGACGCTGCGACCCTGCCCATGGCCGCAGCCAGCGTTGCAACCCGGCCGCATGCAGCATCCGGCCATGAACCGCCGCTTCCATCCGCCATCGGCCGCTACCGTATCATTCGCCTTTTAGGCGAGGGCGGCATGGGTGCGGTCTACGAGGCTGAGCAGGACCAGCCTCGCCGCAGCGTCGCGCTCAAAGTCATCAAAACCGCCTGGGCCAGCCCCGAACTGCTGCGCCGCTTCGAGCAGGAGGCGCAGGCGCTCGGCCGGCTGCACCATCCCGGCATCGCGCAGATCTACGAGGCCGGCAGCGCCGACGCCGGCTTCGGCATTCAGCCGTTCTTCGCCATGGAGCTCATCCATGGCAAGCCGCTGGTGGAGTATGCAAACGAGCAAAAGCTCACGACGCGCCAGCGGCTGGAGTTGATGATCCAGGTGTGCGATGCGGTGCAGCATGCGCACCAGCGCGGCATCATTCACCGCGATCTGAAGCCGGGAAACATTCTCGTCGACGAGTCCGGTCAGCCCAGGGTTCTTGACTTTGGCCTGGCGCGGGCCACCGACTCCGATGCCCAGGCCACGCGCCAAACCGACATCGGCCAATTGCTGGGCACCCTGGCATACGTGAGCCCGGAGCAGGTGCTCGCCGATCCGCTGGCTCTGGACACGCGCACCGATGTCTACGCCCTGGGCGTGATTCTCTACGAGCTGCTTGCCGGCAAAATGCCCTACATGCTCTCGAAGATGCTGCACGAGGCAGTGCGAACCATTCAGGAATCGG
>Ga0210388_10002899_pt1 | contig 13418 bp, 17 predicted proteins | sample IncBWC19OmetaG_FD_155485 | JGI IMG/M metagenome (GOLD analysis project Ga0210388, IMG submission 155485) | Forest soil microbial communities from Barre Woods Harvard Forest LTER site, Petersham, Massachusetts, United States - Inc-BW-C-19-O ... | reverse complement strand
AGGTGGCACTGAAGGGCCTCTGAAGTCGGAAATCATTGAGAACGACTTCGGGCGCCTCAGCCGGCTTCGTGTTGCCATCTATTGCAATGTGCTGACGTCGAGCTCATAGGGCTATTGTCCTTCGCCTGCAGCAACTTCGTGAGGGGCTTGGGATCAGCGATCGCTGGTGATTATGGATAAAGCGGTGGAAAGTTAGAAGAATTGCGCGGGCCTCGACGTCCCGGGAGCCTGCGTCTCGAGCACGGCTTGAACTACGGTGATGATTGGGGATGCTGCGCTCGGCCAAGTAGCGATTCGGCGAAGGCGCGCATCAAATATGTCGATGAAGCTCAAGAAGATCCAACAGAAAGAGGTTGCGTGCACGACGTCGGCGGCGCGGCCCTTCGGCTGCATGGAGCTCTGGGCCGGTAACGAGAAGGCTCATCGTTCCCTGGAGTTGGCTGGGCTGGAAGCGGACGTCATCGCCGTACCGTCGGGTGGAAAACGTGGCGGCGACCTTTCTGCGATATTCTCGTGCAGCGACAACATCGCGCGGGTGGTATTGGCGGATTGCGTGGGGCATGGGTATGTGGCAAGCAGAGTCGCGCGGCACGTCCATCGCTTGTTGCACAAATTCCAGAATATTCGCGACACGGCGGGGCTGCTGGCGGCGTTGAATGACAAGTTTACTCTGGACTCCGAGAAGTCGACTGGAGCGTTGCAACTGACAACCGTGGTGACGGGCACATTTGACGGCGTTACCAAAGAGTTTAATTATGCGTACGCGGCTCACCCCCGAATGCTGCTCTGGCGCGGGAGCGAGAGCAGGTTTCTTGCGATTGGAGAAGGTTTGGAAAATCTGCCACTCGGCTTCGTCACCGGCGAGTTGTACAGCGAGCAGAGCATTCGGCTCCAGCCGGGTGACATGATTTTGGCGTTTTCCGATGGCGCCACCGAAGTGCGGTCGCCTAACGGCGATCAACTGAGCCCGAGAGGCTTCCTGCAACTGGCGGAAGCGACTCTGGCGAGCCTGCCCGAGCCAGTCCGGCTAGCCGAGTTTTCCACGGCTTTGCTGAAGGCCGTGCAGCTTCACCGGGGAAGCTCGGAGCTCGAGGACGATGTCACGCTGCTGACGCTGCGGCTCTCCGGATGAGAGCGCCATCAGCAAAGGTCCCGAAATCCCAGGCAAAAAACTAAGGTGCGGGCTGCGCTGGCGGATGCTCCGCAAAATATTGGTCGAGGCTGGCGCGGCATTCGGCTACGCCTTGCTGGACATTTTTGTCGAGGGCCGCAACCACCGCACCAACTTCTTTCCCGTTCGAAGGCTCGTCATGCGTATAAAAGTGCGTCCACACGGTAGTGCCGGTCTTGATGTTGCGAAGCTCGAGTTCCATGGTAACGCGGCCCACGAGCGCGCTTCCTGAGACTTCCTTGAAATCATAGAGATGCCCGTGCAAAAGAAAATCTCCGTGGATAGCGCTTCGCAAAGTATAAACTCCCCGATAATGGCCGGAGGCGCGGAACTGCCGCAGTATAACTTCTGCGATCATTTCCGTAGGAGGCTCAGACCAGCGTTGATACTCGTAAGTCCCCATGCTCTCGCTGCTGGAGCTGTAAACGATTTGGTCCTCGCGGTAAAGAGCAGGACCCGCTAAGCGGCCAATCAACAGCGTGACAGGAATAGGATTGGAATCGACCGCAGGCACGATGTTACCGGGAACAGTGAGCTGATAATACTTGCTCGGCCGGGCGGTGCCGCACCCCGCCAAGCCCAGGGCCAGCGCCAGCACCCAGAGAGTGATTTTCGTGGTGGGCGGAAAGACCAGGCGTTCCCGCCGGGCACGCGGCAGTTCCGTGCGTCTCGTCATAAGCTGGTGATTTTCCCGCTTCATTGCTGTTCACCCGGTTTGTGATCGGGCGGATTCGTCGCGCGAATGAGAGTGTAAGGGCGCCTCTTGATCGTGTTCGTGAATTCCTTCAGATTCTGGGAGACGCGGCGGAAATTATCCAGGAGTTCGTCGATATTTTCTGTGTTCACGTCGAGGGTTTGGTCCAGCCGCCCGGTAATATCTGTGACTGTCGTCAAGGATTTCCGAAGCTCGATCACTGACTGGCGCACATCGGCACTGTTTTCCCCCAGGAGGGCGTCCAAGTGAGTGAGCGCCTGGTTGGCTTCTTCGGTGTCCTTGTGAAGGTCCTGAAGAAGCGGCTCCAGCTTCTGGCTCACGCTGTCCAAGTGCTGAATGGTGGATTTTATCTGCGGACGGTTTTCTTCAATCAAGCCGCGTGTGCCCGCAAGCGTGGCGGAAAGATTCGCTCGGTTCTGGGCGCCTAAAAGGTCGTTGACGCGGTCGATTGTAACTTTCAAGTCTGCTGCGCGATCATTCAGCGATTGAATGAGTAGCTTTGCTTGCGGAGCGAGGTCATTGATCTGCGCGGTCAGGACGTTAAAATCCAGGTAAGTGTCAGAGGGCAGTAAGAGACCTGGAGGAGCGAGCGCAGTTTGTGCGCCGCCCGGGAGAACCTCCAGATGATTGTCTCCTAAGGGACTGATACTCATGATTTTCACATGGCTGTCCGTCTTAACGGGCAGATCCGTTTGCACGCTGAAAACTACGTCGATGCGCGCAGGACTTTGCGGATCAATCGCCAGTTTCTCCACGCGGCCCACTTTGGGGCCTCCCGCATAGCGGACGGTCGCACCCCGTTCCAGCCCGCCTGCGAAGGGAAAGTAAGCGTGATAGGTCTTCGAAGTGCGGCCAAACGCTCCGGAGATGGCAAAAACCATGCCGATCAGAACCGCCGCAGCAATCAGTACAAAGAGCCCCACGAAAACTTGGTCGCGCTTTTCAGCCATCACGTCCTCTTCTCCCCGCAGACGCTCATCACAAACGGCGGCCTTGCGTGAGCATCTGCAGATAATCCAATTCGTCCGCCACTTCGGGCTCGGGCACACGATCCAGAAATTGCCGCACGCGCGGTTGCGTGCTCGCGCGCATCTCCGCCGTCGTCCCCATAGCGACGACACTGCCTTTGTCGATCAGCACCATGCGATCTGCGATCAAGTACGCGCTCGCCAATTCATGGGTGACTACGATAATGGTCATGCGGAACGCTTGCTTCAATTCCAGGATCAACTGGTCGATGCCGGCTGCGATAATCGGGTCCAATCCCGCCGACGGTTCATCGAAGAAAAGAATCTGCGGGTCCATGGCCAGAGCGCGAGCGACGGCGGCGCGTTTCTTCATGCCACCGCTAAGCTGCGACGGCATGTAATACTCAAACCCCTCGAGCCCTACTTGCTCCAACTTGAGCCGCACCATGATTTCGATGGTGGAGTCCTCGAGCTTGGTGTGCTCCCGCAGCGGCAACCCCACATTCTCGCCGACGCTCATCGAGCCAAATAAAGCTCCGCCCTGAAACGACATGCCAATCTGCTTGCGAATCTCGTCCATTTCTGGGTCGGAAATCGCCGCGATGTTTTTGCCCTTGATCCAAATTTCTCCGGAGCTCGGTTTTTCCAGACCCACCAGCGTCCGCAGGAGCGTGCTCTTCCCGGAGCCGGAGCCTCCCAGGATCACGAGCGTTTCGCCGTGCTTCACCTCAAACGTGATGCCATGCAGAATCTCGACCTCGCCATAACTCACGCGCAGGTCGCGCACAGAGATCATGACTTGTGTATCGAGCGAATCCGCGTTTTCCGTTACCATGGGCAAGGTTGCGCGTCCTAACTGCCGCTGACGAAAAAGAACAGGCCTGTAAAAACCAAATCCACAAGCACCACAAGGAAAATCGACATCACGACCGCCCTTGTCGTCGAGCGCCCGACCTCCTCGGCGCCCGCTCCCGTGGCCAATCCCTCTTGGCAACCCACGGCGGTTATGGTAATCCCAAACATCACACTCTTGACCAGTCCGGTCGTGATATCGCGCAGGAAAAGAGAATCCAGCGAGGCTTGGATATAACGGAAAAACGTAAAATCTGCCTGGGCGACGCCAAACAGCGATCCACCCAGAATGCCCATCGCGTTGGCCCAGATCGTGAGACAAGGTAGCATCACAATCATGGCCAGAAATTTCGGCGTTACCAAGAAACGGATGGGACTGATAGCCATCGTTTCCAGTGCATCGATCTCCTCCGTGACCTTCATGGTGCCGATTTCCGCCGCGAATGCCGAGCCGGAACGGCCGATCACGACGATGGCCGTGATAAGCGGCCCAAGTTCGCGCGACATCGAAATCGCGACGGCCGTGGCGACATAGTTCATCGCTCCAAACCGCCGGAGTTCATATGCGCTCTGGAGCGCCAGAATCAATCCTATAAAAAATGTGATCAAAGAGAGAATCGGCAAAGCTCGGACACCCACGTCCATGGCCTGCGATACGGCGCGCTGCAGACGCAGCGGCTTGCCCTGGAACGGTCCCACGAAGGTGTAATAGGCCGCGCGGCCGCCAAGCGAGGCCAGAGAACCGACATACGCCAGGCCATTCGTCACGCTGCCGCCAATTTGTGACACGAATTGCATCTCTAAATTCTCTAGCTCAATTCTCTGAAATTCCCAGAAAATCAACCGCCCTGAACCAAAAATTCTTAGCCCGCCAGCGCTTGCTCTTCGTTGTCGTAAATCTCAAAAATCTTTAGCAAACGCGAAAGCTGCAACACTTCACGCGCCGAGGTGCTCAATCCAAACAAGATAAACCGCGAACCGACGTCCCGCGACGCTCTTAAGCCTTCGACCAAAGAGGCCACGCCGGAACTGTCGATATACCGCACCTTGCTGAGGTTTATCACGACCCGCGGCGTACGTTTTTCACGCACCTCGCGCAAGAGGGCTTTTCGAACGGTCGGTGAGTTCGCGAGATCGATGTCTCCCGACACGTCGAAAATGACGGTTTTATCCAGTTCCCGGCTTGAAATCTGCACAATATCTTTCTCCTTCATGCTCTTACGCATTCCCATCCGGCTGTGGCATGTGGACGAACTTGACCAAGCGGAGACGGTTGGTCCCGTTCGCGCGGTTGTATTCGACGATATCCATGCTTTCTCGGATGAAGTGTAACCCAAGTCCGCCCGGCCTTATTTCTTCCAATGCGCGGAGGCACATGCGCTCCGGATCTATGGCTGGGCCACAATCACACAACACAATTTCCAGCCCTCTGGCAGATTCAGGATCGTCTTCTCGCACCGAGTGGAAAAGCACCTCAATCGGCTGGTCCGCCCTGCCGCAGTACGTGTGTCGAATGATATTCGTCAGCGCTTCGTCGACGGCGCGCGTGACCGCGCGGGACTCTGCCGCGGAAAAGCCCAATGATTCTGTCAGTCGTTCCACAGCCCCCCGCACCGCACAGAGCAAGCTGGGATTGCTGCTTAACTGCAGCTTCAACAGCAAACCGCGTTTCAAGTCTTCATTGCGTTCCATGCCATTGCCTCGCCCTGCTGAATGGGGTCTTCATGTGCGACTCAGTTTCACCTCCGACTATGGTTCACGCCCGGGAAACTCCTTGCACGTTTTCGATCATTCTCCGGAAAAGTCGAGAACACTTGGAGCAGCAACCGCCCAAAATAGTGCTCGTTAGAATAAGGGCTTTACCTTTACCTCTTGTACGAATCCCGCGTGCTTGGAATCTTTTCCTAACACTTTTGAGGTATCGGCAGAACTTGGTTCCGAGTGGTGTCCACTTCAGTCCGGACTCTTATAGGCCTTAATGATCCAGCAAACATTTATGGGACATGCTAACACCGCTTTGAGGCCGAGGCTGTGATCGGTTACGAAGACCCCTCTGACCGTGTTGAGAGGAGGGCGGACCCACTGGGTTGGTAGACACCGCGTCGACTTGTACTAAGGAGGTCACGCCGGCGAGCTTGTGGGGTCGAACGGAAGGAATCGGCTGTCGTCTATGCAAGGTTTCAACCTGGCCCGATCTCCTTCGAACGTCGGCCGTAGAAACGCGGGAGCCGCGTTTTCGTTCGCGTCGTTGAGCCAGTAGTCGGTCGATTCTTCGGGGCGAATCACAGACTGACCGGAAGTCAACTGCTGGCAACTCGCCAACCGTCTCTCTGAGCAGCGCCAACTTGCGACCTTTCATTGACTTGCCCGCCTCCGGGACTTAAGATTTGGCGCCAGTGATCGGCCGAACCACCTCGCACTACCGCATTGACGAAAGACTCGGCGGCGGTGGGGGTGTTGTCTAAAAGGCCGAGGATGTCAAACTCGTCGCTTTGAGGCCCTCAAATTCCTGCCCGACGACGTGGCTAAAGAGATGCTTCTCAGCAACGGGTGCGTGGGCTGTAGGGCAGATCAAACATCGTCAGGTTCCTGGGAAGCACCCGAATGAAAGAAATTCTTTTGTGTCTGGCCAGCCGGGCGCGTCGCTTTGCCCTAGCGGACTCCAGGCTCCACCTGATTGATCATAAAGCTCGACATCCCGTCGAGGAATTTCCGAAGGACTTGCTCGGCCTCTGCCGGCAGCGCAGCTTCCCCAAAAGCACTATTCATCAAGCGCATCCATCGGTCGCGGGCAGCCTGATTTATATGAAACGGAGAATGCCGCGCGCGGAGGCGTGGATGGCCTCTTTGTTCGATGTAAGTCTGCGGCCCTCCGAACCGGCCGATCAGGAAATCTCGGAGGCGCTGCTCGGCACCTGGAAGATCCGTCGCGGGGTACATCGGCCCCAGAACGTCATCTTGCGGAACTTGTCGATAGAAGGCGGCGACCAATCGAGTAAAACCTTCCGTGCCAATCATCGAATAAACTTCGAGTTCCTGCATTTTCCTAGCTCTCCCTCTAGAAGTGTTCAAGGCCCGCGTCGCTCACCAGGTCCCTGTAAGAACCGGAAGGAACGGAACCGAGTGTACCGCGAGTGTACCGCGAGTTTTTGATCAAGAAGCCTGACGAACTTGGGGACCAAGCGCAGATGGCACTGGTCCGCTCAGAAGAAGGAAAACTTCAGCGAAACTTTCGTCAAGGCGAACGGGCGGAGCCTATAAACTGCAATCTACGAGGCCCACTTGCAGAGACGCTCATTTCTAAAACTCTAAAACAAACTCTCATGATCGCTGGCATGACGAGTACCCCCTCTACCGGTTCGCCTTCATGGATGAGCCTTCGACGGCGGAACTGAGTATTTCAGGCAAGAAGCTGGCGTCTATGGCGAAAGATTGCACCGGAATCAGCTTCGAGGAGCCTCAGCTTTACAATCCCGCATATTTCTCCGTGGCCAATGTCACCCTCGTCGAGGCTACAAAAAGCTGAGCTCTCATGGAATCCTGCGGGCGGGAGGACACCTGAGCGACGTGACACGCTGGAAGGGTCTCACCGGCGATTTCGATTCTCCCCGACAGAGGGCAGGCATCGAGAAAGGCAAGAGCTATTGGGGATGGAAATTAACAGATCCCAGTGTCCGTGAAAACAAGGATGGTGCGATTACACCCGAGGCGATCCGCTCTCATAGTAATGGAGGTGGAAAGCAGGAAAATATCGCACCGCAACGTAACTGCGCAACCGACCGCCGCGTGGACGCTACAGCAGTTTCGTGAAGCCCTGCCTAATGATCGTCAATGCGAGCTCCTCCTTCATGACCACGATTCGATCTTTTCTCCCAGCCTGGATCGGGAACTGGAAGGATTTGGTCTCAGGGTACTGCGGACGCCGGTTCGGGGCGCCGCAAGCCAACGCGATGCCGGTGATGCCGGACGATGAGCCCTTCGATTACTTCGCAACGCAGGCGATTGCCGACTTTCTGGCGGCTGAAGGGACTCCGGCGTCCGAAAACAACGCGACCAACCCCTTCGCCTCGACAGCCGAAATCTGACTGACCTTTGCGGACCACTGCGCTACATGTCCAGGCAATGACGGAGGCGGAAAGACGCGGCCAGAATCTCTAGCCGAAAGCGGCTGGCCTGGGTCTTGCCCGACCTCGATTGGCTGGCTAAGCTCTTGCGAACTTTCTCTGAACACATGCCCACGCGGAACGCGTCATAGATTAGATTTCATTTCGCGTCCGCGTGGGCTCGATTTGTACGACGGTTACGGCCAGTTGTTGACTAGGTTCGTCACGTTGGGGCTGCCCAACCCAGTGGCGAAGTCCCAGCCCTTTTGTGCGGGATACGCTACCTCCAGCGTTGTGTCGGATACGGAAAGCACGCCGAGTCCTGTTGGGTCCGGCAGGAAACAATTGTTGGTGCCGAAGCACGGAACGTCGATACTCCCCAACGTTACATCGTGGAAAGTGCAAGTACTCCCCACCTTGTTTCCGTCGTTAGCATTGCATTTCGCCAGGACGGAAGAGTTGGGATTGTTTCGACCTCCGAACTCGGAGGCAGCAAGATCGTAGTAGATCATAGCTGGATTCCCCTGAGGCCCGCCCGCCTTTTGGTTAATGAGCGCCTGGATACTGGCGAATTGTGGTGCGGTGAAAGAAGTTCCGCCTGCGCTGTTGTTGAACGCGTCCAGGGGCACTGAATAATTGCATGGAGTGCCCCCTTCTTTCGGATCTGACATGCAGAAAATGATGGCGTGATTCCAGAAGCCGTTCGACGCAAATAAAGAGGCATCTGGTAAATCACGTTTGCCGTCGGCCGGAACGCCGAAGACTGCAGATTGCCAGAAAGGCTTGGGGTAGACGAAGCTGGGGCCTCCGCTGCCGCCAGCGATATCGAGAAAATTTCCCGTATTGCACAGGGAAAGTCCGTTGGGGAATCCAAGGAAAGTGAACAGCACGCTGCCGGCGCAGGAGTCCTCCCAGGTCATTTCAGGAACATATGACTTGGCAGATTCTCCGGTTGCGCTGTTGGTTTTGCGCCAGTAGGCGCTATTCGTGTTACTGAAGGTATCGGAAAAATCGGTGCCGCCGGTGGCGAAGTTGTAAGGAGTCGAGGCAAGGCCATTTACCGCGATGCCATCGACTGCGAAAGTGGCGGTATCGAAGTCGTCGCACCCTGCCGCCGAGCCGTCGCCAGCAGAAATGAAGACCGAAACTCCCTCGAACGCAGCTTGCTGCCACAGGCTGTTGATGAATGCATTGCCAGCCGGTCCTTGGGCGGTTTCGCATCCTCCGAAACTAAGACTCATAATCGGCGGCGGACTCGCACTGTCGAGCAGATTCTGCGCGGCCTGGAAAGCGCCGAAATTAGTGGCGGTGTCAGCGCAAGATGCCAGTTCGACCGTGGCATCGGGAGCGATTGCGCCCGCCCATTCAGCGTCAAGCGCAGCTTCCCCTTCTTCACCATTTTTATCTGGGTCGATGCAACCAGGGCCTGGGTGAATTTGACTGAACGTGCCAGAGAACGAGGAGAGACCAAAAGCCTTGCGGAAGGTGGCTACATCGGCAGGCTGTATATCGCTGATTTCCAGAACAACTACAGTTTGTCCTTTCCCCGTGATTGGTTTGGTCGCCTTATACAGCGGAGTAACGTTGTAAATCGTCGCAAAATCCGATGGGGCTTCATCAAACTGCTCGGTATTGTTAAATCCGTCGGGACATCCGGTGCAGGGGAACGTGAAAGCGGGTTTGGGTTTCTTTATCAGCGATTTTGGCATGAAGTCATGAAGCGAGGACACGCCGACTACGACTGATGCAAGTGCGGCCGGAATCCTGGGATCGCTAGCATTGGCGATATGTCGCTCACCGTTCACGTTGTAGTGGTGGATTTCAGTATGGAAAGCATCGCTAACTTGTCCAGCAGTGCCGGATACATCTATCGTCATGCCGCTTTGATGAACCAAATTCACCTCAAGGCCATGCGACCTGAGCCATGTAACAACCGCTTCGATGTCCGCACGAGCTGGCCCGAACTTTTTTCCCAGCTCATCCGCGGTAAGCCATTTGTGATAGCTCGTGGAATGTGGATTTTGCAATTCCGCCATCAGTCGTTGCAACGCCTGTTCATGCTCGGGGCTGCGGCGCAAAACCACAAACATGTGATCCATCCGCAGACCGTCGGCTACCAGTCCCTGATCGAACTCTGCTCGGGCAAGCGGGTGAGTACTACCGTTCAGTTGAACCAGATCTGATTCGTTCACCGCGGTTACGATCTGGTTAGTTTGACCGCCATACGCAAGTGGCAACAAAGTGCTCAGGGCAAGCATGAGCAAAAAGGAAACACGTGACCCGTTGACGAGGGAGTGTCGCATGAATAGAGATCTCCTTAGCTGGAAATTGAATTCGATACTTGGAAGTAATGTTGCATTTGAACGGGCGCGAAGCGCAGGAAACGTTCTTTTACTTGCCGCGCTCTTAAGACGCAGGGGGACCAAGTCTGTCATCCGGTGACCGCGACTGTCAAGGATTTGGCAGTCCCTCTTCAAATTTGACAAAATCCTGACAAAAGATGCGTAAGGTTTTTCGGAGAGGCTCGGGCCCGGCAGTTTGTCGTAAGGGATCTTCGATTTTCCTATCCAGTTTTCGGGCGACCTGTAGCGCGTCGCGATCCCCCTCAAGGATACCGCGTTGATGAAATTTGCGGATCATCGGATATGTATTTAAGAATCTCGAAGCTTTGCGATGGCAAACAGACGCTTGCCTGATTTTCGAGTGACATCTCCATCAAAGTTCGCCAAATTGAATAGGCGCCGAGGCGGCCCCCCGGCATCTTTGATGGCGCCTGTCTGCAGGTTTCCTTTTCGCATTCGACCAAGCAAGTCCAAGCATTTTGGGTGAGGCCTAACTCTGCCGTCTTCATTTGCTTCTTCTCGGGCAGCGAGTACGAACGACCGTCTAGCGTAATCCTGCTGCTCCTGCATTCTTGCCCAGCTTGTCCCTAACAAACCTGCGGAAGAAGCTGTCGCCTTTCCATTCCGGACGGTGGGGGTCGTTAGCAACTCTTACAGTTAAACCCTGGACTATATCTTCGAACTTGCCGGCTGCGATTAGATCTACAGGCTGATTCAAATCATCCGACGGAGCGTGGTATCGCTCCGTAAGCCATTTCTTGGCCATCTCCGCATCGGGTGATCCCGAGGTGAATCCCACTTTCATGGCGATCGAGGGAATGCCCTGTCGAATGAAGCTGTATTGGTCACTGCGGATGAAAATGTTGCGCAAAGGTTCAGGATCGGGCTGCACTTCGACCCCATCGGACTGCGCCACCTGCTGCACCGTATCACCAAGGTTCGATTCCGCAAGCCCATACACTGTGAGAATCTTCAGCGGGAAAATTGGCAGGAACATGTCGGTGTTGATGTCTGCCACCATGGAATCCGTTGGAACCGTAGGATTCGAGGCAAAGTACTTCGATCCCAGGAGTCCTTTCTCCTCTGCGGTCACAAACACAAACAGAACCGACCGACTCAACTTGGCGTGCGTACGTTGCAGTGCGTTGGCTATATCGAGGTTCAGCGCGCACCCAGAAGCATTGTCCATTGCGCCGTTGTACAGCCCGTCGCCATTGATTGGTTCGCCGATGCCAAGGTGATCCATATGGGATGAGAGCACAACATACTCATTCTTCAATTTGGGGTCACTGCCCGGCAGCTTGGCGACGACGTTCGCAGACTCTACATCCTTGCGGATGATCTTGGCTCGTGCTTGAATGCCAGCTGTCAATGCAAATCGAGGAAGTGGCTTTCGATCTTTTGCCAAAGCAGCGAGTTCCGCAAAGCTATGACCGGAATCGCGGAACAGCTTCTCCGCTTGGACTGGATTAAAGACGACTACCAAGCTCATGCCTCTGGTCTCGTCGAGTTCCGGATCCGCGAGAGTCATGCTGGGACGGGTGCGGGCCAGTGTCATGCGGCCCCAAGGAATGTCCATCGATGCAGGATTGGGAATCGCGACGATCCCCACTACGCCAGCTTCCCGCAGTGTCTTATATCTCTCCGCGGTGGATTGATAATGGGACGCCAATGCCGACGGAATATCCGCCGGAGATCCTGAGATCATGACGACCACCTTGCCCTTGAGATCGAGTCCGGCATAGTCGTCATAACTTTTTTCCGGAATGCTGAGTCCATAGCCCACGAACACCATCGGCGCGTTTACTTCGGGAGCAAGCTGGACGCGGGTGCTGAAAAATGCGTCCTCTCCTAACGTCAACGGCTCCTTCGAATCGTTGCGAACCACCGCTAGGCTCGAGGCGGATTCATCGATCTGACGACTGATCAGCTTCACCGGCTGATAGAAGCCGTTGACCCCAGCCGGCTGCAACCCATCTTTCTTGAGCTGCTCAACGATGTACGCCGATGCCCTGCGCAGGCCTTCACTGCCGGTCTCTCGCCCTTCCATGTTGTCAGCGGCTAGTACCTTGACGTATTCCCACCAGCTCTTGCCATCGAAGTCGGGATTGGTGGCGCTTTGAGCAGACGAGCTATACGCCGCAAACGCTATAAAACAGAGAAGGAGGAGCCGTGCGGGTGAACCCTTCAACATGAAATACCCCTTAGCGAGACGTTTCCATTCGGCTCGGTCAGCTAGTAGATTACATGAGTTTTGATTCAGATCACTTCGAGACACCTGTGCATTGCGTGATTTGGCTTTTGTCGTCAAGCCACAGATTGCTTTTCGAGTCTCGGTCGGACTTGCGGGAAAATCCACCTGCTAGCGGTGAGGCCACCATGCCTCTCGCCGATCGCGGCAAAGTCTTCCTCAGTGCTCGAGGATCTACGAATTTCACTTCCGTAGCGCACGGAACTTTGACTATACTCTTGTCCCACGAGGATCGCCCCTCAGATTCCCCCCAAGGAGTGCCAAGCCCCATGGATAATCACACTTTGACTCACCAGATTCGCGGCGGTCGAACGAACTCGCTTAATCGTCGGATGCTATCGACAATCGGAATCCCCCTGATTTTCACCTGTATGCTTCTGTCCGGATCGATGCCGGGAATGTTTCTACCCGGCGGCAATCTAGCTATGGCGCAGACCAGTCCAGACTTTGGGCCCAAACCTAAATATTGTTGACCCTAGTATGCCTTCCACAACGATTAATGCGACGCTCGCAACGCTGGCCAGTTATGGACAGTTTGATACTCGCCGCGCCGCAGTGCTTTTCGAACCCGGCACCTACACCGGCATCGAATCCGAGGTGGGGTTCTATGAGTCGATTACTGGCCTCGGCGAGACTCCCACCGCCGTCAATCTCAGCCAGAGCTTCCTGGAATCGAATGAACTAATCAACGGGGTCGCGCCTCGGACCCGGAAGAAAACATCGCTTACCGAGGTCGGGTTCCAGGCGTGCGAATCCCGCCTTCCGCCCGGAATGCCAATCTGAAACAAAATAGGCGAATTTACCGGGCCGGCGTCGATAAATAATCCCGAGATCCGGTACGCCCAGGCGGTGACACCGGCAAGCGCAATGCGCAGGGAAAAGTTGTGGGGAGGCTGCGGGAGGCGAAGAAAAGAAGAGAAGTTGGGCTAAGCGTTGTGCGTCCGCGCTATGTCCCCAGCGAAAAACGCTGTCTCCCGCAAGTCTTTTATTTTGTTGGCGTCCCGACGGGATTTGGA
>Ga0210388_10002898_pt1 | contig 13425 bp, 10 predicted proteins | sample IncBWC19OmetaG_FD_155485 | JGI IMG/M metagenome (GOLD analysis project Ga0210388, IMG submission 155485) | Forest soil microbial communities from Barre Woods Harvard Forest LTER site, Petersham, Massachusetts, United States - Inc-BW-C-19-O ... | reverse complement strand
ATGTTTGGCCTGCCCGAGCGTGCCATGGACGAGAAGAGCCGCATCGTGGTGCTGACGCTGGCTGGAGCCTCGGTGGGAGTGGTGGTGGATGCGGTGAGCGAAGTGTTGCGGGTCGCCAAATCCGGCGTCGATCCTCTTCCAACGCTGCTGGCGCGCGAGGGGAACCTCGCCGAGGTCACTCAAATCTGCCGTCTGGACAATGGCAAGCGCCTGGTATCCATTGTCACCGCGCGCAATCTGTTTGGTCATCCGGTGGTTCAAAATGCGTTAAGCGAGGCGCAGAGCACAGTGAACAAAATGGAGCAGGAAAGCGGTCTGGATGCTGCCGATGCGGATGAGACCCTGGACGATGACGAACAGGTCGTGATCTTCCGCATGGATAAAGAGGAGTTCGGCGTGCCGATCGCCGGCGTGCAGGAGATTGTGCGCGTGCCAGAGGCGCTGATCCGCATCCCCAAAGCTCCTCCGTTTGTCGAAGGCGTCATCAATCTACGCGGCAGCGTGCTGCCTGTAATCGACCTTCGCCAACGCCTCGGCCTGGAACATGTCGAGCGATCGGACCGCCAGCGCATCATGGTGTTTCTGATTGCCGGCGTGCGCACCGGATTCATTGTCGATCAGGTGGCCGAAGTACTCAAAATTCCCAAGGCGGCGATTGAGCCCGCGCCGCAACTCTCCGCCGAGCAGGGCAGCCTTCTGTCGCGGATGGCCAATCTGGAGAAACAGAAGCGCATGGTGCAACTGCTCGATCCGGCTCATCTGATGGGGGCCGAAGAGATCGCGGAACTCGCCGCGGCGGCAGCGTGAAGCGGTGATCAAACTTCTGATTGTCGACGACTCGGCGCTGATGCGGCGTCAGTTGATGACCGTCTTCCAGCAAAGCGGCGGGTTCGAAATGCGCCAGGCCCGCAACGGCCTGGAAGCCGTTACAGAAAACCGGGAGTTTCAACCGGACGTAGTGACGCTGGACATCAACATGCCGGAGCTGGATGGCCTGACCGCGCTGTCGTTGATCATGGCTGAGCGCCCGGTAGCGGTGGTGATGGTCTCTTCGCTCACCGCACAAGGGGCACTGGCCACATTCGAGGCGTTGAATCTGGGCGCGGTGGATTATGTGGTCAAGCCGGGCGGCACCATCTCCTTATCGATGGACGCGGTGAAGGCGGAACTGGTGGCCAAGGTGCGCGGCGCCGCACGGGCACGGCTCAAAGGAAAAGGCGCGACTGTCGCGAGCCTGGCGCAGCACCTGCAGAATGAGCGCAAGAAGTCTGCTGCCGCCGCCAGCAACGCTGCTACGCAACAACGAGTGGTCAGCGAGGGGCTGCTGCTGATCGGCGCGTCAACCGGCGGTCCACGCACTTTGGAGTTGATTCTGGCTAACCTTCCGGCTAATTTTCCGTGGCCGGTGCTGGTGGCGCAACATATGCCGGCGGCGTTTACCAAGTCTTTCGCCGAACGGCTCGATCAATGTTGTCCGCTCACGGTGAGGGAGGCCGGTCACCCGCTGCCGGTTGAGCCAGGCAACATCTACATCGGCAAGGGAGGCGCGGACATGTTGATGACGATGCGGTCCGGGAAGCTCACGGTGATGCCTGCGCCCGAAAATCCGGCATTCCTGTGGCATCCTTCCGTCGAATTGCTGGGGCGTTCGGCGCTGGAGCGGGCCAAGCCGGCGCAGGTCACGGCAGTAATGCTTACCGGCATGGGCTACGACGGTTCGGATGCGTTTACGGAGATCAAGAAGCGCGGCGGCCGCACCATTGCAGAATCGGAAGCCTCCTGCGCAGTGTTTGGCATGCCGGCTGAGCTCATTAACAAGGGCGGGGCCAGCATCGTGCTGGGCGCGGAGAAAATTGCCGCGCAGCTCAATCTCTGGGCCGGCCGGTAGAGGGAGAAGCATGGCATTCGTCAAACAGAAAGCGGTTCGATTCGATGGAGAGGACCGGCGGGAGCGAAGCCGGGACTGCGTGGATCTTGCGTCCGAACTTGAAGACGCGAACCCTACATCCCGGCGCTGGGCGGCGCGTGACCTGATCGATTGCCCCAATGCGGCTCGAGCGTTGGTCAGCCGTCTGAAGAGGGAAGAAGAGGTTCCGGTAAGGGAAGTGATCCTCACCACCTTGATTCGCCTGGACGATGCTTCGGCTTTGGGCGGGCTGGTGGAGTGCCTGCGCAGCGAAGACGCGGCTTTGCGCAACGAAGTCATCGAAGCCATGAAGCTGCTTCCGGGCGAAGTGGCGCCGATCATGCAATCCCTGCTGGCCGATCTCGATCCCGACGTGCGCATCTTTGCGGTCAACATTCTTGAATCCCTGCGCCATGCGGATGTCGAATCCTGGCTGATTCAGGTCATCGAAAAAGATCCCGAGGTCAACGTCTGTGCCGCGGCGGTAGACCTGCTCAGCGAAGTCGCATCCGCCAAGGCTTTGCAGCCGCTCGTCCGCCTCAAGTCGCGTTTTTCCGAGGAGCCCTACATCCAATTTGCAGCCGAACTGGCGTTGCAACGAATTCGCGGGGTCTAACCCGGCTATGCCCCTGAACCCGCCATCGCCCGCGGCCGGCTTGACGATCAGCAGTGAAGACTTCTTGAAGTTCAAGGAGTATTTCTATCGCCGTACCGGCATCAGCTTCGATTCCTCGAAAAGATATTTTGTCGACAAGCGCCTCATCGAGCGTATCGAGGCTACCGGCAACGCGAGCTTTCGCAGCTACTTCACCATGCTTCGCTTTCAGGCTTCGGGCGAGGAATTGCAATACCTCACCAACCTGATGACCGTGAACGAGACCTATTTTCTCCGCGAGGATTATCAGTTCAAGTGCCTGGTGGATTCCATCCTCCCGGAAGTTGTGGAGCAGAAGAAAAAAGGCGACTCCCTTAAAATCTGGTGCATTCCCTCGTCTTCCGGGGAAGAGCCCTACTCCGTGGCCATGTTTCTGCTTGAACACTGGCCCGGAATCAACGACTGGGACGTAGAAATCATCTCCTCGGACATCGACACGAAGATTCTGGCCGCGGCGCGGGCCGGCCGCTACTCCGCCCGCTCGGTGCAGCACGTTCCGGCCAGATGGCTGACTAAGTACTTTCGCAAGATAGGCGAGGAGTACCAACTCTCAAGCGATCTGCGCGACGCGGTCGAATTCACACGAGTCAATCTCGCCGAATCCGCGGACACCCGGCCCTATCGCAACTTTGACGTGATCTTCTGCCGCAATCTGCTGATCTATTTCGACGATGTTTCCCGCAAGATGGCAGCCGAAACTTTTTACGAAGCGTTGCGGCCGGGCGGCTTTGTCTGCCTGGGCCATTCTGAATCCATGAGCCGGATCTCTTCGCTTTACAAGGTGCGCAAATTTCCCGATGCGATCGTTTATCAAAAAAGCCTGGAGGCGCGATGAAACACATTCTGATAGTCGACGATGCGGCCACAGTGCGCATGTATCACCGCAGCATTCTGGAACCGGCCGGGTACCTGGTCGATGAAGCGATGAATGGCATCGAAGCATTGGAAAAGGCGCTGGAAACTCCCTTCGATCTATATCTCGTGGACGTCAATATGCCCAAGCTCGATGGCTACGGCTTTCTGCGCGAGTTGCGCCAGCTGGAAATTCCTCAATCGCCAGCGGTCATGGTATCGACCGAAGCCGCGGCCCAGGACAGCGCGGCGGCTTATCAGGCCGGGGCCAACGGCTACCTGGTCAAACCCATCAAGCCCCAGCAGCTGTTGACGCACGTTCGCCTGCTACTCGGTGAGGCGCGCCCATGACTCCTGTGCCCATGTCCCCTTTGCTGGAACAATTCCTTACTGAGGCCCGCGAGTTCCTTGAGGGCATTGGCCAGAAGCTGATGCAACTCGAAGACTCTCCCGGCGACGCCGTCCTTCTCAACGAGCTTTTCCGCCTGGTGCATACCTTGAAGGGAAACAGCGGGCTGTTCACTTTTCCCGAGATGACTCGTGTGCTCCATGCCGGCGAGGATCTGTTGGTCCAGGTCAGAACAGGCGATATTGTCTTCTCGCAGGAGTTGGCCGACAGGCTGCTGGACGCCATGGATTTCGTCGGGTTGCTTTGCGACGAGATCGAGTCGGGAGAATCTGCCGATGCTTCCCAAGCCGTCGGCCATGCCGCCCAGGCCGTCCTCCTCGCGAAGGCTTTGCGCGCGCTCATGCCCATCAATCGAGCAGCGGACGATTTATCTGCCAATTCTCCATCGCGTGCCGCGCGGGATGTGCCCGCGATCCACGCTGGTCTGACTTCGAGCACGGGTCTTGCTGCGGCTCTGCAGTCCGGACCACGCACAATTTCAATGCCGCTTGCCGATATTCCTGAGGCGGTGCGGATGGAAGCCTTTCGCCAGAGTCAGGATGGAGAGTCCCTGCAATGGGTCGCCTTTACTCCAGAAGCCGGCTGCTTCTTTCAAGGTGACGATCCCTTTCACACAGCCCGCCAAACGCCCGGCGTGAAATGGGGACGCATCGTAGCGCGTAAGGCGTTTTCGGTCCTCGCGGATTTGAATACATACAGTTGTGTGCTGGATTTTCACCTGCTGTCCACTGCCAGTCATCAGGAACTTGCCGAGCATTACCGTTACGTTCCGGACCAGGTTCGCATCGATGCCATCGACCCGCTCTGGCTGGTTATTCCTCATGGGCCGTCGGGGTCGGAATCGGGCGCGGACGAATTCATCGCCGATGCGCTGCCTCTTCTTTGGGCGGGCGATCTTGCCGCTTTGAAACAGAATGCGCGAGGCCGGCTGGTTCTCAGCGAAACTGATTCGCAGATCGCATCAGGGCTGCGCTGGCTCATGCTGCTTCTGGACTGCATCCCGGAAAACCGCCGCGCGCTGGGCCTCCTCATCGAATCATTGGGCAGTTGCACGCCGCCAGATTGGCTTGCAAGCATCCCATCGCCTGGCTCAGTGAATGCCGGGAGCTCCGAAACCGCGTGTTTCCCTAAGGCAATGCAATCCGAATCCTCGCACCGATCCGATTCGCTCTGCGAAGAAGAAATTGCCGTACTTCAACAAATCTTCGCTGTGCAAAGGCAGATTCTGTCGCTCGAAGATCGCCCAGCCTGGCACGCAGGACGTCTGCGGGCCGTAGCTCGTGTACTTGTGAATGGCTTCAAGGCAGCCGGCCATGTGCTGGCCGGCGACGAGGTCGAGGCAGCATTGGCAAGCGCGCTCGCCGACGGAAACAGTACCCCGCTCTTACGGTGGCTCGATGCGAATCAAAACAGGCCGGCTTCAAGCTCGATGCCGAGCGCGGTCTCCGGCACCATCGCTCGCGCTTTGAAGCAGCCCGATTCATCGGCTCTTCGTGAAGCCGATGTCAACGCGGTCGATACTGACGGGGCGGAGGCCGCTTCGCCGGACAATATTCCAACATCGGCACTGCTCGACGACGGTCCAAAATTCGGACGCCGCGCCGAGGACATTGCCAGCCCCAAAAGCCTGAAGGTGGATCAAGTCAAAATCGATCGCCTGATGAATCTGATTGGCGAAATGGTGGTAGCCAAGAACGCGCTGCCTTACCTTGCTCAACGGGCGGAGAATCAGTTCGGTAACCGCGAGCTGGCGCGTGAGATCAAGGCGCAGTATTCCATCATCAATAGGATTTCGGACGAGATGCAGGACTCCATCATGCAGGTGCGCATGATGGCCGTCTCCTTTGTCTTTCAGCGATTCCCGCGCCTGGCTCGCGACATTTCCCGCAAGCTGAATAAAAAAGTGCAGTTGGTGCTTGAAGGGGAAGAAACCGCAGCCGATAAGAACATCATTGAGGCGCTGGCTGATCCGCTCATCCATATCGTCAGAAACTCGCTCGATCACGGTCTGGAGACACCGGAGGTGCGCGTTGCCAGTGGAAAACCCGCGACCGGCACGCTCACCATCCGCGCCTTGCAGGAATCCGACCGGGTGCTGATTGAAATCATCGACGACGGCAAGGGCATTGACCCGGCGCTGATGAAACGTAAGGCGTATGAGAAAGGCGTGATCGACGAAGCGACACTGGAGCGAATCAGCGACCAGGACGCAGTCAATTTGATTTTTGCGGCCGGCTTTTCCACCGCAGAAACCATCTCCGACCTTTCTGGCCGGGGGGTGGGAATGGATGTCGTGCGTTCCGCAGTGCAAAAGGTGAATGGGACTGTCCAGGTAGAGAGCGTGGTGGGCAAAGGCACTTGCGTTCGCATCTCATTACCTCTTTCGATGGCCGTAACTCAGGTAATGATCGTCGAATCGGACGGGCAATTGTTTGGCGTGCCAATGGATCATGTGGTGGAGACGGTTCGCATTCCGCGCAGTTCCGTTCACACCATCAAGCGCAGCCAGACTGCCGTGTTGCGCGGCCGGGTGGTGCCGCTGAAGGCGCTGAATAAGATGCTGGGCCTGATGGCCGAACCCATGGCCAATGCCGACGACGAGTTGGCGGTTTTATTAGTGCAGGCCAATGGGGAAGAGTTAGGCATCCTTGTGGACGGCTTCAGGGAAACCACGGGGACGATACAGAAGCCCCTGGGCGGCGTGCTCTCAGGCCTCTCCGCGTATTCAGGCTCGGCCTTGATGGGAGACGGTTCCGTGCTCATGGTGCTTAATGTGAAGGAGATTGGGTAATGCCTATCGAGTTCAAGAAGCAAAAGGTGGTGCTTCGAGGCGCCGTGACGGTAGAAGAAGCAGAAGCCCTGCTGGAGTGGCTGCAGAATAAGCCCGCCGCAAAGGTGGACTTGTCCTCTTGCAGCCATTTGCACACCGCCAACCTGCAAGTGCTGATGGCGGCGAAGTCCAAAGTGGCCAGTTGGCCGGCGGATTCCGATCTGCGCGCGTGGCTGGAGACGGCACTGAAATCAGCATAAACATGGAAACGAAATCAACGCTCGCAAAGGAGCCGATATGGCAATGACAATCCTGATCGTCGATGACTCGGCCACCATGCTGATGAGCGTGACGAGCACTCTGGCAATGCACGGCTTCACAGTGGAAACCGCCGCAGACGGCCAGTTGGCGCTGGACAAGTTGAAGGCTGGATTGAAACCCAATCTCATTATCACCGACATCAACATGCCGAATATGGGGGGCCTGGAACTGATCAAGAATGCCCGCGCACTGGCCGGTCTTCGCTTCATTCCCATTCTCACGCTTACCACTGAAAGTGAAGCCTCCAAGCGCGACGAGGGAAAGCGGCTGGGAGCCACCGGCTGGCTGGTTAAGCCTGTGGCCGGAGCCGAACTGATCAAGGTCATCAAACAAGTGCTGCCAAGTGCGTAAGGACATGGCGATCTCTTCAGAAACAATAAATCACGCTACCCGTATCGGCCTGCCTGGCGAAGCGCCGGGAATTGAAGTGCCGGGATCTGAATCAAAGATTCAAGGGGAGTTGCGCTTTCGCCGTATCCGCAACCGGCTTATCGGCGCCATGGCGGTCACGCTAATCAGCGCGGCGCTGAGTTGGTTGGCCTTCTCATTTCTGTTGGGGCCGGTTCCGGTCTCCCAGCGTGTGCAGGCCGCTGGAATTCTCCTGCTGCTGATGCTGTTGCCGCAGCTGATCCTGATGGGTTTGAATTGGACGGATGCTCGCCGGGCCAAGACCGAGATCGGGGCATCCGGCCAATTGAATTCTGATGAAACCTCGCACATGCTGACAGCGCGTAAGGCGCTTCAACTCGAAATCGAGGACTCGAGGCCGTACATTGACGTGATGCACGGACAGATAGGCGGTTCGCTCGCAGAATCCGGAGCTGAGATTCTGGCGCTCATCGAACAGCTCACGCTTCTGAACCAGCAATCCAGCCGGCAGATGGGACGGATCTCCCAATCCGTGCAAAGCGGAAAGGCACTTACTGAAGCTACCCAGATTCGAGTTGAACGCAATCAGCAGCTCATTTCACGGCTCGAAGCCCAATTGGGCGAGCAAGCCGGTGAATTGCACGGGAACTACGAGCAGATTCGGGAACTTGCCAATGATGTGAGTGCACTGACGCCGTTCATTAAAGTCATTTCCTCGATTGCCAAACAAACCAGCCTGCTGGCTCTCAACGCTGAGATAGAGGCAGCCGGCGCCGGGAGTGCGGGGCGGGGTTTCGCCGTGGTTGCCAGCCAGGTCAGGGAGTTGTCCAAGCGGTCAACCAGCGAGGCCGCCAACATCGGCGAGAAAATGACGGCCGCGGCTGCCAAGGTAACCGCCAAGATGGTGGAGGCAAAGACCAGGCTTGAAGAACAATCCAAGCGTACCGACCTGCGTCAACTGATTAGTGATATGACGGAGATGCAACAGGATTTCAACCAAAGCAGTAGTTTTCTGCTTGAGGTAATCACTGATGTGGATACCGGTTACCAGGAAAGCATCAGCCGCCTTTCGGAGGCGATGGGGCACATTCAGTTTCAGGATGTAATGCGGCAGCGGCTGGAGCACGTACAAAGCGCTCTGTTCGAGATGCGGGAACACCTGCAGTGTCTATCGGGAAAGCTGGACGATACTTGCTGGGATGGGCAGCTTGACACATCTTTCAAGGCACTTTTGGCGAGTCATATCGGCAGCTACAAAATGGCGAGCCAGAGCGCAACACACCATGGAGTAATTGGAAGCATGGCTGCCGGCGATCACGGGCGACCCGCGATCGAGTTGTTCTGAAGACTCGACTCAGGGCGGGCTTTCGACTCCCTGCGCTTCGGTCGCTCCGGATGACAGGCTGTATTGGGAACATGCGGCCGAAGTGTGTGGTGAGCTCGCTGGGGCTCGAACCCAGGACCAACGCCTTAAAAGGGCGATGCTCTACCAACTGAGCTACGAGCTCGCATAAGGCCGCTCCTTCAAAAATAACACAAGAGAGCTTTTCCGCCCTCATGGCGGCTGGCCCGCACTTTGTGATTCTGCATCGAAGATATCGAGTGAGCTGGAACCAGGAGGTGGTTGAGAGATGGCGCATGAGGCTTTGGAGACGACTTGCTGCGTGGTGGGCGGTGGGCCCGCCGGCATGATACTGGGATATCTTCTGGCCCGCAAAGGGGTGCAGGTTAAGGTGCTGGAAAAGCACCAGGACTTCTTCCGCGATTTCCGCGGCGACACGGTACACCCGTCCACTCTCGAGGTTCTGAAGGAGCTTGGGCTGTTGCAGGAGTTTCTGGATTTGCCTCATCAAGAAGTGGGTTCGCTTGGGGTGATCATCGGAGATACCAAATTCGATGTCGCCGATTTCAGGCATGTGCCGGCGACCTGCAAATTCGTGGCGCTCATGCCGCAATGGGATTTTCTGAACTTCCTGGCGGCCCATGCTAAAAAGTTTCCCTCGTTTCAGTTACTCATGAAGCACGAAGTGGCAGATCTGCTTACAGAAGGAAAACGCATTGTGGGAGTTGTGGCCCGGAACGAAAAACGAGAGGTTCAGATCCATGCCGATCTGGTGGTGGGCTGCGATGGCCGCCATTCCGTTACGCGCACTGCGGCCGGATTGGAAGCGATCGAGCATGGAGTGCCAATGGACGTGTTGTGGTTCCGACTCAGCCGCAAGCCGGACGATCCGGCGCAGGTGCTGGGGAATGTGAATTATGGAAAGGCGCTGATCCTGATCGATCGATCCGATTATTTTCAAGCCGGCCTGATCATCAAAAAAGGCTCCTACGACGACATTCAAGCGCTCGGCCTGGGCGCATTCCGCGCCGACATTCGCCGGATCGCTCCCTACCTTGGCGAACGAGTGAACGAACTGCAGGATTGGGAGCAGATCAAGATCCTGACGGTGCAGATCAATCGGCTGCGACGCTGGTACCGACCAGGCCTGCTGTGCATCGGAGATGCGTCCCACGCGATGTCGCCCGCCGGCGGTGTGGGGATTAACCTGGCGATTCAGGATGCCATTGCTGCCGCGAACTTATTGACGGGACCACTCCAGCAGCGCTGCGTTCCTGAGTCGGCGCTGGCTGCGGTGCAGAAGCGGCGCGAGCTTCCAACCCGTATTACGCAAGCGATCCAGTTATCGGCTCATCGAGGCTTAGCCCGCGTTTTTGAAAACCCCGGACCGATCCAGGCGCCCTGGCAGTTGAGGGCGGCTGTCCGCATTCCCGGCATTCAGCGAGCGGTTGGATACGCGGTAGGGATAGGTGTGCGCCCGGAACATGTGCGCGAGGAGGCGTCGGTACGACCGCGAGGTTCCCGCATGGCAAAAACGGTCTTCGCGGCGTTGGGGATCGCGGCTGCGGCTGCGACCGTCGGTTGGGCGGTGTGGAAGGCCTGCAACCGGAGCTCTCGAAGCAGCATACTGGAGCCGCACTCCTGATGAACGGAGCTGGTTTAGGTTTGTGGCTGCCACCCTGGGCGCAAAAAATTGACATGCCGCCCAAAACTAAGACATGGTGAGGCTCTCAGCTTTGCCCCAGACCCAGCGCCCGCGGCTTGCCCGAATCGCAATCCACGCATCCAATTCAAAATCCGGTCAAGCGGGAACGGCGGAGATGTATCAACTTAGTAATCCCGCCGCCTTCGCCGGCCGATATTTGATGCCGTAGCAACCGCTGTCGCTGCTACCATCAAAACAACGCTAAATGCTCATGGGAACAGGCTTTGCCTAAGTCACGCATTGCAAACAAAATGCGGCGATTTGGAGCTTCCCCATGGCAGAAAAGTGGTACTTGCGTAACCGTTCAAGTGCTATTGTTCTGACATCAGCCTGCGGGTAAGATTCTGGGTGAGAAGACCTTCCATTTCAACACTCCCGGCACTTGTATTCGCAGTGCCCCGATCACTCCGCTCGATGGGGAGAAACCGGAAGCCTTTTCTTATCAGCCGACGGTTGATGAGGACCAAATGAGCGATCTCAATCCGCAAGCCGACCCGACTGGAACTCCGGAAGACGTGGCTACGCTTTATTCCTGGGCAAATCTGCACGGGGCAAAGTATCGCGATTTCTCTGCAGCGCGTGCTCAAACGCGAGAGAAAGCCCGTCTGCGCGCCGAACAGGCCGCGGAAGAGCAGTCGCAGCAAGGGCAGGCCGAAGCCGAGGCGGCTCATGCGGTCGAAGTGCAGGCTGCCGAGACAGAGCGCGAGGCGGAGGAGGCGCGCGCCGCCGAGGCAGCGCGGCAGGCTGAGCAGGCTGCGTTCGAAGCAGAATTGGCCGCCCAGCGTGAAGCCGAGCAGACCGCACAACTTGCGGCGCAACAGGCCGCCGAGCGGGCAGCAAGCTTGGAAGCAGAACAAGCCGCGCGCCAAGCGGCCCAACAGGCCGCGGAACAAGAGGCGCAGCGGGCAGCGCAGCGCGCCGAGGAACAGGCGGCGCAGTTGGCCCGGCAGCGAGCCGCGCAACAGGCCGCCGCGCGCGTAGCCGAACAGCTGGCTCAGCAGCGCGCATGGCAACAGCCGACTGCCGAGCGTTTCCCGGCGTCTCCGCAACAGCCACCGGCTGCGCCTTATTATCCGCAGCAGGGGCAGACCTTCGACAACCAGAACTTCTCCCGCCCACAGGCGTACCGGGCCGCTCCCAGTCAGCCGCAAAATCCCCCCGTGCGTGAAGAAAACTTCGCGCCACGTAATACTTGGGCTGCGCAGGATTCGCGCGAGCCGGCGGGCCGTCCCGCATGGCTTTCCGCCGATCAGCCGGAGACTTCCGGTCCCTATGTGCCGGTTGCCCCATTGCCGCAACCACCCTATTCGCAGCCGCAGGCTCCCCCGTCGTATACGCAGGCTCCCCAGTCGCTTACGCAAGCCCCTGAGGACACGCTGCAAGGCTCCCGCGACCGCCTCACCTCGCGCTGGTTTGCGCTTCGCGGCGTGTTCGATGGAGCGCCCGCGCCGGTTGAGGCCGCTCCGGCTCCTCAGGTTTCGCGGGCTCCGGCTATGGCCGTTTTTTCGCTTGCCGGCGGAGTGGGAAAAACCAGCATGGTGGCTACGCTGGGGCGTGCTCTTTCAGCACGCGGCGAACGTGTGCTGCTGGTGGATACAGCCGCCTTCGGCCTACTGCCATTCTTCTTCGGCGCGACGGACCAGCGTCCCGGCCTGTTGCGCACCTTCGCCCCTCCGGGAGCGAGCAGCGATGCACCCATTCAGATGGTGACCCTGGATCCGGAAGGCCTGGGCCCAGACCAAAACGGAAACCAGGGCAGCCCGGAGAGCCTTGCCGGCGAGATCGCCAAATTTGCCCGCGGGGCCAGCCGCATCATCGTCGACCTGGCAACCGCTTCCGGCGCTACCACGCGCCGCATCATGCGCATGGCGCCGCTGGTGCTGGTGCCGGTGGTTCCGGATATGAACTCGGTGGTGAGCGTGAGCTCGATCGACGCCTTCTTCGAGCACAACAGCAATCCGGCCGGCAAGCCTTCGCTGCCTTTCTATGTGCTGAACCAGTTCGATGCCACGCTACCGCTGCACCTCGATGTCAGAGAAGTCTTGCGCGAGCAACTCGGCGAGCGGCTGTTGCCGTTTGCTCTGCGCCGCGCCCCTGCCATGAGCGAAGCGCTCGCCGAAGGCATGACGGTGATGGACTACGCTCCTGGCTCCACTCTGGCAGAGGACTTTGCCACCCTGGCTGGATGGGTCAAGAGCCTTTCCGCACCCGCGACTACAAGCTATCGCGGCGTTCGCTGGAGTGAACGATGACCTTATCGGGCCTTTGGCAGGACATAGGTGCCGGGGAAAATATTTTTACCAAATTCCTCCGGCTTTCCTTCCTGCTTGCGGCGGCTGTTGTTTTCTGTTTTCTGGCCGTATTGCCGCTCACCTGGCCGCAGCAGGCGGTCTGCGGACTCTTGACGCTGCTGATGTCCATGGCTCTGGCGCGCAGCTCCGACTCGTATCTGATCACGCTTTCTCTCATGATGATGTCGATGTTCTGCACCTTCCGCTACGGCTACTGGCGGTTGACGCAGACGGTGCACTACTTCCGCGACCCCGCCAATCACTGGGGCGCGCTGGACGCGTTCTTCATCATGAGCCTGGTGGTTGCCGAAACCTACGCCTTCTTCATTCTTTTTCTGGGCTACTTTCAAACCATCTGGCCGCTGCGCCGCGCGCCGGTGGCGCTGCCTGAGTCGGAAGTAGAGTGGCCGCACGTCGATGTTCTGATTCCCACCTACAACGAGCCTCTCGACGTGGTGCGCTACACCGCGCTGGGCGCCATGAACATGGATTGGCCCGCTGACAAGATGCATGTCTACATCCTCGACGACGGACGCCGCAAAGAGTTTGAGCAGTTCGCCTTCGAGGCCGGAATCGGTTACAAGATTCGTCCTGACAACTTCCATGCCAAGGCGGGTAACATCAACACCGCGCTGAAGACCATGTCGTCACCGTACGTGACCATCTTCGATTGCGACCACGTACCCACACGCAGTTTCTTGCAGATGACCGTTGGCTGGATGCTGCGCGATCCCAACCTGGCCATGCTGCAGACGCCGCACCATTTCTATTCGCCTGATCCGTTCGAGCGCAACCTGGGCCAGTT
>Ga0210388_10002897_pt1 | contig 13426 bp, 6 predicted proteins | sample IncBWC19OmetaG_FD_155485 | JGI IMG/M metagenome (GOLD analysis project Ga0210388, IMG submission 155485) | Forest soil microbial communities from Barre Woods Harvard Forest LTER site, Petersham, Massachusetts, United States - Inc-BW-C-19-O ... | reverse complement strand
GTGGTGTGCCGGCGATCGAGAAGCGAAACGCAGCCAAGGCCAAGCTGCTCTACGATACGATTGACGCCAGCGGCTACTACCAATGTCCCGTGGAGCGAGAATCGCGCTCCGTCATGAACGTGGTGTACCGAGTGGCAGGCGGCGATGAGGCGGTCGAGGCGAAATTTGTGAAGGAAGCCGAAGCCGCCTCGATTACCGGGGTCAAGGGCCACAGGTCTGTGGGCGGGATGCGCGCGTCGATTTACAACGCGGTTCCCCGGGAGCACGTGGAGGCGTTGGTGTCGTTTATGCGCGAATTCGAGCGAAAAAACGGCTAAACAGCCCCGATTCCCGCTCAAAACACAGCTGGGAACGATCGACCACAGAAGTGTGGTATAGATACAACACCTTGACTTGACTTGCGAACTTGCGGCGGTTATCGTTGGTCGACTCATGGGCAGCCCTGCTACAGACCGGATCACAGCCGTTGCTGGGCCTCGCGACAGGCTAGAGCGCTCGACTCGACGGCAGTCTGTCCGCACCCTGGCAGTCGCTCTCGATCCGCAGGCCGTTCGGCAGGGCCAGCCCCCTCTTGATGAGTACTTCAATTCCCTTTTTACGGCATTCGGCCCGCAGCATTGGTGGCCCGGCAGGACGCAGTTTGAAGTAATTGTCGGCGCGATCCTGACCCAAAACACTTCCTGGGCGAACGTCGAGCTCGCGATTGGGAATCTTCGTGGGGCTGGGCTGCTTGCCGCGCGGGCAATTTTAAAGGTTCCCGTGCGCAGGCTGGAGCGGCTGATCCGGCCGTCGGGCTATTTTCGGCAGAAGGCGCGGAAGCTGAAGGCGTTCTCTGAATTTTTGCGCGCCGAGTATGGCGGGTCGCTGCGAAAGATGTTTCAGACGCCGACGATTGTGCTCCGCGAGAAGCTCGTGGGCGTGTGGGGCATCGGTCCCGAGACGGCCGATTCAATTTTGCTGTATGCGGGCGAGCACGCGGTGTTTGTGGTCGACGCATACACCAGGCGAATGCTTGCCCGGCATGGCTGGATCACCGAGCGAGCCACCTACGACGACGTCCGTTGGGTATTCGAGCGCGAGTTCCCGGGCGATAGGAGACGCTTCAACGAATTTCACGCGCTGATCGTTCAGGCGGGCAAGAATTTCTGCCGGGCGCACGATCCGAATTGCGCGGCGTGCCCCCTGGGGCGCTACCTTGAGGAGGGCCGATAGCCGTGCCGCGGCCAAGACAGAAGCGCGAGTGGTGGCCGATCGCGGTGAGTATCGTGGTGGTTTTGCTCGGCGCGGCGGTGATTACGTTCGGATCGTTCCGCGTGCCGGTGGATACCGAGCAGCGCAATGCTTACCCGATCTTTTTCGCGCTGACGACGATCATTGCTGCGTCGCTGCTGATTTTCCTGCTGATCCTGACCCGCTACCTGCTGAAGCTGGCAGCGGAGAGGCGCGGTGGGCAGCTCGGATCACGCTTCAAAGTGAAGATGGTGCTGGGCGCGATGGGCGTGTCGCTGCTGCCGCTGTTACTCCTGTTTTTCTTTAGCTACGCGCTGATCAACCGGACCCTGAATCTGTGGTTTCCACGACCGCTCGAGATTGCTGCGCAGCAAAGCCAGACGCTGCTGTCGCATTTCGAGGCCTCGGAATTCGACAGCTTGAACCGACTGGCCAAGGCGACCGCCGTGACCGGCAAACCAGACGCCGAATTCCTCGCGAAGACGCAGGCGGCCGATGCGTGGTGGGTTGTCGGCAGTTCGGGGAAAATCGTCGCGAGCCGTGACCTGACGAGAGCCATGCTGCCTGCGCCGAACCCCGCTTCCGCCGCGGCCGAAGCCGCGTCCCGGGCGTCAGCAGCGGCGCAATCGTTCGCTCCCGAGCCCGTGCAAACGATTCGGAGCGGCGCGCAGATATGGAAGGCGAATGGGGAAATGTATCTGGCGGGCAGTGCGCCGCTGAAAGACGGCACGCTCTACATCGCCCGCCATCTGCCGGGAGACTTTCCCGACCTCTACGCGGACATCCAGACCCAGACGAGCACGTACCAGCATCTGAAGCAGCAGCTGCGCCAGTACAAGCGCATTTTGATGCTCGTGCTGGGGCTGATCACGCTGATCCTGCTCTTCATCACCACCTGGGTCGCGCTGTTTCTTTCCAAAAGCGTTACGGTGCCGATTCAGGCGCTGGCAGAAGCCACGCGGGAAATTTCGCGTGGGAATTTCGACCATCAGATCGAAGTGCAGGCTCAGGACGAGCTCGGAACGCTGGTGCGCTCGTTCAATCGCATGACCGAACAGCTCGGCGAAGGCCGCCGGCAGATCAATGAATTCACGCAGAGTCTGGAGCAAGCGATTGAGGAGCGCGAGCGGCGTCGAAAGCTGATGGAGGCGATCCTGGAAAACATTCCGACAGGGGTTGTGTCGCTCGATGCGTCCGGAAACGTATCGCGAGTGAATACCGCGGTAGCCACGATCCTGGGAGATTCCGCGCGCACGGCGCAAACTTTGCCGGAACTCGTAGGCGACGAAGCATCCCGAGCGATGTTGCACATGATGCGCAGATCCCTGCGGATGGGCGCGGCCTCAAGCGAGATCGAAATTGCCACGGGCGGAAGGCTGGTGCGGACGGCCGTGACGGTCACGTCGCTCGGCCCTCGACGGTCAAATCCGGGATTTATCGTGGTGATCGATGACCTGACCGACCTGCTGCAGGCGCAGAAGACGGCCGCCTGGCAGGAAGTGGCCCAGCGAATCGCGCACGAGATCAAGAATCCCCTGACACCGATTCAGCTTTCCGCGCAGCGCCTGCTTCGCTATCTGGATCGCGCGGCCACGGCCAATCCGGGCATACAGCGCACCGAGTTCGAGAGGCTTTCCGCCGAGTGCGCGGGGCTGATCGAACGCGAGGTGCAGACGCTGGAATCTCTGGTCGATGAATTTTCGCAATTCGCGCGATTCCCGGCGGCGAGGCTCGCGCCCGCGGATCTGAATTCGATCGTAGAAAGCGCGATGGTGCTGTTCCAGGGGCGGCTTGACGGAATTGCGGTGTCAACCGATCTTGCCGAATCACTGCCCGCGGTGAAGGCCGATGCGGAGTTGATCCGACAGGTGGTGGCCAATCTGATCGACAATGCCGCGGAATCGATGGAGGGTGCGACGGTGCGGCGTCTGCGCGTCTCCACACGACCCGAAAGCGATGGCGACGCCGTGGTGATCGAGATTTCCGACAGTGGGCACGGCATTTCGCCGGCCGACAAGGAAAAGCTGTTCCTGCCGCACTTTTCAACGAAGGGGCGCGGCACGGGACTGGGGCTGGCGATTGCGAGCCGCATTATCGCCGAGCATCACGGGACGATTCGCGTCGAGGACAACTCTCCGGTGGGCGCGCGTTTCCTGATTCGCTTTCCGGCCGCGGAAGTGGGGATCTCCACGCAGGCAGGCTGACGGCTGCGCGACTCCGAACGGAAATCCAGGATTCATATTTCACAATGCCGAACATTCTGATTGTCGATGACGAGAGTGGAATCCGCGAATCGCTCGGCGCGCTGCTGCGCGATGAGGGATACGAGGTCGAATCGGTCGCGTCGGGCGAGGAGTGCCTGGAGCGCATCGAGCGGCAGAACTTCGAGCTGGTCCTGCTCGACATCTGGCTGCCGAACATGGACGGCCTGGAGGCACTGGAACGGATCCAGTCGCAGGAGGGCGCGCCGGTGGTGGTGATGATCTCCGGGCACGGCAATATCGAAGGCGCCGTGCGCGCCACAAAGCTGGGTGCATTCGATTTCGTTGAAAAGCCGCTGTCACTGGAAAAAATCGTGGTCGTTGTGCGCAACGCGCTGGAATACGTGCGCCTGGATAACGAAAATCGCCTGTTGCGCGCCGAGCTCGAAGAACGCCACCAAATCCTCGGCGGCAGTGTACCGATGAAAGCGCTGCGACAGCAGATCGCCCTCACCGCTCCTACAACCGGACGCGTCCTCATATACGGCGAGAGTGGAACGGGCAAGGAGCTGGTGGCCCGCGCGCTGCACGCCAGCAGCCAGCGTCACGAAAAGCCGTTTGTGGAGGTGAACTGCGCCGCGATTCCGGAAGAACTGATCGAATCCGAGATGTTCGGGCATCGCAAAGGCAGCTTCACCGGTGCGAGCGAAGACAAAGTCGGAAAATTTCAGAAGGCCGACGGCGGGACGCTGTTTTTGGATGAAGTGGGCGACATGAGCCTGAAAACGCAGTCGAAAGTGCTGCGCGTGCTGGAAGAACAGCGCGTCGAGCCTCTGGGATCGAATCTGCCGGTAACGGTCGACGTGCGCGTGATTGCCGCAACGAACAAGAAGCTCGAGGAAGAAATCGGGCGCAACGCGTTTCGCGAAGATCTTTTTTACCGTCTGAACGTGATTCCCTTCTACGTGCCCGCGTTGCGTGAGCGCACGGAGGACATTCCGATTCTGGCGGCACATTTCCTCGCGGAATTTTGTGATGCCTACGGAAAAAAACCGAAGGAGTTCACGGAGCCCGCGATGGAAGTGCTGTTGACCTATCCGTGGCCCGGCAACGTGCGCGAGCTGCGCAACCTGGTCGAGCGGCTGGTGATTATCTGCCCTTCGCCGCGCATCGAGCCGCACCATCTGCCGCCGGAGCTGTTTCGCGGCGCGTCAAAAAGCCCGCAGAAGCCCTATGAGAGCCTCCACGAGGCGCGGTCGGCGTACGAGCGGGAATTCGTACTGCGCAAGCTCGAGGAAAATCGCTGGAACATGACCAAGGCCGCCGCGGCCCTGGGGCTTGAGCGCAGCCACCTCTATCGCAAAATGCGCTCGCTGGGTATTGCGCCGTCCAAGGCGTCGTAGTTCCCTCCCCGGTCGTTTCATCAATACCTCTTGTGCCCTTACTCAGCCAGTGATATTTCCCTAGCTTCACTTCCCCTTGAAACTCTGGGCCTCGAGGACCAGAAAGATGCCTCCGCCTGCGTTTGCCCGAAAGGTGTGCTGGCCGTCTCTTGCGTTGGCGCTCTGTCTGGCGAGCCACGACGGCGACGTTGTGCGCGCGCAGGATTCAAAGACACCCGAGCTTCAGCGTCGCAGCGACAATCACGCCGTCATCAGCGAGGCTCAGCTTTCTCCGCCGCTCGAGACCGATCTTCGCGCGCTGCGATTCAGTCCGGACGGATCGCGTATCCTGCTGCAAGACGAGTCCACGGTCTACATCATTTCGCGCAATCCGCTGGCGATCGAGCTTACCGCCCCAGCCCGCTATGCACTGCCTGCGCGATTTACGGCCGATTCCACCTCCCTGATCGTCGCGACGCGGGACAGGATCGTCGAACGATGGAGCATCGCTGACAGGAAAATCGCAGACACGAAAACGCTGGGCACCGGCGCAGACTGCGACTTCGCGGCGCTCTCGCCGATGGGAACCTACTTCGCGTGCCTGGGAACGAGACTGGATTTTCACGTTTTCAAGGTGTCGAGTGGAAATGAGATCTACTCGGCGAAAACGGGTGACGCTCCCGGCCCTTTTTCATTTTATATCGAGCCGTTTCATGCCGGGCTGTCGCGCTCGGAGCCTTTCGGCTATTTCTTCGGTGGTAACGATCCGTTCCCGTTCGCTGTGATGGCCAGAGCAACGAACATTCGATTTTCGCCGGATGAACGATACGTCCTAGCGGTGGGCTTCAACCACCAATTCACGCTGGCGGATCTCGACGCACGGCAGAAGGTCAGCCTGAATGGCTCGCTACGGCGCGCCGCACAGGAAGGAACCCTGCAGTTCATCGCGCCCGGCCGCGTCGCCGTGATTTCGCCGACAAAATCGGACGACTCCGTCGTACAGTCATTCCCCGACGGCGCCGTTCTCGCCAATCTCGACATCACCGGCAGCGTGCAGCCGACGAGCAATTCGAACTACGTGGTGCATATCGCCGCTGGCAGCAAGGACAAGCAGGTCGATCTGCTGAACATCCAGACGCACAAGACCGTGGCACAGGTCTCAAAAGATGGAACCGACGCCTTCGGCAATGACGTTGTGACCTATGTTGTTGGCACCGGGCTGGTGCTGGCACGCCTGGGGAGTGGCCAGAAGCCACTGCTGGCGCGAATCGCCGCGGGGCCCCTCCCGGCCCTGGAAACGGCGATCGCCTCGCCGGGACTCGATACCCTGATTCTATCGGCCAAGGGTCAAGGCGCGGCGTATCGCGTTCGCGACGGAACTCAGATCACGAACTTCCCTGGGCTGCACGGCGCTTGGTTTGATGACGAGAAGCATGCGATCGTTCGCGTGTCGGACGATCAGCCGATTCATTCGCTATTCAAGTCTCTCGATGTGGCGGCGCGCGATGTAGGGATGCTCTGGCCGCGCGACGACTTGCCTGTGAGCGACGAGACGCTTGATTCGGGCCCGGTGGTATTGAACGAAGCGCAGCGTGCGTTCAGCTCGATTTTCGGCGCCAAGAGACTTGGGTACGAGCTGCGAGGACTCGACCTTAGGACCGGAAAGGTGCTTTGGTCGCACGATTTCAGCTCAAACGGGGGCAGCGACGAAGCACCTGTCACCTTCACGGATCCGCAGGGCGAGCGGGTGGTCGTGGGATGGGACGGCAACAGCCTCCGGGGCCGCAAGGCCGCGAAGCACAATGAGGTGACCCTCGAGAACATGAAGCTCAAGAAGGCCGGCGCTCACGACAGTGTGTTCGAGGTACTCAATGCGCGGACGGGCGTAACGGAAGGCGTCGCATTCGTGCCAGGCGGCATCGGGCCGCAGGGATACACGTCGGCCTACTCGGCCGGCAATTGGCTGATCGTGGTGAAGGATGACATGCGGATCACCGCGGTGTCCCTGGCGGAAGGAGATGAACGCTTACATCTGACCGCGCAAGTCTCGGCGCTGTTCGCGCCGGCCGGACTGCTTGCGGTGAGCGAGGCCGGCGGGCGCGTCGAGTTGTACGATCTCGTGGCAGGCGCGCGGAAGGATCGCTATTCGTTTCCCGAAAACATCGCGTATATGCGGTTTTCGGCAGATGGAGGGCGGCTGCTGGTGTTGACCGAGTATCAAAACGTCTCCGTTATCGACCTGACCCAACCGGCGGCCAAGCCGTCGGCGACGTCTCCGTAGGCCGATTCATTTGTCTTCGGCGCCTTCGATTTCGTCCTCGGGCTTATCGGCTTCTTCGAGTGCGTTGTCGTCATGAGCCACATCGGCGTCGTCGATCCTTTCGGCGAGTTCTTCGAGCTGGCGGTGCCAATCGAGTTGGCGAACCATCACTGCGTTCTGCCGCCAGTTCGGCTGCACTTTGACGAAAAGCTCGAGGAAGACTTTTGTGCCCAGGATGTTTTCGATTTCCTTGCGGGCGTCGGTGCCGATTTTCTTCATGGTTTCGCCGCGCTTGCCGATCAGGATTCCCTTCTGGCCCTCCCGTTCGACGTACAGTGTGGCGCGGATCTTCACCAGAGTCTTTTTCTCCTCGAAGCTGTCGATCAGGACGGCGATGGCGTGCGGGACTTCCTCGCGCGTAGCGAGAATCGCCTTCTCGCGAACGAATTCCGCCGCGAGGAAACGTTCAGGCTGGTCCGTGAACTGGTCGGTCGGAAAATACGGCGGCGATTCGGGCAGTCGCTCGAGCCAGCCGTTCACAAGCTCCTGGCAGCCCTCGCCGTTCATCGCGGAAATCGGGTAGATTTCGGCGAAATTATAGAGCGCCGCGTATTTCTCGATCATCAACAGGAGCAGCGGCTTCTTCACGCAGTCGATTTTGTTGAGCAACAGAAACGTAGGGCCATGAAACCGCTTCACCCATTCCAGAGAGAATTCGTCTCCGGGCCCGAAATTCACGGACGCATCGACGATCAACGACAGCACGTCCACGCCTTCCAGGGCGTGCTGCGCTTCGTCCATCATCTGCCGGCTGAGCACGTTTTTGGCTTGATGAATTCCCGGTGTATCGACCAGGACGATTTGCGCGTCGTCCCGATTCACGATTCCCTGGATGCGGTTGCGGGTAGTCTGCGGGCGCGGTGAGACGATGGCGACTTTGCGGCCCACGAGCGTATTCACGAGCGTGGATTTGCCGGCGTTGGGGCGGCCCACGATGGCGACGAATCCGGAGCGGAAGGTCATGCGCGGTCGGCGACGATCTTGATGCGAAGCTCGCGGATGCGCGGACCATCGAATTCAGCGAAGAAGATCTGCTGCCAGCGGCCGAGCGCGAGGCGACCGCGTTCGATCCAGACCGTTTGTGAAGAGCCGACCAGCGCGGTCTTGATATGCGAATCGGAATTCCCCTCGGCATGGGCGTAGTTGGCTTGACGCGGCACGAGCTTGTCGAGAGCTGCTTCCATGTCACCGGCCACATCGGGATCGTAGCCCTCGTTGATGAGCACCCCGGCCGTCGTGTGCGGGACGTACAGGTGGCAAAGGCCTTCGGCGCAGCCGGAATCGCGGACGGCGGACTGAATCTCAGCGGTCACGATTTTCAGTTCGGTGCGGCGTGAGGTTTTAATGGTCAGCGCACGGGTGAACGAGCCGCTCGAGCGGGAGGCTTGCGTTGGCATCATCCCTAAAGATGCCATTCGGGGGCGGCAAGTTCAACCTCGGAACGTGAGGTGCCAAGAAAATAGTTCAGCTCGTAGCCGGCGGTGCGGGAAGTTGCGCAGCCTCTATGGACGCGGCGATTTGCCGCGAGACTTGGTCGCCGGGGGAACTTGCAGCGTCAGCAGCGGATCGCCGAACAAATTCCATGTGCGGCGGACGTCGGCATCCGTAATGCCCAGTTTGGCACCGAGCGTCACCTTGCCGATCGGCAGCGTTTGATTCGCTTTCCATTGACTGATCAAGGCCTGATTCATCGTCGCTTGCGGAGGGGCGTCGGTGAAGCCGGACGAAGCCCAGACCGCGACGGCGCCGCCGTTTGGCGCGAGCATCAGCGAGGTTGAAAGGCTGGTGGCGTAAACATCCTGGAAGAATCCGTTCAGGCAATCCATCAGGATGTAGACGGGCAAATGGTTCCCGTTGGAAAGCGCCGCGGCGGACGTGTCGTCGAACAGGTCGGCAAAGGACCACTGCTCTTCCGAGCCGTGGCCGATGTAGTCAACGATCAGCGACCCGCCATTCAGCGCCGCAAGGATTTGCGGTTTCACCACGCTGGGATCCTGTCCATTGGCCAGAATCTCGGTCACATCGAGCGACGCCGGGAATAGCGTGCTCACCGCGTTGGCGGTGACTGTGAAGTTCGAGTCAATGTTCTGGTCTGCAACCACCAGCGCCTGCTGATTCCAACTACCGGCCCCGGTTCCTTTTTCATAGCCCAGGATTTTGGACACGACCAGGTCCGCGTCCTCGACCGAACCGACTGGCAAACGGCCGATCGGGATGGTACCGAAACCGGTCTGGTTGAAATCCGTGAGCCAGTCGTCGGATGCGGTTTTGAACGCGGCTGTTTCGATCATGCGCGTTGGCACGAAATCGGTCTGCCCGAATCCGAGATAGTCACGCGGGTCAAACGATGCGTCGCCGACCAGGAGAACGGCTTGCGGATGCCTGTGCCAGTTGGTGGAAGCGACCTGCAAATAATCCTGTAGCGCGAAGGGACTCTTTTCGCCGTAGTTGAAGGCGTCGTAGATTTCGTCGACCGTGACCGTATCGACCGAAGTGCCTTGCGACTCGTGAAGCTTCACGAGGGGCGCGATGCTCTCTTCAAAATCCGGGTAAGAGATCACCGCCAGGTCGGCGCCGGATCGCGATTTATCGAGGGAATTCGGCGCATGATAGGCGAGGCTCGCCGGCGCGGAAATCTGGTCGCTCGCGAAGGCGAGAAGCGTGTGCTCGGCGCCCCGCCCGCCAGGTATCGTGAGCTTAATTCCGTAACCGGTGGCGTCGGGTGCGATCGGCCCGGTCAGCTGCGTGATCGCCAGCGGATCGGTAATGTCGAACACTTCGATCTGGGAGTTGCTGAAGCCGTCGACGTCGACCGTATCGCCGGACGATGCCGTCGACTCGAGCCAATCGGAATCCGGAGTATAGAGGTGGGCGTAGTGCAGCTGGATCGACTGTACGAGGCTGACGTCGTTATCGCCGTCGAGTGCCGTGAGCGTCACGGTGTTCGAACCGTTCTGAAGCAAGCTATTGCTGACCGCGAACGTCTGCGTGACGTTCGCCAGGTTCGCAAAATCGAGCTCGCCGACCGGGACGCCGTTGAATTCAATCGAGACGGCGTGCGGCTGTTGGTCGGTAACGCCTTGCAGCGTCACGTCCATGGTCACCGGCAGGCTGGATGAGGGATCGACGTGCGCGACGGTGATCGACTGATCGACGGGATCAGACGTGATGGTCGAGCCGAAGAAATTATCGTTGTTCTCGCCGTTCAGCAGAGCCGCAAAATAGACAAGCCGCTGCTGGAACAAAACAGTGAATGGGAAGCTCGGGTTCGTGCCGGCCCCGTTGCCGGCTGCCGCAACAGCCGAGATGCGCTTGCCCGCGCGCGAGCCTCGCACCAGCCAGTAAACACGCGTTCCGGAAAACGGTGTGTCGATACCGGTGCCGTAGAATTCGATCCTGTCGGTCGGGCCAAGAGTTCCCGACTGGTGCCCGAGGATCAGCATGGGCTGCTCCACACCTTCGGCATAGAGCTGAAGCGTGCGCACATCTGCCCCGGCGGGAAGACCCGCCGCCACGAGCTGGCTGCGCGTCACCTGATACCAGCCTTCCGCGGTCACCGAGATTTTCACGGCCGGTTCGCCATTCAGCGAGGCGGGAGATTCGCCGGCCGCAACCTGAGGAATCAGCGGCCGCGGCGTGTTGAGGACCCGCACGAGGGTGGAAGATGGCACACCCGCAGGCGCGGACGCGGCGGCGAACGAAGCCGCCTGATTCATTTGTCGCAACAAGCGCGCCTGAACGATCGGTTCCGAGTTCGAGGAAGCCAATTCCGCATACACCGGCCCGTGCATCGTGCGTGTTCCGTTGATATCCACGTCCTCGATCCAGTAGGAACCGAGCGAGCCGCCCTGCGGATCGATCCACTGGTAGGTTTTGGCCTTATGCTGCGGTTGTCCCCCGCGCATCAGCAGCGCCGATCCGGCGATCAGCGACGGATCGACTTGATGGCGGCCCTGCGAATCCTCACGATACAGATGGAACCCCAGATTTCGCGATTCTTCGCTCGTCTTCCACTCGAGCAGCACGCCTCCGCCCGGCCGCGTGAACGCACGGAACGAGGTCAGATCCACGGCTGTGGGCGCCTGGATCGTGGATATCGCCGTCGAGCTGTTGTTGGTCGAGTTCGGATCGACGGTCGTCGAGGTGATCGTTGCGGTGTTGGATGACGTTGTGGACGAGCTGAACGTCGCGGCATTCACGTTAATCGTGATGATCACCAGAGCGCCCACATTCATGTTGTTGAGCGTGCAGCTCACGGTTGTCGTCGCCGACGTGTACGAGCATGTTCCCTGCGAGGATGCAATTGAAACCGAAGAATACGTCACCTGGCCGGGCAGGACGTCCGTGACGGTTACGCCCGTCGCCACGGCCGGACCATTGTTCGTCACTTGCAGCGTATACGTGAGGTTCGTGCCCTGATCCACAGGCTCGGGCGACGCCGTCTTCAGAATTGCAACGTCGGCTTGCGTGGGCGATGCGACGGTTGAGGGCGGCGCCGACGCGGTATTGTTCGCCGTGTTGGGGTCCGTTGCCGTCGGGCCAATGGATGCCGCGTTGTTGACGGTGACTCCGGGCGCCGTGCCTGCAGTAACCGTCATTACGAATGTGAAGGTCGCGGACGTGTTCGCCGCCATCGTAGCAGGGCCGTTGCAGGTGAACTGGCCGCCGGAGGGAGCATTGCACGTCCAACCGGTCGGGTTGGGCGTGGTGGACGTAACCGTCGCGCACTGGAACGGCATGCCGCCGCCCGAGGGCGTGCACGAAAACGTATCCGTGAGGAGCGGATTCGACGCAGCAGCAGGCCCGTTGTTCGTGACCATAACTGTATAGGTGATCTTGTTTCCGGCAAGCACTGTGATCGGCGTGCCCGTTTTCGTGACGGCCAAATCGGATTGGCCGGCGGCAGCAACGATGGTCGTGACCGTCGCAGAGTTGTTCGTTGGATTCGGATCGATGGTTGTAGCCGATACGTTCGCCGTATCGGTGATGACCGTTCCAGACGCCACAGCGGAGCCAACGTTTGCAACGACAGTGAACGTGGTTGACGAGCCCACGGGGAGGGAGGCTATGTTGCAGAAGTAGGCAGTTCCGGAGCAGCTCCAACCGGTGGTTCCGGAGGCATACGCTATCGAGACGAACGTCGTGTTCACAGGCTGCGCTTCCGACAGAGCCACGTTGGCCCCCGTCCCAGGCCCGTTGTTGGTCACCGTAACGGTGTAGGTGATGTTGTTGCCGGCAATCACCGGATTCGGCGAACCGACGTTGGTGACCGCAAGGTTCGCCGTGGTCGCTGCACCTACAATTGTCAGCACGGTTGCGGAGTTATTGGCCAGGTTCGGATCGTTCGTGTCCGAAGTGGCGGAAATCGTATCGGTGATTTGCGTGCCCGTCGCCGTGCCGGCGTTAACGTTGGCGACCAACGTGAAGGTCGCCGCGCCGGATGCCCCGGCCGGAATATCCGCGTCCGTGCAATTGATCACGCCCGTGCTGTTCACCGCGGGTGTCGAACAGCTCCACCCCGCGGCACCCGATCCCGAAATTACCAGTGATTGAAAGGTCGTATTCGCCGGGACGACCTCCGTCATCGCGGCATTGATACCGTCAACCGGGCCGTTGTTCATCACCGTCTGTGTGTAGGTAATGTTGTTTCCCGGAACGACTGGACTCGGTGAGCCGGAATTGGTCACGGCAAGGTCAGCGCTGGCGCAATATGCTCCCGATTGTGCGCCTGGATTTCCCTGCACCGGCGAGCCGGACACAAAAACGCCGGGCTGCCCGCTGGTTGCGCCGTAGGCGTCGTCGGCGAGCGTAGTCCATCCAGGAGCTCCGCCGCTGACGCTTGCGCTCACCGGCGCTGAAGACGTGAAGAGTACGCCGCCACCGCCGCCCGCGCCTGGTCCGTGCCGGTTGCCCGGAAACGTGCCGGGCGTCTCCTCCGGCCAAGTAACCCCGCCGTTCCCGCCAACCGCCGAGGCCGTCAGGCTGGAAACGCCTCCGTTATTCGTCAATACGATGACAGTTCCGCCCGCGCCACCACCGCCCCCGCCGTCATTCTCGGTCTCAAGCGCGTTCTGCCCGTTCGCAGTGATCGACCCTGTCCCGGTAATCGTGCCCGCATGGATGATGATGATTCCGCCGCCCGCCGTGCCGCTGCTATTGATTCCCGAACAGGTCTGCGGACAGGTCGTCGTCGTGCTGCCGCCAGTATCGGTAGTCGGATTCCAAAAGGAGCCGTTGTTCGACGTGCCCGCTCCGCCGCCTCCGCCCATGACAATCGCGTTCGTCGTGACGGG
>Ga0210388_10002892_pt1 | contig 13429 bp, 16 predicted proteins | sample IncBWC19OmetaG_FD_155485 | JGI IMG/M metagenome (GOLD analysis project Ga0210388, IMG submission 155485) | Forest soil microbial communities from Barre Woods Harvard Forest LTER site, Petersham, Massachusetts, United States - Inc-BW-C-19-O ... | reverse complement strand
AGAAAAACTCGAAGCCATCTTCAACCGCACTCGAAAAGGCGGCGCCGAAATCGTCGCCCTGCTCAAGACCGGTTCGGCCTACTATGCCCCCTCCGCGGCCGCGGTAGAAATGGTGGAAGCAATACTGAAAGACAAAAAGAAGATCCTGCCTTGCGCCGTTTACCTTGAGGGCGAATACGGTATCAAGGGCCTGTTCGTAGGTGTCCCCGTGAAACTGGGTGCAAAGGGCGTGGAACAAATTATTGAAGTAAAGCTTTCACCGGAGGACAAAGCCGCCCTGGACAAATCTGCCGCGTCGGTCCGCGAGCTGGTAACAGTCCTGGGGGTTTAGCGGGACCCGAGCGCCGGCGCTTTGCCGTGACCGGCCAGAGGGCATCCTAGACGGAAAACTTCTGCGCCAGCGGAAACCTCCGCCCCACGCTAAACGCCTTGGAAGTAACCTTCAGACCCGGGGGCCCCTGCTTCCGCTTGTACTCGCTTCGGTCGACCTGCAGCGCCACAGCGCGCACCAGCTCGACCGGCAGCAGACACTCCTCGGCAATCTGCTCCGGATCCTGCAAATCCTCGACATACCCCTTCAAAATCCGGTCGAGGTCTTCATAGGGCGGCAAAGTATCCTGATCCGTCTGATTCGGGCGCAGTTCGGCCGTAGGCACCTTCTCCAATATTTCCTCGGGAATCCGCCGTCGTCCACGGTTCGCATGCCGCGCCAGGTCATACACCATGGTCTTCGGCACGTCGGAAATCACCGACAACCCGCCGGCCATGTCGCCGTAAAGCGTGCAATAACCCACCGCAAATTCCGATTTGTTCCCGGTGCTCAAGACCAGCGAGCCGAATTTATTCGATAGCGCCATTAACAAATTCCCGCGAATCCGCGCCTGCAAATTTTCCTCGGTAGCGTCTTCAGCCAACCCGGCAAAAGTCTCCCGCAGAGTCGCCCGATAACACTGGAAAGCATCGGAAATCGGCAGCACCCGCAGCTCAATTCCCAGATTCCCGGCCAGCGCCTTCGCATCGCGCAGGCTCGCATCGGAGGAATACGGTCCCGGCATCGCCACGCCCAGCACATTTTCCTTGCCCAGCGCATCCACGGCGATCACCGCCACCAGCGCCGAATCGATCCCGCCACTCAACCCGATCACAACTTTCTTGAACCCGCACTTCCGGACGTAATCCCTCGTCCCAATCACCAACGCCTTGTGCGCCGCCTCATACTCATCGTCCATCCCGTCGCGGATATCGCCCTTGCCGGTCACGCTGTCAAAGAACACCAAATCCTCGTCGAATGACTTTGCCATCGCGGCAACGCGCCCGTCCGGCGTGAACGCCACGCTCGACCCGTCGAAAATCAGGCTGTCGTTGCCGCCCACCTGGTTCACGTAAACGACCGGCACGCCGCGTTCTCGCGCCACCGCGCCCAGCATGTCGTGCCGCAACCCGCGCTTGCCCAACGTGTAGGGCGACGAAGAAATATTCAGCACCAGATTGCTGCCTTTTGACACCAGTTCCGCCACCGGATCGCGGTCGTAGAGGCGCTCAGGCCAGAAGCTCTTGTCGTTCCAGCTATCTTCGCAAATCGTGATCCCCAGAGTATGCGCTCCAAACGTAAACGCATGCTGGGTCGTGGCAGGCTGGAAGTACCGCGTCTCGTCAAAGACGTCGTACGTGGGCAGCAGCATCTTGCGCTGCTCGAACAGGATCTTTCCGTGCGCGATCAGCGCTGCCGAGTTCGCCACCGGCTTGCCGGTATTGTCCTGCGCCTTGCCGACAAAGCCCACGAGCGACGGCAGCGTGATCTCCTGCGCCAGCCGGATCAGCTCTTGCTGGTTGCGCTCGGCAAACGAAGGCCGTTCGATCAGATCCTGCGGTGGATAACCGCAAATGCAAAGCTCGGAAAAGACAGCGATCTCCGCCCCGCCGGACTTGGCCTCGCGAGCCATCTCGAGAATCCGCGTGCGATTGCCTTCAAAATCACCAACGGTCGGGTTGAACTGAGCCAGGGCTATCTTCATAAGGACGGAATAGAATACGGTCCACGCCTCGCGTTTTCAATGATTAGAGTCATTGCCGCATCGAGAAGGATTCCTCGTGGCATCGCCGGGTCGATCAAGACCATCCAGCGCCCAGGAATCCCTCCCTCGGTCTGGCTCGGTTCCTGCAGAAAAAACAAAAGCTCCCGAAGGCCGAGCCTCCGGGAGCCAGAAATCATCCAGCCTGTGGGCAACAATTAAACCGTAAACGAACTGCCGCAACCGCATGTGCTCTTCACGTTCGGGTTATTGAACTTGAACCCCGCGCCCTCGAGCGTCTCGATATAATCGATCGAAATCCCGTCCAGATACATCTCGCTCATCTGGTCAACCAGCACCTTCAATCCGTCGAATTCGTAGACATTGTCGCTGGCTTCGTTAACTTGGTTCTCAAACGCCATCTTGTAGCTGAAGCCCGAGCATCCGCCTCCTACCACCGCCACGCGCAGCCCCGTCGGCATTGGCGTCTGCGACGACAAAATTTCCTTAACCTTCGTAACTGCCACCGGCGTCAGTTGAACCGACATAACTACCTCCCAGGTTTGCGCGCAATCAGCCCATCGAGCGCGTCAAGAACTCCAAAGCCATTATATCAGATTTGATGCTCCCGCGAACGTCCGCGAACCCCTGATTTTACATTCGGTTACTGGACAAGAAACTTTCTCGCCCCGCCCCCAAGACAATCGCCCGCAAAACCCATAAACTGATTCGGCCCATGAAACACTTGGTCACGCTAATTCCCGGCGACGGAATCGGCCCTGAAGTCTCCGAAGCCGTTCAGAAAATCATCGCTGCAGCAGGCGTCGAAATCGAGTGGGAGCCTACCGCCGCGCGTGGCGAGCTCGAACGCCGCGGCGTCGATTTCATGCATTCCGGCGTGGTCGAAGCCATCCGCAAAAGCCGCGTCGCGCTGAAAGGCCCGCTCGCCACCCCGATTGCTTCAGGCCCTCCCAGCATCAACGTCGGCCTCCGCAAAGCGCTCGATCTCTACGCCAATATCCGCCCGGTTAAGAATCTCGCCGGAATCGCATCGCGCTTCGAAGACGTCGACATGGTTCTCATCCGCGAAAACACCGAGGACCTCTATGCGGGCCTAGAACACGAAGTCGTTCCCGGCGTGGTCGAAAGCCTGAAAATCATCACAGAGAAAGCCTCCACGCGGATCGCCCGTTTCGCCTTCCAATACGCGCGTAAATGGAAGCGCAAGAAGATTCACGGCATCCACAAAGCCAATATCATGAAAATGTCGGACGGCCTCTTCCTTACCTCGATCCGCAAAGTAGCCGCCGAATATCCCGACATCGAATACAAAGAACTCATCATCGACAACGCATGCATGCAGATGGTCCTCAAGCCCACGCAATACGACATGCTGCTACTCACCAATCTCTACGGCGATATTATGAGCGACCTCGCAGCAGGCTTGGTCGGCGGTCTCGGCGTGGTTCCCAGCGCCAATATCGGCGAAAACGTGGCCATCTTCGAAGCCGTTCACGGCACCGCCCCCGATATCGCCGGAAAAGGAATCGCCAATCCCACCGCCCTGCTGATGAGCGCCATCCTGATGCTCGGCCACCTCGGCGAGGATAAAGCGGCGACTCAAATCGAATCCGCCTTACACAAAGTGTATCGCGAGGGGAAATCCCTGACTCGCGACGTCGGCGGCGCCGCCACCACAAAAGAATTCACGGAAGCTGTAATCCACTCCCTAAAGTAGCGCCGCTGACGGGCTTCGTCGCGCCATCGGCGATCGGCCCCGGCGCGCGTCTGCGATCCGCGGTTTTCGCCCCGTTCCTGTCTTTGGCAAGTTTCGGACCTGATCGCAATTTAACCCCGGGTTCCTTATGCCTCTCTTATTCCTCTCTCTGTAAGTTTAGGAACGCGCCATTCAGGATGTAGCGGCAAGAAGCGCCGCGCGTGAGCGGCGATTTTATTTCCAAGGAGCCCAGCCGTGAAACTTAACCCTGCGTTCTCCAAAACTGTTTCTGGTTTCCTATTCCTTGTCGCCTTGGCCTTCGTGTCCGCGCCTGTCTGCAAGGCACAGGACCAAGCTCCATCTCAAGCTCCGCCGCAGGCATCAACGTCCCCGGATAAAGAACCCAGCACGAGCACCGACCTCTACATCATGCTTGGTTCCGATTTCGACCGTCCCGGCCTGCTACCCAAAGCCAACTACAACATCGGCATCGGCCACACCTTCGGATTTCTCAAGAACGACCCTTTCGGCGATGAGCTCACATTTTCCTACACCTACGAAGACGCCGGCTCCGGCTTTTGGCATTCCGGCGACGGCTCCGACACTGAAAGCTGGGGCGTCATGAAAAATTTCGGCTTGCCGAAGACAAAGGTCGTGACGGGCTACACATGGATTCAGCTCGGCATCACCAGCCTGACCGGCGGTCAGCACGTCGAGAATCACCTCTACAACGGTGAATCGCTGGGTGCCGTCGTGCACTTCAATCTTCGAAACTCCATCTGGATTCAGGAGAGTTTCAACAAAGTCGTGACCCTACCGTGGTACACCACTACGAGCATTGGTTACACTAGAAGCTGGTGAACCGCTGCGCATGGAAAATTTCACGCCGAACGAAAAATCCCTCTCGTCCCGCTTGGCCAGGGGAATGGCGCTTTTGGCTCTGGCGTCCTGCGTCCTGATGTTTGCTCGTGATTTTGTGCCCGCGGCCACTCGGCCTGCTTGGACTGCGTCGCTTCCAGCGTTCCCGTTGCTGGCGATCGGAATTTCGTTTCTCGTCGTTCAGACGACGGCGCGTCAGCGACGGTCCCAACTGTTGAAAAACCTGTTGCTCGCTGCCACGTTCCTGCTCTGGGGCGTAGTGGAATTGTTACCGGCAAACGTCACGTCTAAAACCTTAGACGAGCTTGTGATCGCTCTCTTTGTCGTCGACCTTGCCTGGACCATTCTGCCTCGCCTGAGCGATTCGAGGAACCCGTTTGAGTAGCCTCGCGCATACCCACGGCCTAGATTCTGACGTCGAGCTCAACGTCGCGTTCTCCCGTCAGGCCGTCTATAGCCGTGACAGGCGATTCGATGGCCGCTTCTTTGCCGGGATCGCCACCACTGGAATCTATTGCCGGCCTGTTTGCCCGGTTTCTTTCGGAGCGCCGGATCGTATCGTTTGGTTTCGCTCTGCCGCTGCGGCAACCGAGGCTGGATTCCGGCCCTGCAAGCGATGCCGGCCGGACACCTCCCCCGGGAGCCCGGCGTGGTTCGGTACGGCCGCTGTCGTCTCGCACGCAGTTAAACTGATTTCCGAGGGCGCATTGAACCACGGCAACGTCGAGGGACTCTCCGAGCGTCTCGGTATTGGCTCGCGACACTTGCGACGCCTTTTCAAGCAACATCTGGGAGCGTCGCCTCTCAAGATCGCGCGCTCCCAGCGCGTCCAGTTGGCCGGGAATCTGATCGCGCATTCCTCAATGCCGATCGGGGAAATCGCGTCCTGCACGGGTTTCGCAAGTACCCGGCACTTCCATCACTCCGTTAAGGCGGCGTTCGGGGGCTCTCCTCGAGCCATTCGTCGGCTTCGCACTTCCCCGCTCTCCGCTGAGGGCCGCGATGCAGTCATCGTCTACCTGCCATACCGCCGCCCCTTCGATTGGGCCGCCTTGATTCGCTTCCTCGGTGAAAGAGCCACTCCCGGCGTCGAGCGCGTCGAAAATGGTTCCTATTCCCGTACCGTTGAATTCGGGGGTCTCGTTGGCGCGATCCAGGTGCGTGACCAGCCTGACCGTGGTTGTCTCGCGATGCGAGTTCGGTTGTCGAAATACGATTGCTTGATGCAAATCGTTCAGCGGGCCACTCGCTTGTTTGATCTGGAGACCGACACGCTTCAAATCGTGCGGCATCTCTCTCGCCACCCCGCACTCACTGAAATCGTGCTGGCGCACCCCGGCTTGAGAGTCCCTGGCGCATGGGACGGATTCGAGATTGCGGTTCGAGCCGTCTTGGGGCAGCAGTTGACCGTGGTGGATTCACCGGCGCTCGTGGAAAGGATCGTGCGAACGTTTGGCCGGGCCGTCGAGCTCCCTGTTACCGGGCTCTCGTACATCTTCCCGTCACCCTCTATTCTGGCTACAGCCGACCTCAAAGCTCTGGGTGTACCCCACCGGGCTGCCGATGTGATCGGGGAGATGTCGCGCGCAAACTTGGTGCGCAAGATCAGATTCGAGGGTTACAACAGGCCCGAGCGATCGCTCGCGGTGCTTCGCAGCCTCAATGGCATTACCGAAGCCGCGCTCTCGTATGTCGCGATGCGCAGCCTCGGGGATCCGAACGCGGTTCCACATTGCGATGTTGGCATTCGCCGCGCTGTGCAATTGCGGGGAAAGGCCGTTTCGTCCCAGCGACTCTTGAGTTGGTTCCGGAATTTCCAACCTTGGCGAGCCTACGCTGCGATGCACCTCTGGTCTCATGCAAGACAACAAGGATCCAAGCTGCGGAGCCGCGACCGTACTTAGCCCGGCAGCGGAGTGGAGTGACGCCTGAAATCTGAATCAACAAAAGTCCGTAAATTCTCCGGCCCTCTGTGTCTCGGTGGCAGTTCTTGGTCTCAGTTCAGCGGCTCCATCGCGTGCACCGCGATCGTATTCGTCACGGTATCCATCACGCCGGTAACCTTTACTTTCTTCCCGGCATTCTGATTCGCCAGGTCCTGGTTATCAAGCTTGTAGACCTTGTCGCCCACCTGCAGCACAAACACTCCTCCCAAATTCTTTACGCAGTACCGCGCGCAATCCGCCGACGTCGTGCCAATCGCCTTTCTCTCGAGCATTTCCTGATGCGACCGGCTCAGCGAATGTACATTCAGCGCGCACTGCGAGTCCCCAACCTCGCCCTTGAAAACACGCTCCTTGTCGGCCCCTGTTATGAACACCGCGAACACGGCGCACGAAATCATCAGCACTGCAAATCGAACCTTCTTGGCTCCGTACATCTTTCCTCCCTGGCATTTTCGATGTCTTGCGCCCCGCCTGCTTTGGGGCCTCGCGCGCCTGCCTGTCACGGCAACACAACAAACTTCATGTGCATGCCCTCGTGATCCGCGCTGCAGATCACCGTGCAAACCACGACGTACTCGCCCGGCTCATCAGGCGCTTTCAGCATGAGAGTCTGCACACCGGGCCTGAGCCGGAAGTCCCAACCGGGCACATGCGAACGGTCTTTCGCCCGCAGCAACGAAAATCCGTGAATCGATCCGTCGCGCGCATGATCCTTTGCCTTCACCGCCGTGATCTTCAGTGTGACCTGCTGCCCTGCGTGGACCGTGATCACCGGCTCCTTCATGCCCGCGATCTTGTACCGGCTGTCGTGATCGGCCAGCACCTCGACCATCGCCGGTGCATCCGCGGTCGGCTTTTGCACGACCGGCGCTTGCCAGCCCAACAACGCCATCATGAACGCGATGGGCGATGCAACGTGATGTAGCACGATCATATCCCGCCAGCTCCCCTTCCCGTTCGACCGCAAATTCTTACTGCGTCAGATACGCCACGATAGTCCGCATATCCTCATCCGTCAGGGTCGCGCGCACCCGCATGTGCCGTTCGATGGTCATCACCATCCGGGGCGGAAACTTGTGCGGCGATTGATGGCAGCGCCCGCAATTCGCGTGAAATCTCTTCTCGCCCTCATCGAGCAATTTCTGCGGAGCCGACTCCTGCGCGCCCGCGCCATTGCCCGACTGTTGCGCTGCCGCAACCCGGCCCAAAAGGAACGCAAGGCACACCAGCGCGAAAATTCCGATCGACATCGGCCGCCGCGCGCTCATCGCGCGTCTCCATGGCCCACCGGCACTGCCAGCCGGTACGTCACGCCCACCGTCCAGACGTTGGCATTGCCACCCTCGGCTGCAAACTGTCGCCCGTAGCTGCTCACAAACCGGACGTCGTCGCGAAAGTAGTAATTCAATCCGAACTCGAAAAGCTTCGTGTTCACCATGGGAAGATCGTCGTCTTCGTCCTCGAATTTCCCGAGGTAGTATTCCTGCATCCGCCCCACCACTTGCACGTGGCGCAACTCGTCCTTCCACACCGGCGCCTGGCTCAGCCGATACGCCCCCTCGACCCAATATCCGCTGCCGTTGCTTGACCGCGCGTATTCCGCGCGAATGTCCAGAGGCAGCGGCGGCGGTTGCCACGCGAGATGAAATCCGAATGCATTCGAATGGTCGGCTTGGAGCAAATGTTGAAACGATCCTCCGAATTCGAGGCGCGGCCCCGGCAGATAGATTCCCGCTCGCATGCCCCAGTCGCGATCAGAGTCAAAAGGGCTCGTCGTCAACTTCGTCGAAAAATACGTCGCGTAATTCAACTCCGCCTTCGGCGTCAGGTTAAATCCGCCGCGCAGCATCGCACCGGTCCCCGCGCCGCTCGGCCCCGTCGATATCGGGAGGATCAGCGGGTCGCTCTGCAGATTTCGTATCCAGACCGGATACAGCCGCTCGTTGAATATTCCAAATGGCGTGAGGTAGCGCCCGAACGAAAACGTCACGTACTTGTTGGCGATGTAATCGACCTGAACGTAATCGGCTTCTTTCTCGAGAGATCCCTTCCAACCCGGTCCCCTCGGATCGGGTATCAGATCCGACTCAAATGTGCCGCGCCCTTCGATCAGCCATTTCTGCCCGATAGGAATTAGCCCCACTGGCGAAATCAGCGGTTCCAGATTCGGCTGCCCTCCCTGCCACGCCGTGATCATTCCCACGCCCATAGAAAAAATCGGCACGGCAGTCACGGCCGGCAAGATCACATCGGGACCATTCGGATCGACCGGGCCTGCTTGTGGTCCCTGGGGCTCGGCCCCCGTTTGCGCGGGCGTTTGAGCCTGCATCTGTCCCTGCGCCAATGCCGCGGGCGCGATCGCCAGCGCAAGCAGCAACCATCGCAACCAGCCGCATTTCGTCGCACCGAGAGATACCGACAGCATCCGTAGCCGTGCCTATTGGGTCGTTTGGAGTACGAGCACGCCGAAAATGCCTTGGCTTGTATCGAGTTTCAATTCCGCGGCTGGAAGAATCAACTTGAGCACGTCCTCGTTATTCCAGTACGTCAATAGCGGCGTGGAACCACCTATACTTTATTCACGGAATAAAACTGGCTGGCCAGGAGCTTCGTTGACGCCGTACCTGTACCTCCGGCCAGTGGTGCTTACGGAACGCCGTGCAGGCCGCTAACCTCCGACCTTGGACCAGGCGCTAGACTTGAATGGAGAAGGAGTGCCCATGCCCAGCGCCGATACCCTCAAAACGGTTTACCGAGCATTGCGATGGGGCGCGCTCGTCGCGCTCGGGGCCATTATCGTGCTGGTGCTGCGTAAATCTCCTCCTCCCAACGTCGCTTACGACCCGAACGCATCCGCACGCGTCGAACAGAAACTCGCGGCCGCCGATCAGGCCAACGCTGCCGGACAGCCCGCGCAGGTTCAGATCGACCGCACCGAGCTGAATTCCTACTTGCAGCAGAATCTCCAGACCAGCAGTTCGCCCGCACCAGCGGCAGCTGGCGTTCCAGCCGGCGGTGGTTCGAGTGACGTGAAGCCCGGAGGCTTCTCGACCAATGGTGTGCCGGAGGACGGCACAGCCACACTGGATCAGGTGCAGTCAGCCGTCAAGGACGTGAAGGTCGATATGGACGGCGACTTAGTAAAGGCCTACGTGGTGTTCGATTTTCACGGAAAGGATTTATCGCTCGAGCTCGACGGGCATCTTGGGTCGCAGGACGGCTACCTGAAGTTTGTGCCTGTCGCCGGGAAGCTTGGTTCGCTGCCGCTTCCACAGTCCACGCTCGACGCCGCCGTTCAGAAAATGATGGAATCGCCCGAAAACCGCGAAAAGCTGAAGTTGCCGAACGACATCAGCGACATCCACATCGAAAACGGTCAAGCCGTCGTCAACTATAAACAATGAGTTGAGAGGCCTTCCCAACGGCGCTGTCAGGCGGTCGCCTTTTCTTCTACGATCTAAATCCAGCGGGCCAGATCGGCGTGTAGGCGATGTAGAGCATCCAGTACACGATTACGCCGGTAACGGAAACGTAGAGCCACAGAGGAAACGTCCACTTCGCAATCGCCCGATGGGCCGCAAATCGCTCGCGCAGTGCGCGCGACAGCGTGATCAGAATCAGCGGCACGATGACGACCGCAAGAGTCGTGTGCGTGATGAGGATTGTCAGGTAGATGGCGCGCGCGGCGCCGTGTCCGCCGAAGCGAATGACGCCGGCATTGAAATGAAAGTAGAGGTAGAAGCAGAGAAAAACCGCCGAGCAGATGAACGCCGCGACCATACAAAATCGGTGATATCGGATTTTGCCGCTGCGGATAAACGCAAATCCGGAAAGCAGCAGCACAGTACATGCGGCGTTCAACGATGCGTTGACGGCCGGGAGTGAAGTGAGCGGAATCAGATGCATCGGAGACCGGAATCGAGCGGCACACGAGCAGTCATCGCGTAATCAAGCGATCGAGCACCAGCCAGGCGAGCAGGATCGGGATGTGCGCGACGGTTGCGTGCATCAGCCACTTGGCTCGGAGGTTGGTTCGCGAGCGGTTGGCCCAAAGCCCGACTTGAAGCAGGATCATGCCGAGTAGCAGCGCTCCGAAAAAGTAGCCCTTCCCCGCCATGCCGAGCACGGATGGCAGTGCACTGACCCAGACCAAAATTGCCGAGGAGGTGATAATCTGCCGGAACGTTGCGTCACCTTTTTTATCCACGACCGGGAGCATCTGGATTCCGGCGCGGGCGTAATCTTCGCGATACATCCACGCAATAGCCATGAAATGCGGGAACTGCCAGAAGAACAAAATCCCGAAAAGCACCCATCCACCGAGCGACAGTGAGCCATGCGCAGCAGCCCAGCCGATCAGCGGAGGCAGCGCACCTGGAATTGCGCCTACGGCGGTTGAAAACGTGGTGCGGGTCTTCAGCGGCGTGTAAAGCCCGAGATACAGAACCGAAGTCATCACTGCAACCAGCGCCGAAAGCCAGTTTACGGCAAGCAACAGCCACAGGGTGCCTAGCAGGATCGACGTGACCCCGAAAATCAGGACTTCGCTCGGCTGGAGCGTGCCCGAAGGCAGGGGGCGCGCGGCCGTGCGGCGCATCACCGAATCCATTTCGCGCTCAACGTACTGATTCAGAGCGGCGGTGCCTGCGGCGACGAGAAGAGTGCCGCCCAGGGTGTGCAGCATCAGCGCCCAATCGAGCGGGCCGCGTGAACCGAGGTAAAACCCTGCGACCGTGGTCATCGCCACGAGAAACGTGACGTCCGGCTTGGTCAGCGCGACGTATGCCCAAGGCCTTTCGAATGCGGAGAGTGTGGTGGTTCGGGACTCGCTCATCGCGTTAGGCCCCTGCCCTTTCGGGCGAATGCTTGACGGCATGTGACTCCGCGGCAACACGCGCGGAGGACGGAATCAGCCGGAAGCAGGTGAGCGTGAAAAGCACCGCGGCGGCCAGCGTGAGTGCGCCACCCAGAACGTGGGCGACGGTGAGCGTGGCGTAGGTGACCGTAGGCTGCGATTCGTCGGCGGCGCGTACGACGGCCCAATATGCCGCGCCGCCGAGCAGAAGTTGAATGCCAAAGAAGGCGTGCAGCAATTTCGTCACGCGGCGCAGGTCACGAACCTCCCGGAAACGCTTCTTGGCGGCAACGCCGGCCCAGATGATGAACAGCGTGACGACGCCCGCGCCGATCAAGTGCGGAACGATGCCGAACGCGCCGTGGCGGAAGGCCGCGCCCAGGATGAGCTGCACCAGAATCGATGCGGTCATCAGCGATGCGAGCACGCGCAGGCGTGGTGAACCGCGATCTTCCAGTTGCGCAAGCTTGCCTTGCCACCACGGGCTTAGGTATAGAGACAAACCGACAAGGGTGATAAAGAAAATCTGCGCGAGCGTGGCGTGGGCCGTGGCTGAAATCGAGGGATAGCCCTCCAGAACGCGGAAGCCCCCGAGGGCAGCCTGCGCGATTACCAAGATCAGCGCCGTCCAGCTCAATTTCTTGGCCAACGGCCGGCGCTCCGCAAACGTGATCGAGATTGCGAGCACGAGGGTCATGGTCGAGACGATGGCCGCAAGAACGCGGTGCGTGTACTCAAAGCGGATGCCGCCGATGAGCGGTGGGATGAGCCTGCCGTAGGCCAGAGGCCAGTCGGGAACGGAGTCGGCGGCGCCGTTGCTGGTGACCATCGCGCCCGCCATCATCAGCAAGATCGTGCAACAGGCTGTGGCTACCGCGAAGCGGTACGGGCCGCGAGACGTTTGTGCTAGGTCTGAAGACATCAGAATCGCGAAGGGACTTTTTATTGTACGGAGCGGCCGGCGAAAACGCAAAAGATTCTGCGCGGCGGCCGACAAGTCACACGGAGTTTCCAGCCGGAGATTTCGTGAAGTAGAGCGCTCCTTGCCGCCAAACAGGGAGCCTCGAGTTTTTTCATAAGATTTGCGCGAGACGGTAGCTACTATAGGGGTTTTGAACCGATCTCGGAACCTAGGCCACGACGGGAGAACCCATGACGAAGCGACAACCGTCCATTCGAGTTCCATTTGACGCGACGCCCGGAAAAATGCGGCTCGAAGAGATGCGCGATGTGCTGGTCGAGACGTATGCGGTGAATGACGCGATGAATCAGCTATTGCTTGCGAATCTCGATCCGCGGGCGTGGCGTGCGGCCTGGCCCGGAGCAAACAGAGGCGGGCGCACGATTGCGGCGATCTTCGCGCACCTGCATAACAACCGACTGGTGTGGCTAAAGCATTCGGCTCCGCATTTGAAATGCCCGGCACCGCTCGATCCTCACCGGTGCACGCTGAAGCAGGCTGCGGCCGCTCACAAAAAGAGTGCGGCGCAGTGCCTGTTGATGGTGCAAGAGGCACTTTCGGGTGATGCGAGGCGGCGGATGACGAAGTTCTCGCGAGGGGCATGGACGCAGACGTGGCCAGCCGGTGCGACGATGTTTGCGTATATCTTTTCGCATGAGGCGCATCATCGAGGGCAGATCACCATGCTGGCGCATCAGCTGGGTTATCGGTTGCCGGTGAAGGCGTGGGCCGGCATTTGGTGGTGGGAAAAATTGTGGAAGCAGATTGGATTGACGACCAGGCCGCGCTAGTCGCGTCTCTGTTCCCCATGGTGCCGAGCGAGCGATGGCCGACACTGTAACCAGACTCGGCGACTCGGTGCGAGAGGTGCAACGCAGCGGGCCTGGCACTTGAATTACTTCTCTCATCTGAAGATCGCGGACCAGGCGGTGTACAATCCCGCTTGTAGGCGGCAGTTCTACTTCCAACCTGCGTTATCGATTGGGGCGGAATGCGAACCATTCGGATAAGACCGGCCGGCGCTGTCGTGTGTTGTCTTCTCGGCTTCCCGGTGGCTTG
>Ga0210388_10002891_pt1 | contig 13430 bp, 13 predicted proteins | sample IncBWC19OmetaG_FD_155485 | JGI IMG/M metagenome (GOLD analysis project Ga0210388, IMG submission 155485) | Forest soil microbial communities from Barre Woods Harvard Forest LTER site, Petersham, Massachusetts, United States - Inc-BW-C-19-O ... | reverse complement strand
TTGGCCATCTGCTCGTTGGCCACGACCCAGTCATGCATGTTGTCATTCATCACGTTCGGCCAGTAGAGGTCCTTGTCGCCGACTTCCATCCATAGGCGAATGGGCTTGACAGGCGAGCTGGGGATGATGTGCTCGTGGAACTCCCATGCGCCATGCGGGGATTGCGGATTGTAGGGCCACTGCTGGTTGACATAGGTGCCAGAATAAGTGAGCACGCGGTGATACCACTCCGGGTGATACCAGGCCATGATCAGCGCGCAGGAGCCGCCGGAGCTGCCGCCCGTAGTCGCGCGGCCGTCGGGGTCGTGCGTCAGCAGCACATGCGCCTGCGCTTCGACCAGGGGCAGCACCTCGTGCTCCACCCACTCGGCGTAAACGCCGGACATCGTGTCGTATTCCAGGCCGCGCTCGCTGCCCTGTGCGTCGCCTCCGCCATTCGAGATGGAAACCGCAACCATGGTCGGGACCTTGTGCGCAGCGATCAGGTTATCGAGCACCGTAAACAGCGAGCGATCCGGGCCGTCCGCGCCGACGATGAAGGGCGCGCGGGTGCCGGAAACGTATTGCGCAGGGACGTATACGGTGACGTGGCGCGTCCACGGCGCTGGATGGCTGGTAGGCACAAGAAGCTTAGCCGGGTCAGACGGGTCCGGCGTACCAAAGGTGCCTGGCTCGCGCGCAATGCCGGGATAGAACTTGCTGTCGGCGGAGCTCATCGTGAATTCGACCACCGTTCCCTGCGGAATTCCCGGCTGGACTGAGGATTCCGGCGCAGGTGGATGCGTCGGCCCCAGAATAAAGTTGCCATCCGCATTGGCCGGAGCATTGGCGCCGTCGGGAAGTTCTGTGGCTTGCACATAGCCCGGCGTGTGTGGATCGCGCGTAGGCGGCGCCCCACGCTGCGGTCGCGGTGCTGGCGCTGGAGCGGGCGTGGCCTGTGGCGCGGGTGCGGTCTGCGAGATCGCAAGGCAGGTGACGACCGTGAAACCGACAGCACACGCGGCGATTGAAATACGATGCATAGCGAAATCCTCTTGTTTTTGCTGCGTGGTACGACTACTTGGGAGACTAAACCATCGCAGTGCCCGACGTGAATCGCGTGCGGTGCAATGAAATACGATTGCAGGATGGGCGTTCTTCTCGACATTCGCGATCTCCACATTCGCTTCGGCAAAGCGGAAGCGGTCCGCGGCATCAGCCTGCACGTTGAAGAGGGCGAAGTGTTGGGTCTGGTGGGCGAATCCGGATCGGGCAAGAGCGCTACGGCGCTAGCGATTCTGGGCCTGCTGGGGCCGGCTGCGCAGGTCGAGGGGCAGATCCTCTGGCGCGGCGCCGGCGGAATGGCTGACTTGCTGAGTCAAAGCCCAGCAGCGCTTCGGCGGCTGCGCGGACGCGAGATTGCCATGATCTTCCAGGAGCCGATGACCGCCCTGAATCCAGTAATGACCGTCGGACGCCAAGTGGCCGAAGGCTTTGCGGCACACGCTTCCTCCTTTACGGGCCGCGAAGCAAAACGGACAGCCATTGCCGCACTCGAGGCCGTGTCGATTCCCGATGTGGCACGCCGCTATCGCGATTATCCACACCAGTTTTCCGGCGGCCAGCGCCAGCGCATTCTCATCGCCATGGCCCTGATCAACAAGCCGCGTCTGCTGATTGCCGACGAGCCGACCACGGCGCTCGATGTAACGGTGCAGGCGCAGGTGCTGGAGTTGCTGAAGGACCTGCAACGGCAGCATGGCCTGGCCATGCTGTTCATCTCGCACGATCTTGCCGTGGTGGAGCAGATGGCCAGCCGAGTGGCTGTAATGCGGGCCGGGCAGGTGGTGGAAACAGGGAACTGCCGTCAGTTGCTCACCAAGCCGGAGCACGCATACACGAAGAGCCTGCTGGCCGCGGTGCCAACGCTGCGGACGGACAGGGACCGCCCATTGGCGATGGTGCAGGATGAGTAGCATCCGGGTTCCCGGAGCCCCAATTCCGCTGGCAACGGGTCGAGTCGGCGATATACTCTCCCCATGACCCTCCAGTTGGGAACTGAGCTGCCATGACGCCACCTTTGCCACATCTGGCATGTATTTGCGCCTCGGCCATGCTGGTAGGTTTGACGGCCTGCTATACCGCGCCGGTGGAGCCGGGACAAACCGCGCTGCCCGTGCAGGATGCCCGCTCATTCCACAACCCGCACACCGGCAAAAAGTCCACCAAGCCCGAGGCCAGCCAGCAAGAGCTCTTCGATTACGTGCGTGGAGAGCTGCTCGCACTCAGCCCCAACGATGGCCTCAACGACAATCTCGAGGTCGCGTTCGATCCGGCAACGTCGGTGCTCTCGGTCACGCAGCCCGACGGGCGCTGCGACATCTTCCTGAGCGCAATCGACGCCAACAGTCTGATGTGGCAGACCGTCGATCCCAGCGAGCCCTACCATACCCGCGACAAGGTGCTGCGCATAACCTTGACCTCGCTGAGCGGGCAAAAAGCCAGAACCTGTTACGACAGCCACAACCAGGTAGACACAAGCGTCACCACGAACCGCGCCCGGCTCCTGTTTTCACAAACCAAGTCGAGCGCTGTGCCCAATTTCACTGACGCAATGGGAAAAGCACTCAAAAAGCTGGTAGTGCTGGCGGGGGGAAATGGGGAAAAGGAGATTTTCTGAGGCGTGGCGAGCGGTCCGGAGTGATGGAAGGGAATTAGCCGTATACTCTTCTCATGCGGAATGAGTTCACGGCAATCATCGAGCGGGACGGCGATTGGTATGTTGCCTGGTCGCCGGAGATTCCGGGCGCCAATGGCCAGGGTCGCGACGTAGAAGAGTGCCGGGCCAGCCTCGGTGCGGCAATTCGGCTGATCCTGGACGATCGGCGTGCGCATGGGCTGCGCGGAATCCCTCCTGAGGCAATCAAGGAGATCGTGACCGTGCAATGAAGCGCGATCGCTGCTTCGTCATCTGCGCCTTCATGGCTGTTACCTGAAGCGCGAGGGCGGCTCACACTCGCTCTGGTGCAATCGCAATACAGGACAAGTCGAGGCCGTGCCAAGACACACCGAGGTTGCGGACATCCTCGCGCGAAAGATTTGCCGGGGGCTATCGGTGCCAGAGATTGGGCGGGAGTGAATCGATGGGATAAATGAATAAACCCGCCGCCCCCCGGCGAACCGAGGGGCGATACGTGGCGCGAAGGCAGAACTATTCCGCCGCGACTTCTTCCGCGGCCGGTTCGGCAGATGGCTCTGCCGCAGGAGCTTCGGAGCCGGCCTCAGCTACCACCTGCACCTTCACATGCGCAGTCACCTCGCGGTGCAGCTTGATGGCTACGCTGAATTCGCCCACGCTCTTCAGCGGCTCGTTCAAAGCGATCTTGCGGCGATCGACCTCGAAACCTTTGCTCGCAATCTCCGCGGCGATGTCCGCTGAGGTAACGGAGCCGAACAACTGACCCGACTCGCCCGTTTTGCGGGTAAAGCTGAGCACCAGCGGTTCTAGCTTGGCGGCCAGTTCTTCCGCCTGCACCTTTTCAGACGCCGAGCGGCGCGCGGCAGCGAACTTCATCTGCTCGATCACAGCCTTGTTGGCGTCGGTAGCCTGCAGCGCCAGCTTGCGCGGCAGCAGAAAATTGCGCCCGTAGCCATCCGCGACTTTCACTACGTCCCCGCGATGGCCAAGGTTAAGTACATCTTCTTTCAGAATAACTTCCATGGGAAACTCTCCAATGCGCCGTGGGCGCTCTTGTCTTTCAGGTCAGAGCGCAGGCGTCCGATTGAAAACTGCTCCGAATCTCTGACCGTCCTCGAATCTGGGTGCCCCAGGTCTCGATTTTGAGACCTGGGAAACCTCGGACCTAAGCGCACAAAATCACGCAGCCAAAGATTTAGTGCCTCGTCGCGAACGGCAGCAGGGCAATGTTCCGGGCCTGCTTGATTGCTCGTGTAAGACGGCGCTGGTGCGTGGTGCAGACGCCGGTAAGCCGCCGAGGCACAATCTTGCCGCGCTCCGCCACAAAGCCCTGCAGCAGACGGACGTCGCGATACGGAATGGCATCAATCTTCTCGGTGCAGAACTTGCAGACCTTCTTGCGGCGGAAGAACTTTCCGCGTCCACCGGGTCCGCCTTGGGGCCGTCCACCGGGTCCGCCTTGGGGCCGTCCGCCGCCGGAACGGGGAGCCGGACCGGAACTGGAACCGGAGCTAGGACCGGATTCAGATGCTTGCGATGCGCCCGAGTCGGACGCCCTTCCAGGGTTTTCCTCTGACATAATGTTTCCTCTTTACTCTCTTCGGTTCGCCTCGGCGCATCGGGCGCGAGGGGAACAATTGATTGACTATCCGACTGACTACTTGCTTACGGTATTGGGTGCCCTAGATCTCGACTTTGAGACCTGGGATCGCACAAATCTCAACCGGCAAACCAAAGCCTGGGTGCCCCATCCTTGCGACGTTCTTGTCTTTGTCGCTAGGGTGGGAAACCACAGAAGCAAGACCTACACCACCGCCGGAGCCGGCTCAGACGCCTCAACCGGTGCGGCAACAGCTGCCGGTACGGGCGCAGGCGCTGAAGCCGGAGCCGAATGCTCTACCTTGCGCCGAACTCCGCGCAAAGCCTTCACCTTGGCTAGCCGCTTCTCTTCCTCGTCAATGCGCACGGTGATGAACTTGATCACCGGCTCAGTAACCCGCAGGCGGCGCTCGAGCTCAAGCACCACCGGCCCGCCGGCCTCAATCGTGAGCAATACGTAATTGCCGTCGTTGAACTTGCGCACCATGTAGGCAAGCTTGCGCCGGCCCATCTTCTCGACATTCTTCACCACCCCGCCGCCACCGGTAACAGTGGTGGAGAAGCCGGCAATCAGCTTGTCGACATCCTCTTCAGCCACATCGGGCCGAACAATGAACATTACCTCATATACACGCGACATCAGCATTCCTTTTCCGCCGGAGCATCAACTCCAGCTAACACATCTCGGACTGTTCCAAGTCAATCAGTCCCTAGTCCCTAGTCCCTACGTCCCTAGTCCCTCAGTCCCTGTCTTTCCGATTGAACTCGTTCATCGCCGGCCCCGGACCTTGCTCGAGGATGCGCCTCGTGGCCGTTGCCACCCGGTCCAGCACCTCATCCAGAACCGTCAAATCCCCCTTGCGCATGGGAGAAAGCAGATAATCCCTTCCCGACCTTCGTCCCCCACCGGCTGCGATAGCTTCCGGTGGAAGAGCCAGCCCCACGCCAATGCGCAGGCGCAACCACTCCTGACTACCCAGGGCGCCAGTAATGCTGCGGGCTCCGTTGTGCCCGGCAGGCGAACCGCGCTCCCTGATCTTGATCGTTCCCAGCGGAAGGTCGAGCTCGTCGTAGATCACGAGCAGGTCTTTCACGGGGTCGACTTCAAACTCGCGAACCAGAGCGGCCACAGCCAGCCCGCTCAGGTTCATAAACGTCTCCGGCTTCGCCAGGATCACTTCCCGCCCTGCGATGCGGCAGGTTGCGGTAGCGGCCCGGCAGCGCCGGTTCCCGACCACAACGCCCTCTTGCTGGGCGATGCGGTCGATAGCCATGAACCCTGCGTTATGCGGGGTCCACACATAATCCAAACCAGGATTGCCGAGGCCCACAACGATAAACGGGCCGCGGCGAATCTCGGAACTGGAGCTCCCAGCGAGCGATTTCTGCTCGCCGGGGTTAAGGGGCTCACTTGCATCAGCCAAGGCTTACTTCTTGGCCGCAGGCTTCTTGGCGGCTGCATCGGCAGTCTTAGCCGCGTCTTCCGGCTTGCCCTTCTTGGCAACTTCCGGCTCGGCGGTGGTGGTTGCCGCGGCAGCGGCGGCAGCAGCGGCTGCATCCACTTCAGCCGGCGTCGCAACTTCCTCGCGGATGGAGACAACGTGAGCCACAGTTGCATCTTCGTGGTTCAAATACTTGATCTTGTCCGAATGCGGCAGACCGCTCACACGCAGCACGCCGTGCATCTCCAGGTTCGAGACATCGACGTCAATATGGTTGGGAATGTCGGCCGGAAGGCACTCGATTTCGACTTCGCGCATCACCTGGTCAAGAATGCCACCGGAAGCCTTCACGCCCACGGGAATGCCCAGCAGCTTCACACGCACGCTGACGCGCAGTGCCTTGTCGAGCGCGATCCGCTTCAGGTCGATGTGGATCAGCTGGTCCTTGATGGGCTCGCGCTGCCAATCGACGATCATCGCTTTAGCCGCGGGCTGTCCCGTTACTTCCACATCGAAGATGGTGTTGTGGCCGGTCTCTGAAAACAGAATCCGGGAAATCTGCTTGGGGTCCAGCTCAATCGCCACCGCAGTGTGGCCGGAGCCATAAAGGACGGCAGGAATCTTGCCCGCAACCCGCACACGGCGAGCCGCATTTTTGTTGAACTTACCCTCGCGGGCCTTGGCTACTACGACTTCTGGCATTTCGTCTCTCATTTCCTTCGTATCGGGCACGGCCTTTTTTGGGGTCCGCTCCCTTTGTTGGGGCAGCTGACAGCTAACAGCTGACAGCTTGCAGTTTTCATTTCTCAGTCAGCGACCGCCATCGACTCTCGATACTGCGGGCCCTTAGAACTGTTAGCTGTCAGCTAATTAAACAGCGAACTAACACTAGTCTCCAGGTGAATGTTCTCGATAGCCGCGCCCAGCAAGCCGGCGATGGAGAGCACTTTGATCTTTGGGACTTTCTGCGCCGCTTCGCGCAACGGAATGGTGTCTGTCACCACCACCTGTTCCAGACGCGAGTTGGCAATGCGATCGATGGCCGGCCCCGAAAGCACGGCATGGCTGGCGCAGGCGTAAACCGTTGCAGCGCCTGCCGCAAAAAGGGCATCCACGGTCTTCACCAGGGTGCCTGCAGTGTCAATAATGTCGTCGAGAATCAGGCAGCTCTTGCCGCTCACATCGCCGATCACGTTCATCACCTCGGCGACGTTCATGTCGGTCCGGCGCTTGTCCACAATGGCCAGCGGCGCTCCGATCTTCTGCGCAAAAAAGCGCGCGCGCTCCACGCCGCCCGCATCCGGCGAGACCACGATCAGGTTGGGAAGCTTCAGATCGCGGAAATAACCCACCAGGACCGGGCTGGCAAAGAGATGATCGACGGGGATGTTGAAGAAGCCCTGAATCTGCGCCGCATGCAGATCGACAAAAAGCGCTCGGTTGGCGCCGGCGGTGGTCAGCAGGTCAGCCACCAGTTTGGCGCTGATCGGCACGCGCTGCTTGTCTTTGCGATCCTGGCGCGCGTAGCCGTAATACGGCACAACCACCGTGATCCTGGCCGCCGAGGCCCGCTTCAGCGCATCAATCATCACCAATAGCTCCACCAGGTGCTGGTCCACCGGATAACACGTCGGCTGCACCACAAAGACGTCCACTCCGCGCACGTTTTCGAGGGATTGGAAGTAGATTTCGCCGTCGGCAAAACGCTGCGTTTTCGCTTCGCCCACGGTAACGCCGAGATGGCGGGCAATCTCCTCAGCCAGCGGCCGGTTGGCCGTGCCGCTGAAAAGCTTGAAACGCTTGTCTTCAGTCAGGCTGCGAGCGCGCTTGCGTTCGGGCAGCGCCTTGCCGTCCTTGGACTTGGCGTCCGCGGACGGCGGGTCCTTGGGCAGTTCTTTGCCCGTGCCGTCCGGCTGCGCGTTCGGTTGCTTGTCTTCCAGCGTCAACGTCACTGTTCCCGTTTCCATCTCCGATTTACCCTCCAAGCTGGTTGGCTTTGGCTGTTTTTCGGGGCCTTGATTTGGGGCCTGGCTCAGTAATCGGGGAATCAGAAAATGTCGCCTCGTCCGCGCCCTTGACTGATCCCTGATCCCTAAACCCTGTCCCCTGCTTTTAACTGGCTGGGCGACTAGGATTCGAACCTAGACAAATGCCTCCAAAGGGCATTGTCCTACCATTAGACGATCGCCCAACTCCTTAACTTTCCAAACCCTTTGGAAAGCCCTGATTCAACAGCCGAAGGCGAGTCCCTCTCGCAATGCGGCTGACTGTCAACGTTCTTCTTGCACAATCATTTCGCGCCAGTAAGCCTGGCGCGGCAGCGTGCGCGTCAACTGACTCTCCACATCCGCCGCCCGCAACCGTTCGCGAGCTGCTTCCGCATCTCCGCGGGTCAGGTACAACCCGAAGAGAGAGGAACCGGACCCGGACAGCGAGGCCATCAAAGACGAGGGATGGAGGGCTGCCTCCGGCGTGCCCGGGCCCAAAAGAATGCGCTTGATTTCTGCAAGGGAAGGATGCTGGGCAAAGACGACGCGTTCAAAGTCGTTCGCAATCCAGCTCAATATCCCGGTGCGGACAAGCGCGGACTCCTTTGGTCCGGCCAGGTTCTCCCCAAATGGAAGAACACCGGAGGAGCCAACTCCCTGCCCGCCCTGCGGAATTGCTCCCGCAAAGGCACTGGCATAGGCACGGCTCAACTCATTTAGTTTATCTTGACTAGCCTTCTGGGTCAAACCATCGGCGGAGCAGAGTGCATCCCAATCGCGAAACGCCTGCGGCGTGGAGACGCCAATCTCCAGCGTAGCCACAACGCACCAGGTCGGCTCAATGTCCGGCAGCGCCTCAACCACCTGTCCCCGATCGGTTCCCAGAACCGTCCCGCCAACCAAAAACAGCGGCACATCCGACCCCACCTGCGCCGCAATCTGCAGCCGCGTTTCGCCCCATCCGGCCCTTTCATCCCACCACCGCTGGGTGCCCCCGGTCTCGCTTTTGAGACCGGGGGAACCTCGATCCCGCTTCGCAATTCCGAGCTCCGCTTCCAGCCCCACCAGCGCCGCCACGGCGTTCGCCGACCCAGCGCCGAGCCCCCCCTGCACCGGCAGCCGTTTCTCGATATGGATATCAACCTCGGCCGCCACGCCAAGCGATTCCAACGCCAGTTCCACCATCCTCCACGCCGTATTGCGGCCGTCCGTAGGAACACGCTCGTCATTTGAAGTCAGGCGCAGGACCGTCACTTCAGCAGGCCGCGCCGTAACAGTAACAACGTCGAAGAGTTCCAGCGTCTGGTAGACAGTGGTCAGCCCATGAAAACCATCCGCCCGCGGCGCACCGATATAGAGCCCGAGATTGATCTTCGCGTGCGAACGGACGGCGGTAGCCATACCGGAATTGTAGAGCGCGGTTGCTGCATGGGTCGCGTGCCCTGCTGAGAGCAAAACCCGATGTCTGTCCTGGACGCCCCTCAGCTCGGCGGCCACCAGGGCTGCAGGGAGGGATGGAGCCGCACCATGTACGCGACGTAATTAGCCGAGAATGTTTTCGTGCCATTCGGCGTTTGTGCCAGGAATGAGCGCATTTCCTTGGATGTCGCCACTGCAGACGCCGTGCCCGGCGGCGTGGTGGCGCCGTTGGTCAGGCCCTGGGCACGGAACAGATCCCAGCAATCGGTGATATACGGCACCATATGCAGGGCGCTGAAGACCAGCGCCGAATAGTAAGCGCCCATGGCGCCGTACACAGGAAAATCATGAATCGAGAACGGGCTGCCGATAAACATATCCTTATTCGGCTTGAAAATGGTCGGGCTGAAATACTGCTCGATGGAGGGGTAGTCGATGAACCCCAGGATCTGGTTCTGTTTGAGATCCCACAGGACTCCGCGTTCCACCCACAGCTGAAACTGCGATGGATTCCACGGAGCGCTGCTGGATGTGGAGTGTCCTTTCGGCGGCGGCGAAGCGAATGTGCCGGTCAGTTTGACGGCATACACACCAGGAATCTTCGATCGGACGGTCGCCGAGGCGGACGGCTTCGGCAAGAGAGACTGCAGATGAACCGGGCCGGCATCCATAAGAAACCTCACTCTCAATACAACGGCGGAATTGTAGCAGGCCGCAATATTGAAATTCCAGGCTTTGACAAGAGCGGCCAGTTCGAACGCGGCTAATCGGGCGAGCGCTTTTGCCCCGCCGGGCCTAAACGACTGCAGCCATAGTCGCTCGCTCCGCAAAGTGTCTGGCATCCCGCAATGCGGAAACTTGGTCACCCACCGGCAGAAACTCCATCGCGACATTATGCCGATACTTCAGCTTGTCCAGCTTGCGGAAAATGTTCCCGTAGTCGATCTCCCCAGTCCCCGGCTCGTGCCTTCCCGGCACGTCTGCCACGTGGATCAGCCCGATCACATCGATGTGCTTGTCCAGCTTGTCAATCAAATTCCCATAACTCATCTGCTCGTGGAAGATGTCGTAGAGAAACTGCACCTGCGGGTGGTTAACGGCGCGCACAATCTCAATCGCCTCGTTGGCCGAGGTGAGAAAGTATTTCGGATTCTCTTCCAGATGAATGCACTCCAGCAGCAGCCGCACCGGCTGCCCAGCGATTGTCTTTCCCTCAACCAGAGAAGCGGCTCGTTTCAGGGTCTCGACAGAGGCTTGATGCTGGGCTTCGCGGCTAAGTGTGGCGACCAAATTTCCCGAAAGCACGATCATCGCAGGACAACCGAGAGTCTCCATCGGCGTCAGCCCTTGCTTCAGTTCCGCGAGAAAAGCATCGCGAGTGCCGGGGTCGGCGACGCCGTTGCGCAGCCCGGCCGTAGCGTCAAACTCGATGCCCAGCCGCTTGCGCGCGGCGTTGGCGCGTTCGAACTCCGCAGCAGACCAGTTTTTGTATTCGCCCACCAGTTCGATCTTGCTGTATCCCGCCTCCGCAACCTTGGCCAGCCGCTCTTCAAAGGGCAGATTTTTGAAGACGGTCCAAAGCATGACCGAAAGCCCAAACGATGCAGCACCGGCAACAGGGGTCTGCGCGAATTCGACAAGCGGCAGCGCCGCGCCCAGTGCTGCTCCGGCAATGGCCTGGCCAAATGTGCGGCGATTCATGTTTGCCTTTCGCTCTTTTCTCGCCCCTGAATTGTCATCCTGAGCGAAGCGCCCTTCAGCGGAGTCGAAGGACCTGCATTTGCACTTCGGAACTTATGCAACGAACATTCGACTCGGTTCTCTACGGATTCTTCGACAATTTCCGCGAGCGGCGCAAATCTTCCCAATCCTTAACCGTCTCGTCGGCATAGCGCAGCCCGAATCTGCTCAGCGCTTCCGCAAAGCCATTCCCAGAACCCAGGTAGCCTGCAATCACCGCTGGATCTCCAGACCGCGCATGTCCCCGGGCCAGCAATTCCCCGCAGACTTCAGCGAATGCCGTCAGCCCGCCGCCCGCCAGGTCTTCCAGATCGATGGAGCCTTTGTGGTCGTTCAACTGGCGCACCAGGAATTGCCGCGAGCCGATGTGCGTCCATCCCAGGAACGGGTCGGACTGCAACTGCATGGCGCGCTGCCCGTCAGCGGTGCGCTTGCCGTTGTGGTGGTCTGGATGCGCATGCGGCAGATAGCTGTTATATCCGGAGTCCGGCTCCTCTTTGATTTGCAGAAACAGCGGGTCGTTCGGCCCGTTGCCCTCGAAATAGACGCAATAATCGCGCAGCCCTACCGAGCCGGTGCCCACCACCTTAAAAGCCACGTCGATCGGCCTGTAACGAGACAAAAGATGCTGCCGCTGCGGCTCCAGCATTTCACTGTACGGCTTCAGCGAGGCCAGCACGGCCTCCGCCTGCGATTTGGAGACGCGCGTGAGCATCGGTTTCACTTCCTTGAACCGCCGCCGCGCGCCTGGCTTGTCTGCAGCCGGCTCGGTGAGCTGCTCCAGTGTGTGCAGCGGCGTGGCGCGCTCGGCCTTCATCAGCGCGGTGTGCACCGGCTCCACCTTGCTGAAGCGATGCACCAGAAAGTGGCCCATTTCCAGAAACGGCATCTTCACGAAGATCTTCATCTGGGCGGTGTAGCGCAGAATGCAATCCTGGACCGCGCGCATCACCGACGAGTCCTTGTGCCCCGAGCCGCGCCCGGCAAGTGAAATCGAGGCAGCCATCCGTTTCAAATCCCACTCAAACGGCCCGCGTATAGTCTCGTCGAAGTCGTTAATGTCGAATACCAGCCGTCCGTCTGGCGCGGCGTATGCGCCCACGTTGCGCACGTGCGCATCGCCGCAAAGTTGGCTCACGATGCCCGTGTTCGCCAGCGCCGCCAGGTCCGCGGCCATCACCGGCACGGCGCCGCGAAAATAGCCGAAGGGCGAATCGGCCATCAGCTCGTACTTGAGGTTCACCAGCGCCGGGACACGCCCGTGCATCGATCGCCGAAGAAGTTCCAGCGCGGAGTGCGTTCGCGCTTTGATGTTGAGGGTGTCGTGCGCCTGGCGGCCAAGCTCCTTGCGGCGCGCCTGGCCCAGCTTCGTGCGGTCCTGTAGAGTAGCCCATTGCATAGCCCGCACCATACTAGCTTGGCCGCAGCCCGCGCAACCGGGCGCACCCGCTGCGTTAAACTTACCGCTGGAAGCTCCGCACTCTAAACTCACAGCCTGAACATGCCGCTTCCGGAGGGGTTCATTTGACGCGCACTCGCATTTTTCTGCTTTCGGCCGCGCTGGCATCCCCTCTTGCAACATTTTCTTGCGCAGCCCAGGTTACTGATCAGAACACCTCCGACCAGAAGTCCGCGCCGCTCACCGTAGAAGCGATCTTTTCCCACGGCCCGCTGATCGGCCACCCGCCCGAAGGCCTCACTTGGTCGCCAGACGGAAAACATCTCACCTACATCGACAGCGGTGAGCTAGTCGACATCGATCCAGCCACGGCCAAATCGCACGTGCTGGTGAGCCGCGCCAAGCTGGCCTCGCTAGCCGGGTCCGGCGGTTCTGAAACCGACCGCGACCATCGCGAACGCTACAACATGGCCAGCTATTTATGGGCGCCGGACTCCGCGCATCTGCTCTTCGATTCATCTGGCCGTCTTTGGCTCTACGACCTGCACAACGGAACCGGCGTGCAGATCGGCTTTACCGGCAGCGCCTCGGGCGACGATCCAAAGTTCTCTCCTAACGGCGAAATGGTCTCGTTCGTGCGCGATCACGGCCTCTCTGTCCTGCGTCTCAAAGATGCCGGAATGGGTGCGACCCAGGTAGCTCAGCCGCCCAACCAGTCCACGCTCAACGGCGAAGTCGATTGGGTCTACCTGGAAGAGCTCGACGTGCGCAGCAATTACTTCTGGTCGCCCGATTCAACCCGCCTTGCCTACCTGCAGATGAACGAGAACGAAGTGCCGGAATATCCCCTCACCGATTGGATTCCAACGCACGCCAAGGTTGATAAGCAGCGGTATCCGCAGCCCGGCGATGCCAATCCCGATGTGCGCGTGGGCGTGGTGAACGCGACCGGCGGCAAAACACAGTGGGTCAGGCTGCCGATTCGCGGCGGTCAGGATTACGTGCCGCGCTTTGGCTGGGTCGATCGCAAGACGATATGGGCGGAAACCCTCACCCGCGATCACAAGCATCGCGACATTTATTTTGCCGATCTCGCCACCGGTGAAGTGCGCCCTGTGTTGCAGATGAGCGACGACAAGTTCATCGACGACAACTACGACGTCTCG
>Ga0210388_10002890_pt1 | contig 13434 bp, 11 predicted proteins | sample IncBWC19OmetaG_FD_155485 | JGI IMG/M metagenome (GOLD analysis project Ga0210388, IMG submission 155485) | Forest soil microbial communities from Barre Woods Harvard Forest LTER site, Petersham, Massachusetts, United States - Inc-BW-C-19-O ... | reverse complement strand
GTGCACGATGTAAAGTCCTCGTTGCTCCTAGAGCGGATTGCCGATCTCGAGAAAATTGAGGTCAGCGATGAGGAAGTGAACCGGGAGTTGGAAGCTCTGGCGAAACAGTCAAAACAGACGTCGGAGGCGGTGCGCGCTCGTTTGACAGAGGATGGGGGCCTCGATAGAATCCGGAATAGAATCCGCAGCGAGAAGACCCTCGAATTTCTTTATCACCAGTCCGCGTAACTTGAAAAAGACACGGACCACTTTCGACCCTCCCCGAGATTGCAAGCGGTAGTTCGGGGCGGAGTGTGGCAGGTGAACGTGAAACAAAATGATGGGAACAGGAACGACGCGCAAATGATGCTCGTTCCGATGGTCATTGAGCAGACCGGGCGGGGCGAACGCGCCTACGACATTTATTCCCGGCTGCTCCGCGATAACATTATTTTCATAGGTACGCCGATTGACGACAACATCGCCAACCTGGTGATCGCTCAGATGCTGTTTCTGGCGCAGGAAGACCCCGAGAAAGATATTCAACTTTATATCAACTCTCCGGGCGGCTCGATCACGGCGGGGATGGCCATTTATGACACTATGCAGTATGTCAAGAATGACGTCATGACCCTATGCGTGGGCCAGGCGGCCTCGATGGCGGCTTTGCTGCTGGCGGCCGGGCAGGCCAAGAAGCGCAACGCTTTGCCCAATTCGCGGATTCTCATCCACCAGCCGTCGATGGGAGGGTTGTCCGGTCAGGCCACTGATATTGACATCCACGCCCGCGAAATCCTGCGTATGCGGGAGATTACCAACCAGTTACTCTCGAAGCACAGCGGGCAAAAGCTCGACAAGGTGGAAAAGGACGTCGAGCGGGACTTCATTATGAATGCCCAACAAGCTAAGGAATACGGAATCATAGACGATATCATCTATAAGACCGGAAAAGCGGTATGATCTGCCTTCGCGCTTGCAGATGGCAGATAGCTGTTATCCGGATCGGGTTAAAGGAGTAGAGCCGAGTGAAAACCAAGTCGGGCTCCGACGAGATTTTGCGCTGTTCGTTCTGCCACAAGTCGCAGGACGCGGTGGCGAAACTGATCTCGTCGCCCAGTGATTATCCGCGCGCTTACATTTGCGATGAGTGCGTGGCTGTATGCAACTCGATCCTGGAAGACGACCGCACGGCGACTCCTCAAACCGCGGCGCCCAACCAACTGCCCAAGCCGCAGGAGGTCAAGACCTTCCTCGATGAATACGTCATCGGCCAGGAGCAGACCAAGAAGAAGCTGGCTGTGGCGGTTTACAACCACTACAAGCGCATCTTCATGAACCGGCAGAAGACCAACGACGGCATCGAGCTGAGCAAGTCGAACATCATGCTCATCGGTCCGACGGGGACGGGGAAGACGCTGTTGGCGCAGACTCTGGCTCGCATGCTCGATGTGCCGTTCGCCATTGTCGATGCCACCACGCTGACCGAAGCCGGCTATGTGGGCGAGGATGTCGAGAACATCATCCTGAAGCTTCTGCAGGCGGCTGAGGGCGACGTAAGCCGCGCCCAGACCGGCATCATCTACATTGACGAAATCGACAAGATCGGGCGCAAGGACGAGAATCCCTCGATTACCCGCGATGTTTCCGGCGAAGGCGTGCAGCAGGCCCTGCTGAAGATTCTGGAAGGAACGATCGCCAACGTCCCGCCGCAGGGTGGGCGCAAGCATCCCCACCAGGAGTTCACTCCGGTCGACACAACTAACATTCTCTTCATCTGCGGCGGGGCGTTCGTTGGCCTGGAGAAGATCATCGGAAGGCGGGTGGGAAAGAAATCGCTTGGCTTCCGTACCGGCGAGGAAGCGGAAAAAGAAGATATCGCCGTCTCGCGCAAACGCAACTTCGAATTGCTCAGCGAAATTCAGCCAGAAGATTTGATCAAGTTCGGACTGATTCCTGAATTTGTCGGACGGCTGCCCGTTGTAGGCATGCTCGAAGATCTCGACGAATTTGCCCTTATCGAGATCCTGACTCGTCCCAAGAATGCCATCGTCAAGCAGTACCAGCGGCTGTTCGAGTTCGAGAATGTGCGCCTGAAGTTCGCCGACGAGGCTCTGCGAGCCATTGCCCGCCAAGCCATGGCCCGCAAAGTGGGCGCGCGCGGCCTGCGCATGATTCTCGAAGAGTTGATGCTCGACCTGATGTTCCACCTGCCCAGCCAGAAGAAACTAAAAGAATTTGAGGTCACGCGCGAGATGGTTGAGAAACGCAGCGCGTCCGTGGCTTTGGAGAAGGCCGGGTAGTGAAAGAGGAGTAAACTGGTAGTGGACGGTTGTCATTAAGCGCGAGTCATTCACTGATAAACCCAGGGAGATTGAGTGACCACATCCAAGGAAAAATTCGAAACCAAGAAGCTGCCCATGATGCCCATTCGGGACGTGGTCATCTTCCCTTTCATGATGACGCCGTTCGTCGTGGGCCGCGAGTCCAGCGTGCGCGCCCTGGAAGAGGCGCTGGCCGCGGACAAGAAAATCTTCCTGGCCACCCAGCATGACGCCTCGATCGACGAACCAAAGTCGAATGAAATCTATCAGGTGGGCACCATCGTCAACATCGTGCAGAGCCTGAAGCTCCCCGATGGCAACATCAAAGTTCTGGTCGAAGGCATCGAACGCGGCCGACTGCTGCAGGCCACCGATTCGGATGGTTACATGCAGGCTTCGGTACGGGTTGCGCGTTATCCCGTAGAGATGAATCCCCAGATCGAAGCCGGCATGCAGCGCGTCACCACGCTGTTTGAGCAGTATGTGAAGCTGTGCCAGGCGCTGAATTACGAAACCATGATCTCGGCCGTGCGGATGGAAGATCCGGCCAAGCTTACCGACATTATTTCCGCCAACCTGCAGCTTTCCATCGAAGAAAAACAGGAACTGCTGGAGATTTTCGATCCTTCCGAGCGTTTGAACCGCATCGCCGACGTGCTCGATGTGGAGATCGAAAAGCTCAACGTCGACCGCACCATCCAGTCGCGCGTGAAGCGGCAAATGGAGAAGGCGCAGAAAGAGTATTACCTCAACGAGAAGATCAAGGCCATTCAGAAGGAACTGGGCCGCGGCGAAAAGAGCGAGTTCGATGAACTGAAGAAGAAGATCGAATCCGCCGGCATGACGAAAGACGTGAAAGACAAGGCGCTGCAGGAACTGAAAAAGCTCGAAGCGATGCCGCCCATGTCGGCCGAATCTACGGTCTCGCGCAATTATCTCGACTGGCTGCTGGCCGTGCCGTGGAAAAAGCGGTCAAAAGAAATCCGCAACATCTCGCGCGCCGAAAAAGTTCTGAACGAAGATCACTACGGGCTGGAAAAGATCAAAGAGCGCATTCTCGAATTTCTCGCCGTGCGGCAGTTGGTGAAAAATCCCAAGGGCTCGATTCTCTGCTTCGTCGGACCTCCGGGTGTGGGCAAGACTTCTCTGGGTATGTCGATCGCCAAGGCCACGGGTCGAAAATTCGTCCGCATGTCGCTTGGCGGAGTGCGCGATGAGGCCGAAATACGCGGCCATCGCCGCACCTACATCGGCGCCTTGCCCGGCCAGATCATCCAGATGATGAAGAAGGCGGGCACCAAGAACCCGGTCTTCATGCTCGACGAAGTCGACAAGATGTCGATGGATTTCCGCGGCGACCCATCTGCCGCCCTGCTCGAAGTTCTCGATCCCGAGCAGAATTTCATGTTCGTCGATCACTACCTCGACGTGGAATACGACCTGTCGCAGGTTTTCTTCGTGGCCACGGCGAACGTGATGCACACAATCCCTCCTGCCTTGCAAGACCGCATGGAAGTGCTTCGGCTGCATGGCTACACCGAGCAGGAAAAACTCGAGATCGCGAAACAATTTCTGGTGAAGAAGCAGATGCTGCAGGCCGGCTTGTCGGAGAAAAACATCAAGTTTAACGACGAAGCGATCCTGGGGCTCATCCGGTCCTACACGCGCGAAGCTGGGGTGCGTAATCTGGAACGCGAAATCGGCAATGTCTGCCGCAAAGTCGCGCGCAAGGTGGTCAAGGAAGGCGAAAACTATACCGTCGCCGTCACTGGTGAGAACGTCAACGACTTCCTGGGCGTCATCAAGTTCCGCGACACACTGGCGCATGAAAAGAGCGAAGTGGGATTGGTCACCGGCCTGGCCTGGACCGAAGTGGGCGGCTCGATCCTGAGCACCGAAGCCACCGTGGTCGATGGCAAGGGCAAGCTGACGCTAACCGGCAAACTCGGCGACGTCATGCAGGAATCGGCGCAGGCCGCGCTGTCGTATGTCCGCTCGCGCGCGCACCGTCTCGGCCTGACACGCGATTTCTATCGGACTCTCGATCTGCACGTGCACGTGCCCGAAGGCGCCATCCCGAAAGACGGGCCCTCGGCCGGCATTACCATCGCCACGGCAATTGCCAGCGCGCTGAGCAAGATTCCGGTGCGGCGCGATCTCGCCATGACCGGCGAAATCACGCTGCGAGGCAAAGTTCTCCCCATCGGTGGGCTCAAGGAAAAGTTGCTGGCCGCGCATCGCGCCGGGTTGTTTGAAATTATCCTGCCGCGGGACAACGAAAAAGATTTAGCCGAGGTTCCGGAAAATCTGCGCACCGCCATGAAGCTGCACTTCGTCGACACCATGGATCAGGTGCTGCAAATTGCCCTGGAGTCTCCGCTGCCCTCGATCAGCGAAGATGTATCCAGCCAGCCAATCGCTCCTTTGACTTCCAGCACGGATGATAGTCCGGCGGCGCATCAGTAGACCGCGACTCTGCACCAGCGTTGTCATCCTGAGCGGAGTGGCCGTTCGCGATAGCGCACGGCAACGTAGTCGAAGGATCCCTCTAGGCCATTACCGAAATTAGCCCAGCCGGGAGTTCTCCCCGTACGCTCCTAACTCCCTGACGAATCTCCAGTGACGTTAAGCTGCAAGGGGTCCTTCGACTCCACAGATGGTTCGCTATCGCGAACCATCCGCTCCGCTCTGGATGACAATTCTTAGGGGGAACTGCCCGATCATCCCGATTTCCCTCGAAGCGGTACAATAGTGGCTCCTTACAATGTCTACCTCCGACCAAAGTCAGATTGCTTTTGAAAACGGGCCGGAGCTGCCGGCAGAACAAACGCAAGCCCGGACCACCGGAATCTTACCCTCCCAGGAAATCAGCAACCTGATTGCCCGCGGAAATATTATCGCCTCGCCTGCGATCAATCCGGACCACATCCAGCCGGCGAGCCTCGATCTGCGCCTCGGCGACATGGCGCATCGCGTGCGCGCGAGTTTTCTCCCCGGCCCCAACAGCACCGTCGAGGCCAAAATAAAGGAACTCCGGATGGCGCGCGTCGATCTGACCGGCGCTCCCGTTCTCGAGAAGGATTGCGTCTACATCGTCCCGCTGGTCGAAGAACTGAACCTGCCGGAAAATATTTCCGGCAAAGCCAATCCAAAGAGCACGACCGGACGCCTCGACATTTTCACGCGCCTGATCACCGACTACGGCACCGAGTTCGACCGCGTGCCGCCGGGATACAAAGGCAAACTGTATGCCGAAGTTGTTTCCCGCACCTTCACGGTCGCGATTCGTGCCGGGATGCGGCTGAGCCAGTTGCGGTTTGTGCAAGGCAATCCGGTCTCCGGCGACCGCACCATCCGGGAGTTGGATCACGAGGAACATCTCGTCTACATGGACGAAGAAGAAAGCCCGGGCAAAGCCCGCCTGCAGCGCGGCCTGAGAATTACCGTCAATCTGGAGGGCGCAGACGCAGGCGAGATCATTGCCTACCGAGCGAAGCGCTTTGCTCCGGCCATTGAACTCGACAAGATTAATTTCTATTCGTCGGAGGAGTTCTGGGAAGTCCGCCACCAGAATGCCAGCAAGAATCTGATTCTCGAGCCCGGCGATTTCTACATTCTTGCCTCACGCGAACGAGTTCGCGTTCCTCCCGACTACGCCGCAGAGATGGTTCCCTTCGATCCTTCCGACGGCGAATTCCGCATCCACTACGCCGGATTCTTCGATCCCGGATTCGGCTACGGTTCAAGCGACATCAAGGGAACCCGCGCCGTGCTTGAGGTTCGAGCCCACGAAGTTCCGTTCCTGATGGAGCACGGGCAACTCGTCGGCCGCCTGAACTACATGCCGCTGTTACGTCGACCCGACAAGATCTACGGCACGAATATAGGATCGTCCTACCAGCACCAGGCGCTCACTCTGAGCAAGCAGTTTCGCAAGGGCTGAGTCGCGAGGTTTGCAGAGTATGACAACCTCCGGGGCCATTACGATAGCGGTGCTGAGTGTCGCCTTTTACGTATGCGGCGGCCTTTGCATCTTTAGGACGAAAATGCTGGTGGCATGGGGAAGGAGGCGCTACGCGAAAAGTAAGCTTGTTCAAGGTCATCCACTTTCTGACATGGTCACGAAACCGTCGTATCCCGTTTACATCAGGTGTGCTGGAGTATTTATTTGGCTGTTGGCCTTCGCCTTTGACTACCTGGTTTTATTTCGCGGATTTCATTAGTCTTTAGAGACCAGCCAGCCACGTCCGCTTGCCAACCTCCGCCGCCGCATAGCACACTAGCGCATGAGGGTTATCGCGCGATTCCTCGCTGCGGCCACTAATGCCGCCCATTTTCCCGCTCCGGGTCTGCCGGAAGTCGCCTTCCTCGGCCGCTCGAACGTAGGCAAATCGAGCGTAATCAATACGCTGATCGGCGACAAGATCGCGCGCACCAGCTCTACGCCGGGCCGCACCCGCAGCATCAATTTCTTCGAAGTGCGCTGGCCGGGAAAGCCCCAGCCTGAGGTCATCTTCGCCGACCTGCCGGGCTACGGCTACGCCAAGCTCTCGCGCGAAATTTCCGAGGAGTGGCCCAAGTTCATCGAGCCCTACCTCAACGACCGGCCCACGCTGGCGTTATGTCTGGCGCTGGTCGACGTGAATGTCCCGCCGCAGGCCAGCGACCGTCAACTCTTAGACTTTCTTAACGCTTCAGGACGCGACTTTCTGCTGATCGCAACTAAGAGCGACCGGCTCTCCAACAATCAACTGCGCAATGCGCTGAAAGGCCTGGCCGAAGCGTATCCCACGGCGACCGTGATTGCCTTCTCGGCGAAAACCGCAGCCGGGCGAGACGAAGTTTGGAAGAAGATTCGCCAGTCCGCGGCTGAATTTCCTGCAGCAGCGTTCCAATCCTGAACTTTTCCGGTTACGGAAACTGCCCAATCCCTTCGTTGCCAGTGGCCGACACTTCCACTGAGTCTTGCGCCCCAAAGCTCCGTAGACTACGAGAGGACGTTTACCGCAACGGCAAGCCAGGCAAGAAGATTCCATCCCGGCGGTGCGGATAGGCGTTATTCATTCCCATGGCCGATGAAGAAGATGCCGGCGCGGCTTATCTAGCCGCCTTGAAGCAATCCTCCCCACCTCGGGCTGCGGGAGCGGCGCCGGCGCGCGCGCCCGTTGCGCCGCGTTCGCCTGAAACTCGACCCGTGGGTGCAAATCCTACGCGCAGTTCTGACAAACGCCGAAGTCCGCGATACCGCTGCCAAGGCAGCGCCCACATCAACGAAATCGACAAGGCGGTCGCGATCTGGACGACTTTTACCGACATCAGTCTTCATGGTTGTTATGTGGAGGCAACCACCACCTACCGTGTCGGCGTCAAGCTGGGGTTAAAGCTCGAGGCCAACGGTTTCCGGGTTGAAACGATCGGAGAAGTGCGCGTCTCCTACCCGCACCTCGGCATGGGAATCTCGTTCAGCCAAATGTCGGATGAAGATCGCGAGCGCTTGCGTGAACTGGTGCGCTCGATTTCGCGGCCGTCCGTGATCCTGGGAGCGCGAGTTGCCATGCCTACTCCGTCGACTCTGCGGCCAGAGGGTTCACCGCACGTCGCCAATCCGGGCGCAGCCCTGCAGGCGATGGTGAACTTCTTTGAAGACCGTCACATGATGGGCCGCGAAGAATTTCTCAGGATTCTGCGCAAGGAGCAGTAGCACCCGTCCGGCGTCATCCTAAGCGTAGCCGTTCTTCAGGCGGAGCGAAGAGCCTGCCCCTGAGCGAAGCCGAAGGGATCTCCCACTGCACAGAGCCCTTCTCCAACCGAGCCAGCCGTCCCATCTCAAAAAGCTCCCGCGGATTGTTATGATGGAGGCCCATGGCGCTCTACCTCATCACGGGCATCGGCGGCTTCATTGGATCGTCTCTAGCGCGCGAGTTATTGCAGCGCGGCGAGCAGGTTCGCGGAGTCGACAACTTTTCCACCGGCAAGAGGGAGAACCTGGCCCAAATTCTGCCACAAATCGACTTTCGCGAAGCCGACATCCTCGATCTCGACGCCATGAAGTCGGCGTGCGCGGGCGCGGATTACGTTCTGCATCAGGCGGCGATTCCGTCGGTGCCGAAATCGGTGCTCGATCCGCTCGGCAGCAACCGTGCAAATGTAGATGGCACCGTCAACGTGCTGGTGGCGGCGCGCGATGCCAGGGTGAAGCGCCTCGTCTATGCGGCCTCGTCGTCAGCCTACGGCGACACTCCCACGCTGCCGAAGCACGAGCGCATGATGCCGGACCCGATTTCGCCGTATGCCGTGGCCAAGCTGGCGAGCGAGTATTACCTGACTTCGTTTTACCGCTGCTACGGTTTGGAAACTGTGTCGCTGCGCTACTTCAATATCTTTGGTCCGCGGCAGGATCCGTCGTCGCCCTACTCCGGCGTGCTGGCCAAGTTCATCACCCAGATGCTGGCGGGCGAGCAGCCCACCATCTTTGGCGACGGCGAGCAGAGCCGCGATTTCACCTACATCGACAACGCGGTCGAAGCCAACCTGCTGGCCTGCAAAGCGCCCGCGGAGCAAGCGGCAGGAAAGATGTTCAACGTGGCAACCGGACGGCGGGTCACGCTCAATGAGACCTTCAAATTGCTGCAGCCACTAACCTCGTATGCCGGTGCTCCGATCTACGGCGCAGAGCGCGGCGGCGACATCAAGCATTCCCTCGCCGACATCTCCCTCGCCGAGAAGCATCTGGGGTACAAACCCAGGGTGAACTTTGAGGATGGCCTGCGACGGACGGTGGAATGGTATCGCAGTTCGCGGTCATAGAACGGGGCTGGGCTCGGGTAGGCATGGCTTTACCCGTGCCGCCAAACACCCGCCAACGGCACGGGCTTCGCCCCTGAGGCGCCCAGTGGATCCCAGCTTGGACGAGTTAAAAGGGCTGCCTTGACGAACGGACTACGAGCTCTCGTCTGAGTGCGGTGAGCTCTTCGACCGCCAAAGTATTCCTCAAATAGCCAATTATCGGTTTGGCGTTTCCCTCACTCCACTCGAGAGAGCCGTCGGCACCGAAGAACTGGGCGTCAGCACCGATCCGAAGTAGTCGATCCTCAAAACGGTCTAGCTCAGCCTCAATGTCCTGAGTTAGCCACAAAGCCCATTTTCGCCTTATCCCAGAGAAATCGGCGCCATTCGCCGGCCTGTAGGCTGGTCCTTCCTGGATTAGCGCGTAGAGCGCCCTCGATATTTCGCCGATGTATTCCTCACAGAAGCCCGTATACCTGTCGAATGCAACGATAGCCATGTGAGATGTGGCACCCATAGAAAAGGCGTTTTGCATTTCCGCCTGTTCCGTGCTGTGTCGCTGCGTCAGCCGTTGCAGGGAGCGGTCGCCAAGATACTTCGCGAGCAACAACACAAGGGCCGTTCCACCCGCAGCGCCGAGAATGTTCTGGAGGACTGCCCACCAATCCATACGTGCTCCGCTTATCGGATCGCCGCAACGCCACTACTGGTCCTCACCACCCATTCTTGAAACAAAACCTCGTCTGCGGCTACTGCGGCACCGTAGCCCGCCTCTCGATAGTTCCCAACGATTCGCTCCGTGTCTCCACCACTCGCGACAACAATTTCGGCGCTTTTCCTGGGGGCGTTCAGTAGCAACTTGCGGGCGCGCATATCAATCGGACTCAAACCGTAACCGCATATGACGATGCGGGTCGCCGATCTCAGCGCGGCGTCGGCTTGATGCCAAAGGCCGTCCCAGAACTCAACGTATTCGACCCCAGTATTGGGCTCGAAATAAAACTCCTTGGAGCGTGTTGGGAAAATCATTACTGGCAACGCAGCCCCTCCGCCCGCAAATCTTGGGTCGACTGCATCGGCGTACCCAAGGTACGAAAGCTCATTCTTGGCAATTACCGGGCGCGATCCGAGAGTGCCGCCGGGCTCGAATTGAAAGAACCCTGAGGTTCTCCCACCGAAAAGTAGCGCAAGCCAACTCGTGCTGCCATGCAGTTTCAAGATCTTCGTGGCGGATTTTGCCGGAAGGGTTTCAATCTGAAAGCCATAACCATCTCCTACTTCGAACTTTCCAGCCAGCCTCAGCTCGCGGTCGAGCAATACGTCGTAGTTGAAGGTGATAACACAGTCGCCCCGAGCAACAACGTCCCGAGCGAAGGACTGATAGGCAATTGACAACGACGCTGCTCTTCGCTGGATTTCAGCGAACCAAGCCCGCACCGCGGTCTGTAATACGCCGTATTCATTCGCTACGACAGTGCGCTTTGCACGCTGCTCCCTTGTCCCATTTTCGTACCTCTTGATCAGCTCTTGAACGTCCGTCATCAGATCTTCGACGTTCTGGATAGGGCCGAACAATTCTTCCAACAACCGCGCCGTTTCTGGATATCGGGCTGCGTAAGAGTCAGGAGCATGCCTAGCGTTCTTCATCCATAGCAACAGCTCCGACGCCATCGTCTTCGCAAGCGGGTATCCAGCGTCGTGTGACGCACCCGCCCCCAACACGTAGGTAGTCATTCTCCGCCCTCCCACCTGCCATTATAGTTAGCCACCACGAGAAGACAACAAAAGAGCAGGCCGTCGTTGAGAACCCGGCGCCGCTAGCGACCAAATTGGTCCTCATTACGTTGGTGATCTATTCTAGATTACCGATCTCGATAGAGTTGAAGGCATGACACTCTCGTCGATGGTAGTTTCGCGTGATTGGCAGGAAGTCAGTGTTCTCGAATGTATTCTTGGCGGCTTGCACATGGATGTGGCCGTCGAGAGTGAACCGCAACGAGCTCTCTCCCGGCTCACCAACTCCAAAGTCGACGCTCTGATCGTCGACTGTGACCTGAACGGCACCGGCCAGTTCTTTCGCGAGCTGCAACAGGAAGCTCCGCGCGCCAGCACGGTGCCGCTGGTGATCATGGGCCGCCGTCAGGGAAGGCACGACATGGAGGAAACCGGCGCCATGTTCGCTTTCGACAAGCCAATTTCCGTAGAGCAGGCGGTGCGCACGCTCTCCGCCGCGCGCAACATGATTCTTGATGGACGCCTGCGCTACCACCGCGCCGGCCTTGAAGTCCCCGTCACTCTGAGTGGCCGCCGCCGCAAGCAGGGCGGGGCACAGCTCATCAACCTAAGCCAGGGCGGACTGCAGGTTCGCGTCCAGGAGGGATTCGATGCCAGCGAAGCGTCCCGCATAGCGTTCGCATTGCCCGGAACCAAGAGTGCCGTGAAGGCTGAGGTCGAGATAGCCTGGTCGGACGATCGCGGAAATATTGGCATCCGCTTTGTGAAGATGCCCGCCGAGATGAAGCACACCCTGCGGCTCTGGCTGGCACAGCAGTACTTCGCGAACTAGGGAGCAGTTCTCAGTTCTCAGTTTCTAGTTTCTGGTTTGCACTCGAGCCGCTAGCGGAAGCGGCTCGAGTCTTCAGAAGGTTCTTCCTTTTGCAGCCGGGATACTGTTTGTGCCATTCTTGCGCCCAGACTTGGCCCTCCAAACACCGCAAACACAGCCCAGTACGCCGCGACTATAAAAGCTGCCGCTGCCGAGAATGTTCCCAGAGTCAATGACAATGGTGGAAGTTCGTGAGCAATGGAGAGGAAGATCAGAGCGAACAGGAGTAACCCTGCGATCACGATAAGACTATCCACCAGCCACGCGAGGGTGCGTCCTGATAGCGGCTGCGAAAGCCAGCTCAGCGCATACGAGTCATTGGCCTCATCGGTGAGATCTTTTTCGTCGTAATGTTGCAGGATCGGCGCTGCGTTCCGTCCGGCTAAGCCCGTCTGCAGCCGGATCGCCGGCCGCGGTCGAGGTGACAGAGTCAGCCCGTCGTCCTCCTCCGAAGCGTTCTCTTCAACGACATCGTCCTCACCGAGAATCGAGACCACCGAAGCCCCGAAGATCGAGGCACTCGAGGCCGACCGGGGATGGCCTGCGTCGCGGGCGACCGAATCCAGCAGGTTCGAAAAGATCCATTCGTTGATCTGACGACCTGTGCGTGCAGGCAAGTCAACAAAGCGGATACCGCACTGGCCCGAGGACCGGGCCCAGCAAACCTCACCGGAAGTTTCGACGCGCACGCGCGGAGATCTCAAATCGAAGTGCAGCCGGACGCGCTGTTGCGGATGCAGCGGCGCAACCGCCTGCACAGCGACACCTTCATGGTTGAGATTGCGGATGATTCCCCCGTTGGTCTCATCGAGGGTAACGTAGGTTAAGCTGCGCAGTTCATGCCGGTAGTGGGTGCGTGCCTGCCGCGGGGGGATGGAGACGACCTGCATATTCTCCGCCAAATGAACACTGAACGAAGACGAATCGCTCGGACGGGGCCCGTATCCTCAAATTCTAGTTTTGCCCACACCAAGCTGGCAGTGACAGGGTTGGTTCGGGAATCCGCGGGGGGAAAGGCCGCTTACCAAAGGCCATGGTCGGGTGGGCAGGCGGGTATCATTGCATATAGGGCAAAACCCGGTTAACTTACTGTTAAACCCGGCAAAAACCGGAGCCGGGCTGACCGGCCTCGGCCAGCGGGGCGAAGTCGAAGTAGCTACGCCAAGTAGTCAATTGACAGGGGCTCGGCGGGGTGCCCACACTCGGACTAAGCGATTGACCAGCCAGTCACAAATGGCAACAACTCCCACCAAACCCGAAATCGAAGTTGGTGACAGCCCGGCCGACGCGTCCGTGCCGGCGTGGCCAACAGAGCGGGGTGCGTCCGCGCCCAGAGAAGACTTTTTTTCTCCGCAGAGTCGGGCGCGCGGATTGCGCCCCTCGGGAGGCGACGCGCTGCAGGCGCTCCTTGCCTTCTCGGCGCTGCATCAGCAGGTGCGTCACCGGCGCGCGCTAGCCTCGAAGCAGAAAGGATTTGAGACGCTCCCTCCTCCGGCGGAGTTCGAAGCGTCCGAGCAATTCGTTCTGGATGAAGTGCTGCAATTGGTTGCGGAACGTGCGATCGCCATCACCGGAGCGGACGGGCTCGGCATCGCCCTCGCTGAGAATAACGAAATTGTTCTGCGCGCTTCGGCGGGAGCAATCAAGCCAGATGTTGGCCAGCGCATCCAGCGCGACTCAGCTTTCTCGGGAGCCTGTTTCCGCACCGCGCAGATCATCCGCTGCGACGACACCGAAACCGAC
>Ga0210388_10002889_pt1 | contig 13436 bp, 11 predicted proteins | sample IncBWC19OmetaG_FD_155485 | JGI IMG/M metagenome (GOLD analysis project Ga0210388, IMG submission 155485) | Forest soil microbial communities from Barre Woods Harvard Forest LTER site, Petersham, Massachusetts, United States - Inc-BW-C-19-O ... | reverse complement strand
CCCCACCGAACCAGCCGACCACCCCCCCACACCCCGCTACCCTAAACCGAAAGACCGCGCAAACCCGCGACACCAAGGGAAGTAAGCAACCGACATGCAAGACAGTAGATACGACCACCTGCACATCATCCAGCAGGTGATGGCCGGGCCGGCCCGGCACGGACTGCGACGGGCCATCGGCCGCCGTTAAGTCCTGGCCGCCCGGAAAATGGCGCGGATCTCGGCCTCGTCGAGGGCCCCCCAGGAGCGGACGGAGTGCGTCACGAGCTTCTTGTTCGCCAACAGTTCGTCCGGGTGCGATGGGAGCCCTTGCCACTTCACGGCCATCGGGTCCTCGGGCCGCCCGAAGTCACCGATGCGGTATCCGGCCGCCACGGCGAGCAGCCCCATGATGTGATCCTCGCCAAGCTTGCTCGTCGCCAGGCACGGCTGCCTGAGCCAGCCCTTCACGTACATGTCGTAGGCCGCGTTGTAGCTGTGAATGTAGCCGCCGCCGAGCACGTGCTCTCCCTCGGTGTAGCCATGCAGCCCGGCCAGCGCCATGAAGAGGCGGAGTCGACGCCAGCGCCGAGGGTGACGCAGCCCTCGGATGCCCGCCTCAACATGGAGCCTGCGCGCCGCCCACGACCAGTCCCGCGGCCGGCCGCTCGGGTCGATCCGATAGGAGCCGAGCAGACCCACTTCCGGGTTCTCGGCGAACTTCCGGGCCGCGCACTCCTCGAGTCCCACGCCGATGATCAGGGCATCGGAGTCTAGCCGCAAGATAATATCCAGGTGATACCGCTCAAGAAGCCACTGATAGCCGCTGGCAATCTTGACCCAGAGCCCGCCGAACCCACCAGGCGCGTGCGGCGGGGCTGGCAGCACCACGATTTCCGGCGACAGCTCTCGGACTCGCGCGGCGAATTCGGAATGCCTGCCCGAGTCATCGACAACGACGATAATCCGGGAATCATCGAGGTAATACAGCACGCTGGCCAGCGTGTCGCAGGCGGCCTCGACGTCCTTCGGACCGACCGGAACGACTACCCCGATGCGCTTATGCTCGCGCATTGTCACTCCCTATTCCCCTGCCCCGTCCACCCGTGCAGCAATCCTAAGAGCTCCTAGGTCGCGCGTCAGCGCCTGGTGGAATTTGCGCCTTCGAGCAGTCCTGTCATTTCGATAAGCGTCTTTTCCGCGATCTCGCTCCAGCTGGTCGCGGCGCAGTACGCGTGCGCGGCGGACGACATCTTGGCGAGGACCGACGCGTCGGCGGTGACGATGCCGGCGAGCGCGGCCGTGAGCTCCCGCTCCGTTCCGTCGTACCGGATAACCGCGTCATCGGGCAGGTCCGCCAAGCCAGGGAGATCGGGCACCACAAGCGGACGACCATGGCAGAGCGCGAGCACACCGCTTCCGCTCGTCGTAATCTGCCGATAGGGCAGCACCATTGCGTCGGCCTGCTGTAGCAGGCGTGTGACTTCCCGGTCGGGGATCCGCTCAAGCTGGAGCGTGACGCGGGTGCCCGACTTGCTGGCGAGCTTGGCCAGCTCGGCCCGGAGCGGGCCGTCGCCGCACTCGCCGGCCACCGTCAGGTGCGCGTTCAGCTCGGGAGGCAGCGCGGCGAACGCCCTGAGCAGGATGTCGACGCCCTTGTAGGGTCGTATCTTGCCGAAGAACAGCAACTCGCGAGGACCCTCGCCGTCGCCAGGGGCGCGAAGCGCGTCAAGGGGCACGGCCGACGTGAACGGCCCGTGTGGGACGACCACTCCCCTGCGCACCGGCATTCCCAAGGCCGCGAGCTGATCAAGCGTGGCTTGGGAGTGCGCGATGACGAGGTCGGACGCGGCGACCAGGCGCCTGCGTGCACCAAGATCGTCGTCGAATACCGGGGTTACCGGAAGCACGTTATGCGCCGTCCACACTAGGCGGAGCCCGAGCGGCCACAACATCCGGAGCCAGACCGCGAACCAGACCGCCGTGGCGCGCCTGACCGAGACGAACCTGGCCGAGGCGGGCACGCCGAAAGCGTAGACCCAGTGCAGGTGGACCACCCGCGCCCCGCCGAACCGCCGGACGACCATTTCCAACGGGAGTAGCAGCAAGTTGAGCGTGTGCGAGGGGGTAAGCGCGGCAAGGTGGGTAATCCGCGCCCCCTGGCGGCGCATCTCTGCGTACAGGAGCTGCTGATAGGGATTGGTCTCCTCGCGCGGGAGGACTAGGATCTTCATCGCCCGGTCAGTTCCGCTAGCACCCCGGCGCCAAACCACAGGTGGTCGATGAGCACCCGGACTACCCCGTGCGAGCGGTTCCGCCAGGCCGGGATAAGAAGGAGCAGCAGGTAGAGCGGGAAGATCAGCAGAAGCGGCAAGCCGAGAAACAGGAAGACCAGCGTGACCGGCAAGCCGATCAGGAACAGCGGGTACACGACCACCAGCGGGTCATTGCGCAGCACGCTCTTGCGCCGCGCCTTGTGCTTGCGGTATAGGCGGGCGCGGGCCTTGCCGTACGTGTAGGCACGGCGTCGCTGCCGTCGCGGCGTGCCGTAGTCGTGGGCGAGGATCGCGTCGGGGACGCAGCGGATCCGGTACCCGATGTCGTTGATCCGCCACGAGAAATCCACGTCGGAGCCGTACTGGAAGCTCTCGTCGAAGCCGCCCACGGCGTCGAACGCCGCGCGGCGGAAGGCGAAGTTGAGGGTGGGGCTCTCCCGCAGGTAGGTGACCTCGTCGGCGTGCTCGGGGGGAAGCTCGTACAGGATCTCGCCGTCTAGGTCCTGGGAGACCCCCGCCGTGACGCTCTCGCCGGTGTGCAGCGGCGCCACCAGGCGCTCCAGCCAGCCCGGGAGCGGCCGACACCCCGCGTCGGTGAACACGATGATGTCGCCTCGCGCGGCGCGCACGCCGGCGTTCCGTTGATGGGGGATGGAGACCCGGATTCCGGCCGCCGGCTGGAAGTCAAGCCACCGCACCGCCGGCTCGTGAGCCCGCCTGATGTGGTCGAGCCGGCCGCTCGACGCGTCGATCACGACGATCTCACCGGGCTCGGCCAGCGCGGCAAGCTGAGCGGCGACGTCGGTGAGCGTCTCGTCCAGAGCCGGCTCGTCCTTGCTGATAATCACAACCGAGATCATCGATGGAACACCTCTGAGCTACCGTCCGTGTACACAACGTCGTAATTGGAGTCGAGGAAGCGCGACGGGAAAGCATAGTTGGTGACGTTGCCGCCGAGTAGCGAGTTAACGATGTTGTCCTTTAGATTCACGTTGGTGGCGTAGACCCACGCATGCTGGTCGAGGGTCTCCGGCGTGATGGCGTCGAAGACTCCAGGACGGCTGGGTCCCGCTACCGTGTCCAGCCGGAGCTGCGCATAATAGTCGGCGTAGATGAACTGGCCGATCGGCGCGGTCTTGTTGACCCAGGCGGCGGCCGCGAGATCCGGCGCGGTCATGACGAACTCCTGGTAGTCGGAACCGCTGTTGGACAGGTTGGCGGCGGTCCCTCCGCCGACCACGACACCTCCCAGGCCTGTTGTGCCCAACATGAACAGGCCTAGCGAGGCAGCGCCTATGAACAGGATCGCCGACCGAGTCCACTTCCATCTCGCGCCGACCCGCTGGAACAGCCAGCAGATGCAGATCGCCAGCACGATCAGCGTCTGCAGGAAGGCACGCTGCGGGTTGTACTCCTGCGCGATAGTGCCGCTAACCCTGACAAGAAGCAGGATTGCCGTGCCCGCCAGGCCGAGCAGCCCTATGTGGCGGGCGATCAGCCGGGCCTTGCGCCGCAGCACGAGCATCAGCGCCGCGACGCCGCCCAACACGTTGAGGAACTGCTGTATAAGCAGGTCAGCCAGGTTAAGCGCCGAGGCCCCCAGAGGCGATGTCACGGGAGGGCCTGCGTCGTCGGCGGGCTTCAGCGCGTACTGCGCCTGGCTCGCATCGGGGAGCGGCGTTATGAAGCTGTCGTTGGTCCGGTAAGAGCTGGCGATGAGGCTCTGGTATTGGGCCGGGGTAACCGCCTGGTCCGACTCACCCTGCAGATAGGTGGCCACCACGTTGGTGCCCGAATTCGGTAGCAGGTTAAGGCCCTGTCCCTCCGCCGCCTGAACGAACTGCGACATGTTCGACGTGGAATGGGTGAGGGAGCCATACCAGAGGGTCGCGCCGCCAACGGACACAACACAAGCGAGCAGCGCCGCTCCCGTCAGCCGGGGAACCGCTCGGAACCACGAGGTCCCCCACTGGAGCACCGCGGCGATCGCTAGCAACGGAATCGCCAAGTAGGCCGTGGAGTAGTGGGCCACGACCATGCCCAGGCTCAGCAGACACACGAATGTCCACCGCGATCGTGTTGCCATGCTTGAGTCGAGCACCGCGCACATGAGAGCGCCGAACAGGACCATGGCGATCTCCTGCCTCGCCAACGCGGGCAGCTCCTGGAAGAACGTCTGCTGCATCACGACGAGGGCGGCCGCCATGAACGCCCACCGCCCGGTCAGCACGCGGCGGGCCAGGCCGAAGACGGCCACCGCGAAGAACGCGCCGATCACCGGGTACACGGCCTTGAAGATGAGCAGCGCGGGTATCCCGGACAAGGCATGCAGCTGAGCCGGCAAGACGGTCACGCTGAGCATGGCGCCGTACGCGTCGTTGGGGTGCGAGACGTGCCAGATGCCCGTTGTCACCGTCTGATTCAGCGAGTAGTACTCGCTTGATATGTCGAACCCGTAGACAAGGTCGCCGCGCAGAGAGAACGACCACATCATCGCGAGGGCCGTCGCGAAGATGATCACCACGAGCAGGGAATCGTCGCAGCGCGGCGCGAGCAGGAAGGCCGCGACCAGCGCGACAATCACCACCAGCACGGCCAACTCGGCGACGTGAGCGGTGTGACCGCTGTTAAGCCGGAGCGCACCCGCGGCCGACAGCAGCGGTATGAGCAGCGGCCAGGCCAACCTGACCGGCTGCGACATGCGACTCCACGGTATCGCGGTCCCCGCCGGCGCGTCCAGCGAGCCGACCAGCAGGGCGGCGCAGACGATCAGGAGCGAGATCAGCAGCGGTGCCGCGCGCAGCGGGGCGGATATCCCGACGAGCGGCCCTATGAAGTCGACGGCGAGGGCGGAGACCAGCAGCACGATCATCGAGGCGGCCGGCACGTAGACTGGATTCATGGCGACCGCTTCGCCGTCGATGCGCAGCGCCCGCAGCAGGATCACGCCCGGGATGATGAGCAGCAGCGGCACGAGCAGCACCTGAACGGCCCACACATCGTGCAGCGGGGTGAGCAGCACGATGAGCGCAAGCCCCGCCAGGTGGACCGTTAGCGGGCGACGGGAGACCTCCCGCTCGCTCGACCATTCGGGTTGCATGCGGTAGCGGACAGACACAGACTCCTGCTGCCTGCTCACTGCCACTCCGACGACCCCACGGATGCCTTCCCGGCCGACTGCTCTGTCTGGGTCGCCGCGGTCGGCGTGGCCGACTCAGGCACCAGGTGCCGGTACGTCCACAGCCCGTTTACGTAGCCGACGTTGCCGTAGGCCTCCTCCGCGAGCTGTACGTAGGCGTCGAGAGCGCATGCGGGCCGTCTTAGGATCACCGCGAGGCGCAGCCCCTTGGGGTACATGAGCTGGGGAAGCACGACCGCGGCGACGAGCAGCGGCGGGAAGAAGACGGCCGCGATCAGCAGGGCGAGCACGAGCACCGGACCGGGGTAGATGGTGGGCCGCATGGACGGCCACTTCCGGTACAGCCGGGCGCAGCCCCGCCCGTAGCCCCGGCTGCGGCGGAGCGTGTCACGCAGGCCCGGCACGAAGTGATGCTTCACCACGGCCTCCGGTGTCAGAACCAGGCGGCTGCCCGGGTAGTCGCGCGGCATCCGCAGGCACAGGTCAAGATCTTCCGCGCCGAACCGGAACCGCTCGTCAAAGCCGGTCTCAAGCAGTGCGCTGCGGAGGAAGGACATGTTCGCGCCGACCAGGGAGTAGACATCGCGCCTGTCGTCACGGTCCTCCGGCTGCCACTGGCGGAGCAGGTAGCGGTAGAGGCGGTAGAGCAGCTTCTCGCTCTTCGCAAGGTCGAGCTCAAGCGGGAGCAGCGGGTTGTTGCGCTGCAGGTAGCCGAGCATGAAACCGTCCGGCGCGCACGGGGTGACGCTGCCTCCCACTCCGATGGCGCCGGCGTCGTACGCGGCAAGCAGCTCACTCGCCCACAAGGGCTCTGGTTCGCAGTCATCGTCGAGGAACGCCACGACGGCAGCGGTGGCAGCCCGGACGCCGGTGTTGCGCGCCGCAGCCAGGCCGCGGTTGACCTCATGACAGATTACCGTCGCCCCGTGCTCCCGCGCGGTATCGCTTGTGCCGTCGGTCGAGCCGTCGTCCACGACGATAACCTGGAGCTCCACGTTTTTCTGCTCGGCTAGGGCGCGCAGGCACCGGTCAACTCCGGCCGCGCCGTTGAGCGAGCAGATCACCACGCTGAGGTCAGCCGACATGTGACGCGCCTTCCGTGACGATGCAAACCCTCATATGCCGAGCACCTTCGCAACCTGATCGGCGGCGGCGTCCCAGCCGTGCTCGGCCAGCCACGCCTCCTGGGCGGCGGGACGGTCGGCCGCCTCATCCTCTTCCGCAAGCACGCGCCGCACCGCGGCGGCGATGGCGGAGACCGAGGGATCACACACAACGCCAAACGCGGAGCGCTCCACCAGGTGCCGCGCCAGGTTGTCCGGCGCGGCCGTGGTCACGACCGGGAGGCAGCACGCGATGGCCTCGAGGACGGCGATGCCGAACCCTTCGCGCGCCGTCGGGAAGACCGCCACCCGGGCCGCCTTCATGAGCGCGTAGACGTCCTTCTGCTCCCACACGTCATGCCGGAAATCGACGGCATGCGCTATCCCGAGGTCTTTGGCCCGCGTGTGCAGCGCAGCGCGCTGCGGCCCGTCCCCGATGACCCGGCAGGTGACTGGCAGCCCCTCCGCGTGCAGCAGCGCCACGCACTCGAGGAGCATGTCGACGTTCTTGTGCGGCAGCAGCCTGCCGACCGTGACAAGATCGACCCGCGCGCCGTCGGGATAGGAGTCCCTGATTCCGGCTAGGTCGATCCCGTTAGGCACCACCGCGATCGAGGCGCGGTCGCCGAGTATCTCGCGGAGCCGGTCGGCGGTCTGCGGTGAGGCGGCGATGAGCTGATCGGGCACCCGAATCGCGAGCCACTCAACGAGCCACCCGACGCGACCCAGCCAGCCAAGGTACTCGCGCCAGTAAGTCGGCCCCCACACCTCGTGCCAGGTGACGGTGAGGCGCTTGCGCTTCAGCCAGGTGACTACGCGGAGCGTGAAGATGTGGAAGTTGGGGAACTGGTCGGCCTCCACCACGTCAAAGCGGAACCAGAGCAGCCGCAGGCAGGCGAACGCGAAGAGGAACGCCTCGCGGTAAGACCGGCGATCGCCCGAGTACATGGCATGCAGCCGCGAGACCGCGCGGAAGGTGACCGCGCCGTCTCGATGTTCCGCCGGGCCGGTCCACCATTTCATCGTGCAGACATGGACGTCCGCCCGCCGCGCGAGCCGCTGCGCGACCTCGTGATACCTGAGTTCCTTGCCGCCGCGAAAATACGGATAGATCGCGTCGGTGACAAGGGCCACCACCGGCCGCTCGCGTGCGCTCATCCGGCGCTCCCCGTCGTAGGCGATTTGGCACCCGACTCCTTAGCCGCGCCGCTGACCGCCGGGCACGCAACCCAGAAGTTGATGGACTCTGCCGGGCTGGCCAGCTGGACCACCATCTGATCTCGCCCCGCCGGGCACGTCACGCGGACACTCTCGGCGACGGCGGCGTGTCCCTGCGCGGGCACGATGACGTCACCTGATGCCGCGCGCTTGCTCGTGCCCTCGTGGACGGCCACGATCGACCACCGATAAGCCCGCGTCGCCCCAGAGACGTTGCTGATCCCGAATGACACGCTGACCGAGGCCCGCTCCGCGGTGACGAAGTTCGGCAGCGAACCCGCGTCGGTGAACGCGAGCTCCGTGTAGCTCGGCGCCGTCTCGGCCAGCCCCATGTCTGCGAGGACCGAATGCCCCGGACTCGTCTGTGCCAGGCCCGCGCAGAGTACGACCAGGATCACGAGCACCAGCGCGCTCCAGCGACCCTTCAAAGCTTCCGACTCTCCAAACCCCTGGCGCGGAGGCCATCTAGGCCGCCAAGTGAACGATCTCAGCATCAAGATACACATTAGGTGCGGAACTTATCTTGCCAGTTGCGTCACTGAGGGAAGGGTCGTTTGGGGCAACTGCTCCTGGTCGCCTACATTCCGGCTGTCGGTGACACCGGCTTGGTAGGGTAGCCGGGCCCGCGCTTGCGCGGGCCCGGGCGGTGCATGGCTGGTTAGGAAGCTGGAGGCTCCGCGTAGTCCGAGGATGATCGCTTGTACCGCGTTTACCCTCGGCAGCTCAGCCAGTCGTGCCACTATTGACCAGTTATCCACGTAATGGGGGAGATGATGGAGTTCTCGCTGAGCGCCGAACAGCGTGATCTTAAGGAGGCCGCTGTCGCGTTCGCCCGCCGGGAGTTGGACAAGGACCTCGCCGAACGCGAGGAGGCGGGTGAGTTCTCCCCCCACGCGTGGCGCGCCTGTGCCAAGTTCGGGATCCAGGGCCTGCCGGTCCCCGCCGAGTTGGGCGGCGGCGGTGCCGACATACTGACGACGGTCCTGGTCATGGAGGCCCTTGGCTACGGCTGTCACGACAACGGGCTCATCTTCTCGCTGAACGCGCAGATGTGGAGCCTGGAGCTGCCGCTGGTGAAGTTCGGCACGCCGGCACAGCAGCAGGCGTATCTGCCCGGGCTGATGTCCGGCGACCTTATCGGCGTGCACGCGATGACCGAGCCCGATTCCGGGTCCGACGCGTTCAGCATGCGGACCCGCGCCGAACGCCAGGGTGACTCCTACCTTCTCAATGGCACCAAGCTGTACATCACCAACGCCCCGGTCGCCGACGTGGTGCTGGTCTTCGCCGCGGACCCGGGCAAGCCCAAGATGGCCGGCATCTCCGCTTTTCTCGTCGAGAAGGGGACACCCGGGTTCTCCGTGGCCCGCGGCCTGGACAAGATGGGCCTGCGGACCTCGCCGATGGGCGAGGTCGTGCTGACCGACTGCCTGGTGCCTGCCGAGAACCGGCTGGGCAAGGAGGGCGCGGGGATGGCCATCTTCAACTCCTCGATGGCCTGGGAACGCAGCTGCATCCTGGCCAGCGCTCTGGGCGCCATGCAGCGCCAGCTCGAGGCGTGCGTGGAATACGCGCGGGTACGGAAGCAGTTCGGCCAGTCCATCGGCAAGTTCCAGGCCGTGGCCGACAAGGTGGCCGGCATGTACCTGCGGCTTGAGGCCGCCCGGCTGCTCGTCTACCAGGCCGCATGGCTTGGCCAGCAGGGCAAGTCGGTCCTGGCCGAGGCGGCCGCGGCCAAGCTGTTCACCAGCGAGGCGTGGGTCGCCTCCAGCCTGGACGCCATCCAGATCCATGGAGCCTACGGCTACATGAAGGAGAGCGGCATCGAGCGCGACCTGCGGGACGCTATCGCCGGCACGATTTACTCCGGTACCTCCGAAATACAGCGGGTCATCCTGGCCCGGATGCTGGGCCTCTGAGTCACTGAGCAAGGAGAGGAAAAGCAGGAGCACAATGGGGTATCTGCTGCAGCATCTGCTGACGGACAGCGTAGCGCGGGCATCGGGGCGGCCGGCGGTGGCCGTCGGAGAGCGGTTCCTCACTTACGCCGAGCTGGACAGGCTGAGCAACCAGGTGGCCCGCGCGCTGCTAGCCCAAGGGGTGGGGCCGGGCGACCGGGTGGGGATCCTCGCCCCCAAGTCGGCCGCTTCGGTCGTGGCCGCTTTCGGTGTGCTGAAGGCCGGGGCCTGCTATGTCCCGCTCGACCCGAAGTCGCCTGCCGGGCGCCTCGCCGTCATCATGGCCGACAGCGGCATCGCCGTCGTCCTGGCCGACCAGGCGACCGCACACCAGGCAGCCGCGATGGCCGGCAACGTGCCCGGGCTCCGCACCGTGATCGTAACCGGTCCGCAGTGGGGCCCCCAGGGGGCTGCCGGGCCGAAATCTGGCACCACATCGCAGGGCCCGGCCGTCGTGCCCTGGGACGCGGTGCTGGCCGAACCCGGCGGGGCGCTGGCCGGCGACCGGGCGATCGAGACCGACCTCGCCTACATCCTGTACACATCCGGGTCGACCGGCACGCCGAAGGGCGTGATGATCTCGCACCGCGCCTCGCTCACTTTCGTCGAGTGGGCCGCCGCCTGCACCGACCTCGGGGAACTGGACCGCGTCTGTAGCCCGGCTCCGCTGCATTTCGACCTGTCGGTCTTTGACATTTTCGCCGCCTGCAAGGCCGGCGCCTGCATGGTGGTACTCCCGGAGATGACGTCGATGTTCCCGGCGCGGCTAGCCGAGTGGATGCAACGGGAGCGGATCTCCGTCTGGTACTCGGTGCCCTCGGTTCTCACGATGCTCGCGACCTACGGCAACCTGCGGGGATTCGACCTGACCCGGCTGCGGGCGGTCATTTTTGCCGGGGAGGTGTTTCCGGCAAAGCACCTAACCCGGCTGATGGCCGAACTGCCCGGCTCTCGCTACCTCAACTGGTACGGGCCCACCGAGACCAACGTTTGCACCTGGTACGAGGTCCCCCCTGCCCCCGCCCTCACCGCCCCGGTCCCGATTGGGAAGGCCTGCGCCAACACGGACGTGTTCGCGGTCACCAGCGAGGGCCGCCGGGTATCTCAGCCCGGTGAAGCAGGCGAGCTGTACGTGCGAGGATCCGCGCTGATGCACGGCTACTGGGGCCAGCCGGAAAAAACTCGCCAGGTGCTGGTCCGCAACCCGTTCCAGGTGGCTTACGACGAGCCGGCCTACCGGACGGGTGACCTGGTGACCCTGGATGAGGAGGGCAATTACGTGTTCCTCGGCCGTCAGGACGGCATGGTGAAGACGCGCGGCTACCGGGTGGAACTCGGAGAAGTAGAGGCCGCGCTCTACGGGCATCCGGCCATCCGCGAGGCGGTGGTGCTGCCGGTGCCGGACGAACTGCTCGGTGGCAGTCTGCGGGCGGTCATCTGCGCTGACGGCCCCGGCGGTCTCACCCGGGAGGAGGTGCTTGACCACTGCCGTCGGCGGCTGCCGAGGTACATGGTGCCGGATGTCGTGGAGTTCTGCGAGGAACTGCCGAGGACCTCCACCGGCAAGGTCGACCGCGCCCGGCTTGTGAGCACGGTAAGTAATGAAGGTAAGGAACAGCTGCGCCCTCTGGAGGTCATTTAAATTGGAAGCGGTCATCAACGACTACATCAGTCGGGAACTCGTCCAAGACGCCACCCTGCTGCCGCTTGGGAACGCGACGCCGCTGTTGGATACAGGCATCCTCGACTCGCTGGGCTTGCTCAGGCTGGTGGTTTTCATCCAGGAGCGGTTCGGCATCGTGGTGGACGATCTAGATCTCGTTCCCGAGCATTTCGCCAGCGTTGACGCCATCTGCGCCTATCTCCTCTCCCAGGCCGGAGGAAGAGCGGGCCAGGCGAGCGGCCGTGGGTGAGGCGGCGGCCAAAGCAACAGGCCCCTTGCGGCGGCTGGGCAGAGCTGGCTGGCCGGGGGCCATCCGCGCAGGGCGGCTTCTGTACCGAGCGGAGAGTCTTGCCTACTGGCTGGTAGTGGCGCCACTGACAGCGTTCCTGCCTGCCAGTCTCGCCTACCGTGTCGCCTGCTGGCGGGGCGACTGGAGTTTCCGGCACTGGCCAGAGAAGCGCTCCGAGATGGTGCGTGATCTGCGCCAGGTGCTGGGGGATGAGCTCAGCCAGGATGAGGCTGAGCGCCTGGCTCGGAACCTTTTCCGGTTCCGCTCCTGCGATGTCATCGATGTGATGCGGCTCCGGGCCCGGGCCCGGTCTCTGGGGAGACTGGTCGAGATCCGCGGTCTCGAGCATCTGGAGGCCGCGCTGGCCGAAGGCAAGGGGGTGATACTCTGCGGCGCCCACTTCGGTTCCCACCTCAGCGCTTTCTCCTTGCTGCATGCCGGCGGGTTCCCGCTCACCACCATCGGTCGCTGGGACTGGAAGTACGACACAGGTGTGTCGTCCGCCGAGCGGCGGTTCTGGGACCTCGTCTACGCCAGGCGCGTCCTTCGCCACCGGCAGCGGCCGAATATCGAGCCATGGCCGGGCCGGGTTCAGGTCGCGTTGCAGGCCGCAGCCGTGCTTCGCGCCAATGAGGTGGTGACGATCTGTAGCGACGCCGCGCCACTACATGCTGACCGGATCCGTGCTACCGAAGTGCCCTTCCTCGGGCAGCAAGCCCAGCTCCTGCCCGGGGTCGTAAGCCTTGCCCGGCTGACCGGTGCCCCGGTTCTCATGGCTTTCGTGCACCGCTCGGCTGACTACCGTCACCAGGTGCTGGCAATCTCGCCGCCGGTGCCGATGCATGGCGAGACGGAGACGGCGTTCGGGCGCTGCGTGGCGGCGATAGATGCCGCCATCAGGACAAGCCCCGACCACTGGAGCTTCTGGTTCGAAACTGAGAACCTTGCCCGGCTCGGGCTACTGCCGACGGCTCCGCGGACCGGGACGGCCGCCGTTAGACCGCAGATTACGAGATAAGGCGTACCCGGGCTTTCGAAGGTAAGCATTCACCCCGGTGAACAGTCGGTGATGGTGGCGCGCGGGTTTGATCGCGGTGTTACGGGAAGATCCGCTGAGCTGGGGGCGGACGCCTCGCTCCCTGAGGTTCTTCGATCCCGCTGTCGACTACGCGTGGTGCGGCTGCTGGCACCGGCCGCTGCAGATCTGCGTTCACAACGACACCCTCATCCTCGACGAGGACGGGCTCTATGATCCGACCAGCTTCAACGACCGGCTCCTTCTCGGCATGAAGGGGCAGATGTCCGAGGCTGAGCGGCATTTCGTGCGGGCCCGGCTGCGCGGCGGGATCCTGGCCAAGGCCCGCCGCGGCGAGCCGCGGCTGCAGCTGCCGGCCGGGCTGGCCTACGACAGCCGCGGCGGAACGGTCCTGGATCCCGACGGCGGAGCGCGCCGGGCGATCAGCCTGCTGTTCGACACCTTCACGGCCACGGGCTCGGCCTTCGCCGTAATCCAGGTGTTCCGGAAGGCGCGGCTGACCTTCCCCGCCCGGCACCGCGGCGGGCCGCGAGCAGGCGAGCTCTACTTCAGGGCGCTCACCCACGACCAGGTCCTGAAGATCCTGCACAACCCGTGCTACGCCGGCGCCTACTGCTACGGCCGCGCCCGCCACGTCACCGACCTGGACGGGCGTCACCACACGCGGATCAAGCCGGCCGAGGACTGGACCGTCCTCCTCCCGCTGGCCCTGGAGGTCGCGCTCACCGTCACCGACGAGCTCGCCGCCCAGGCCAGGCACGCCGACGCCCTGCGC
>Ga0210388_10002887_pt1 | contig 13437 bp, 10 predicted proteins | sample IncBWC19OmetaG_FD_155485 | JGI IMG/M metagenome (GOLD analysis project Ga0210388, IMG submission 155485) | Forest soil microbial communities from Barre Woods Harvard Forest LTER site, Petersham, Massachusetts, United States - Inc-BW-C-19-O ... | reverse complement strand
GTCGGTGACGACGCGGGCTCGGACGCCAACCGCAAGACGTACAACGAGGGCGACGTCGCGGATCTCCACGCGCGCGGCAAGCACTACCAGCCGTGCGTGCTGCCCGGCGACCTGCAGGAGCACCAGCGCCACCACGGCGACTTCATGTGGCACCAGCTCTACAACATGATCCAGATCGGCTCGGACGGGATCTATATCTCGATGTACGACGAGTACAACGAAGGCAATCAGATCGCCAAGACCGCCCCCACACAGGCGAGCGTCCCCGCTGGCTCCAATTTCGTGACGCTCGACGAAGACGGCACCGCCTGCTCGTCCGACTATTACCTACGCCTCACGGCAGACGGCGGAAAAATGCTGAGAAAGCAAATCCCGCTCACTGCGACGCGCCCCACGTCACCAATGTGACGAGCTCGGTCGCGCCCCTGAAGTTCGCGGCCCGAGCACAGCGAGCGCTAGCGCGATAGACTCGCGGGGTGCGCGAGCCAAAATCAGACAACGAACTCGCGGGCAGCGTGCTGACCGAGCAGCTGCGCGCCCTCGGTGTGCGCGAGGCGGGTGTGTTGCTGGTGCACAGCTCGTTTCGCGCGGTTGCTCCGGTCGAGGGCGGTCCGCTCGGTTTGATCCAGGCGCTGCAACGAGCGCTCGGAGCGCGCGGCACGCTCGTGATGCCGACGATGACCGCAGGCGACTCGCTATTCGACCCGAAGACGACTCCAACTTGCGACATGGGCATCACCGCGGAGCTCTTCTGGCGGCAGCCCGGCGTCGTGCGCAGTACGCATCCTGGCGGCTCGTTCGCGGCCGCTGGACCGCTCGCGGACAGCATCTGCGCGCCGCAACCGCTGTCGCCGCCTCACGGGCTGGACAGCCCGGTCGGTCGCGTCTACGACTTGGACGGTCAGATTCTGCTGCTCGGTGTCACGCACTCCGAGAACACCACGCTGCACCTAGCCGAATCGCTGGCGCACGTGCCGTATTCGGTCTCGCACCCGTGCCTGGTCGAGCTCCAGGGCGTCGCACAGACCGTGCAGATCGCCGAAACCGACCATTGTTGTCGCGGATTTCGCGCAGCCGACGCGTGGCTGCGCGCATCGGGCGAGCAGCGCGAAGGCAAAGTTGGCCACGCCGATGCGCGCCTCGTTCGCTCGCGCGCGCTGGTGGCGACCGCGCTCGCAAAGCTCGCGCAAGACCCGCTCTCGTTCCTGTGCGCAAACGACGCACAGTGCCACGAGTGCGAGCTCGCGCGGGCCAGCGTACCTGAAAGGCCGTAACGCGCTGACTTCGCAGCGACTGCTTCAAGGACGCCTGACATCGCGCCGAGCTCATGGTCTGATGAAGCCGAACCAGTCGATGAAAATTGCCTTTCGCGTCGTGCTCGTCCTGACGCTGCTGCCCGTGGTGCTGGGGTTCCTCGGGCTGCTGCTGTCGTGGGCGTTCTCCTGCTCGGGCATGGATCACATCGAGACTTGCGGCGTCGCGGGTGGGCAGCGTTGGGTCGCACCGTTGATCGCATTCGTTTCAGTGAGTGTGTTCGTCGTGCCAATCGGGAGCGCCACGCTCGGCCTGCTCGCGCTCATCCAATTCGCGTTGCGTGCTCGGCAACGCCGATGAGCGTGCGCGGCCGCTCGGGCTAGGGCGGAGTCGGTTGCCCGAGCGCGCGAGCCACGACGGCTTGAGCGACCTTCCGAGCGAGCGTCAGCCCAGTGAGCGTTGGGTTGACCGAGCCGACGGTCACGAACAGCGCTTGGTCGGCAGAGTACGCGTTCGAAATGTGGTGAAAACGGCCGTTGCTATCGGTCACCGAGCGGGTCGGGTCTCCCATCCACAGCGTGCCGCCCTCATGATACGTCGAGCCCAGCGGATCTCGAGCGGGCGGGCTCATCTGCAAATCAGCGCTATTGCCGTTGGCCAGACCTTGCGCGAGCGCGACCATCGCCGCCTCCATCGCCTCAGCGAGCGTTTCCTCCTCAGGTGTCGTGGTCAGCTGAACGTAGGCGCGCGGCACGCCAAATTCATCGGACTCGAATGGGCTCAGATTGATCCAACGGCCCGTCGCATTCGGCACGGAGCTGGTCGTGTCGCCCTTGAGCTCCGAAGCGCCACGAAAGGCAAACGAGATAAAGCCCGATTGTTGGTTGGCGAGCAGCGCGTCGAGCTGATCGATGTCCGGGATCATGGTGTATAGGAGCGCGTCGGAGTTGCCCTGCTCGTCTGCCGAAGCGGTGACCTGGATCTGGAATTTGCCTTGCGCGGTCGCGCCGCGCACTAAGACGGCGCCCGTTTGCAGAGCCGCCGGCAGCGTGCCGCCGGAATCGAGCGCGCTACGCCGGACCTGGAAGTACATGTTGCTGCGAATGTGCGAGATCAGGTTGCGTCCGATCAGCTCCTGGTTCGGAACGCCTGGGCTCGTCGGAAACGACACCAGTGCCAGGCGCGTCGACTCGATGACACCCGCCGCGAGCACGACCGAGCACGCGGATGGAATCGCCAAAAACTGGGGCTGACCGTTGACCACGACCTGCACGCCGTCGACGACGCCATTGCTGACGGTGAGGCGGGTGACGTGCGCATTGGGCACGATGAACAAGCCGCGCGCAGCATCCGCTTGGCCCGCGGCTTCGCGCGCCGCATCGACCAGCAGAGTGACGGCGCTGAATTTGTCGAAGGCGAACAGCCCCGACGCTGGCGAGCTGCCCTGCACTGCCAGCGGTGGGTCCTGCACCGCGGTCAGGTTCGGCACTTGCGCGCTGAGCGTCTGAAAGCGACTCTTGAGCAGCGCGTACAGCGACCCCTGAATGAAATCAGTGGTATCATCGACGCCCGTTTGCCGCTCGATCAACGGGTAGTTGGTGTCGAGGTACTCTGCCACCGACGCGGGCCACGGGCTCAAGTCGTCCGCCTCGAGCCTCGGGCACCAGCCGCCCCAGTACAGCGATTTCCCGCCGACGCAATAAGCTTGCCCAACGAACTCGACGTTGCTGCGCCACGGCATGCCCCAAACCAAATCGCGCGCCACGCCGTTGTCTGCGCTCGGGGGCATCGGGTCGGGCACATCGAGGCCCGCACGCGGCAGATTTTGCACGTGCGTCGGCACGAGAAACGGTCCTGCCTCGAGGACCAACACGCGCAACTGTCGCCCAGCATCGGCGCGGAATACTTTGTCGGCCAAGTAGCCGCCGAACATGCCCGCGCCGATCACGATCACGTCGAACGGCGCGCCACCGTTGTTGACCGCTTCGTCCCAGGTGTCGCACACGAAGCGGCCCAGCACGTCGAGCGAAAACGTCGTCCGTTGCACGTCCGGTGGCGGAGAAATCGGCTGCCCAGAGTCCAGCAAACGATTCAAAGTCATGCCTTGCCTCGCTCCGCGCGTAACGTGGCACTCGCCGCGACGCCATAGTCATTTGCCTGTCGGCCGCTGGCGCGCGTGACCGATCAATGACGACGGTTACGAGCGACGACGACGAACGACGCGCCGCGCGAGCCCGAGCGCGGTCAGCGCACCGGCGAAAGCGAGCGCGCTGCCCAACGGGCCGTGCCGAGTGCGCAGCGCAAACGCGCAGCTCGACTGATCACCGCTGCTCGGGCGGGCAGCTCCCGCGCTGCCCGCGACTAGTCATATGCCGTCTTGTCGTTGGGGAATGCGCTGGACGCCGCTTGACGGTCTACACCGAGCACTTCACCAGCTGGCGCGGAGCACGCCGCGGCCGAGCTCACTACTGCGCCGAGCAGCATGAGGCGCGCCGCGTGCACGCCGGGGCCGCCGAGCTTCGCCGCCGAGGACAGACACGTTTCGTCTCGCATGAGCTGATCCCTTCGTAGCGCAGGGGCAATCGGCGATTTCCGAGCGCTCCCCGCCTCACCACGACCTTCATCTCACGATTGCGTCGCTCCTGCACACGCTTGCTCAGCAGACCGTGAGCCCGAGTGCAGCGTTCGTAGCCTGCGCTCTGCGCTACAAATCTTGCGTAGTGCCGACATGGGCGACTCGAAATCGTGCTCGCGCGGCGCGGCACCAACCTTGCTTAGACGCGAGCTCCCCATGCGCAAAAAGCTCCTCGGTGTGTCGGCGATCAGTGTGGTTTGTCTGGGCGGTGCGGCCATCGGCTGCGGCTCGCTTGCGCCGGATGCAAGCGACGGCGCAGCCGGCGCCAGTGCCGGAAGCGCAGCGCTGGGCGGCGCGAACGGCAACGCGGGGAGCGCGAGTTCGTTCGCCGGCGAAACTTTAGCGGGTGGCTCTGCAGCGGGCGGTTCCGCTGCAGGCTCGAGCGGAACCAGCGGCTCGAGCGGCACAGGCTCGAGCGGGGCCAGTGGCAGCGGCTCTTCAGGAGCCGCGGGTGCCAACGCTCAAGGCGGCGCCGCGGGCTCCGGCGGCAGCACGCAAGGGGCTGCTGGCAGCGGCGGCGCGGCGTCCACGCCTGACCTGAAGGTCGTGGCATACCTGGCCAACTACAGCGGCAGTTACTCGAGCTGGGCGAAGAAGATCAGCTTCGACAAGATGACTCACCTCAACTTGGCGTTCGCCACCGTGACCAGCAGCAACGACTGGGACATGGGCGCTTCAGACGCGGACGTGAAGACCCTCGTCGACACAGCGCACGCGGCCGGCGTGAAAGTCTTGGCCTCGCTCGGTGGCGGCGGCGGTGACGGCAGCATCTTCAACAATTGGGCGAACATGGACGCGATGCTCGCCAATCTCGACCCATTCCTGACGCGGCTCAACTTGGACGGCGCCGACATCGACATCGAAAACCCCGGTGAAGTGGGGGCCATCACCAGCACGAACGCCACCAACTACGATAAATTCGTGGAAGCGATCGTCGCCAAGCTGCACCCTGAAGGCAAGCTGGTCACCGCCGCGGTCGCGCCCTGGGTCGGCGGCCCGCGCGCTTCGACGCTCGAGCAGTTCGATTTCGTGAACATCATGGTCTACACGAGCAATCTGAGCGACTACACGAACGGCGTGAATTTTTTCAAGATCTTGCCGAAGACCAAAATGACGCTCGGTGCCGGCTTTTACGGCGCAAATTCGGACGACTCGAACGAGATCTCGTACGCGCAGATCATGGCCGCCGACCCCACCGCTTACAGCAAGAACTCGACCCAGGTCGGCGGCACGACCTACTACTACACCGGTGAAGCCGCGATGAAGTCGATCTGCGCGATGGCCAAGAACTACGGCGGCATCATGGTCTGGGACCTCACCGAAGACGTGACCGGCAGCCACTCGCTGTGGACACTGGTGCAGAACGCGATGTGAGGCAGCGCCGCAACGAGCGCGCTGGCTCAGTTGTGGACGACGGCCACGCTGTACGCCTCGACTACCGTATACGGAGTCGTGCTGATGGCCCCGGCCATCGCGGTTTGATCGTAGTTGCCGAATTTGAAATAGAAGCTCTTGGCTAGAGTCCCGGCGCTCGGAGTGTGAGTATAGACCTGCGTGCCATTGACGCTGACCGTCGCCACGCCTTTGGAGAGCGCCAAGCTGAACGTGTATTGGGTATTTAGCGCGACTGGGGTCTTCAGATCGGTCTCGCTGCCTCCGCCCTTGGCTTCTTCATAGAGCAGCTCGAAGCCACCCTTGCCGACCGAGTACTGCATCTCAATCAATGGAATGGAGTCCGTGCCGTTGAAGAGCTGACCCACGGTCACGTCGCCGCTCGAGCCGCCGCCCACTTTCAGCACCTTGCCCGTCACGGTCATGGTGTTGGTGCCGGTCGACGCCCACGCAGCTTGGCTGCCGTCCGCAGTGGACTCCCGCATCTCCGTCCGGCAGTGCACGGACCCCGAGGTGGTGATGCCGGTGGCGGGATCCATGAATGTTTGGCCGCCGTCGGCAGCAGGATAGAAATAGGCGTCCATGTAGCCCTGCGCCAGCTTGGCCGGCGAGATCGTCGTCGGCGACGTGCCTGTTCCGGTGGGCAACTGCAGCGACCAGATCGAAAAATCGATCTGCGACGAGGCCCCTCCGCTCTGACCCGCGCCGCCGCCGCCGCTCTGGCCTGCGCCGCCGCCGCTTGGGGCAGCGCCGCCGGCGCCAGCGCTCGCGCTCGTTCCACCTGATCCGCCGCCCGCGCCGGAGCCACCCGTAGCACTCGCCCCTGCCGTCGTGCTCAGCCCGGCAGCACCATCCGTTGCGCCTGCGGTGCCGGGCGCGCCCCCCAGTGAGCCGCCTCCCGTACCGGTGTCAGTGCTGCCCGCGGAACCGCCCGCCGGGGTCGTCGTGCCGCTGGCGTCCGTGCCGCTGCTCGAGCACGCACTCAGGACCAGGCAAAGACCAGCGAAAACGGGGAACAAGCAGTTCATGAGCCAACCCGAAGCAAATTGAATGCCGGGACATCCCAGCGGGCATTCAAGCGACATACCGCGCGCGTCCCGGCAATGTACCACGACTTCGTCGTACGATCGTCTCACCCTCGACAGTTATTGGGCTAGGCCGCGGTGCTTTCACTACATGCACCCGATGCCCCCGCGCGGCGCCGCGGGTCTCGAGCTTGCGGCGTCGCAAGGAAACGCCAAAGCTGAACGACACAGTCCGATTTCCAAGGCGATTCCAGCGCCCAGGACGCGGCTGGCTCCCCCCGGTGCGAGAATGTGGTTACGTGCCGAGGTGACGCGGTCGATCCTCCTCTTGGCACTGCTCTCGAGCTGCACCCGTTTCGGACCGGTCTACCCGAGTCGCCCCGCATCGAATCCTTCGCCGCTCGTCGCAGATCCAGCCCCCTCGCGTGTGACGGCGCACGTGGCGCTTTCCGGTGCCGGACTCCAAGCGTCGCTCGAGGACGTCGTGCCCAAGACCGGCGCCGGCACCTTCTCGCTGCTCGGCAGCGAGCGCTCGTACCGTTGGACGCGCGGGCCGCTGGACGTCTCGTTCGCGGCGGGCCGAATCGTCGTCAAGACCAGCGTCAGCTCGAACGTCGATCTGCCCATAAGCAGCCTCGATCTCACGTTCGACGTGCGGATCTCGGCCGAGCCAGTCATCAACACCGAGTACGCGCTCAAGCTGCAAGCCACTGACGTAGCCGTGCACTCGGACGACCGCCGACTGAAGGTCATGGATCAGGTCGCCGGCGTGTTCGATCGCGTGGGAGGTGAAATCGACGAGAGGCTCCGCGGCTTCTCGTACGACCTCAAACCGTTGCTCGAGGAATCCTACGAACGAGTGCGAAAACCGTTGCCGCTGCCGATGGGCGACGCAAACGGCTGCGCAGAGCTGCGCGTGCTCGGGGTAGAAGCCGCACCGCTCATTCTAGCCGACGGCATCGAGAAGGACTTCGCGCTCGTGGTTGCGCCCTCCGTCACCATTCCGTGCACACCCCAGGCCGAGTCTGAGCCGCTCCCGCCGTTGGCGAACGTCGCGACGGTGCCGACGGGGCCGTTCACGGTAACGATCCCCGTGGTTGCTTCCTACGCGGAGCTCACGCGCGGGCTCGGCGCCGCGTTCACGAACGGCAAGCTATTTTTCTCCGCCGAGCACCCGAAGCTCTATTTGGAAAGGCCAGAGTTATACGAGTCGTCCGGCGCGCTCGTGCTGCGCCTGCACATCGCGGGCCCCGTGCACGAGCTCGGCATCGACGCGGACATCAATGGGGATCTGTACCTGGTCGGACACCCGACGCTGACGGACAACGAGATCGAGCTGCCGGATCTCGAGCCCACGATCGAGACCAGCAATTTTCTGCTCTCGCTCAAGGCCTTGACTGACGGCGCGCACATCAAAGCCGAGGCAAAGAAAGCGCTACGCCTCGACCTGACCGAGCGGCTGCACGCCGTACGGGCCAAACTGTCCACTGACCTGACGTTCGGCTCCGCGAAGCAGTGCTTCATCGGGCAAGTGGACAAGCTCGAGCTCACCGAGCTCCATCCCCACGAGTCCTACTTGCGGGTCAACGTAGTGGTCACCGCGCGCGCCTCTGCTTCGCTGCCCTGCGCCAGCAAACTGCCCGACCCAGCGCCCTAGCCGCGCCTGGTGCCGAGTATCGGTACCGCACTCACTCCGGGGCGTCGAAAGCGACCAGGATCTTCTGCGCGATGCGCTCGAAGTCTTCCACGTCGCGGTCGTCGAGGCTGCTACCAAGCCGCGCGATGATGTCATTGCGCGCGCTCTCCACCCGCTCGCGCGTGCGTTGCCCGGAAGCCGTGAGCTCGAGCACGTACTGGCGGCGATCGATCTCACTGCGCTTCCGCCTCACCCAGCCGCGCTCGACGAGCGTCTCGAGCGCGCGCCCAGTGAGCGTCGGGGCGGTGTCCGTGGCGCGCGCCAAGTCGGCTTGCGAAATGCGGCTGTGCCGACCAATGTGGCGTAGAAATTTTGCTTGCGCGCTCCCGACCTCGAACGTCGCATAAGCCTGTGCCGCGACCGAGCGAAGCCGGCGCGTGACCGCGCCAAAGAGCTCGAAGAATTCGTGAGAGTCGCGCCGAGCCACTCGACCAAGAATTAGTCGATGAGCTGTACGCGCGCAACGCTCCGCGCGGGCACTACTTGACAAATAGTGCACCGGTATACAATATTAGTACACTGGTATACTAAATGTGTCCACTGAACTTCGCGCTAAAACGCGGCGCCGGCTGATGCGATGAGCGGCACTTTCCGTTCGCTGAAGGGCTTCAACTATCGGACCTGGGCGCTCGGCGCCATCGTGTCCAACATCGGGACTTGGATGCAGCGCACGGCCCAAGACTGGCTCGTTCTCACCCAACTGACGCATCACAACGCGACCGCCGTGGGCATCGTGATGGCGCTCCAGTTCGGACCACAAGCCTTCTTGCTGCCCTGGACGGGCTTCGCTGCGGATCATCTCGATCGCCGCAAGCTGTTGTTCGCTACACAAGCGGCGATGGGCGCCCTGGCTCTAGGGCTCGGCGTGCTCACGATCGCCGGTGTCGTGAGGCTATGGCACGTCTATGGTTTCGCGTTTCTGTTGGGCTGCGTCACGGCGTTCGACTCACCCGCGCGCCAAACGTTCGTGTCCGACCTCGTGGTCGAGGCCGACCTGTCCAACGCAGTAGCGCTGAACTCCACGTCGTTCAACGCCGCGCGCATGGTCGGCCCGGCCATCGCCGGCGTGCTGATTGCTGCGGTCGGCTCCGGGTGGGTGTTCCTGATCAACGCGGGCTCGTTCGTCGCGGTACTCTGCTCGCTGAGCTTCTTGCGCGTCGCCGAGCTCCATCTCAAAGGGCGCGCGGTCCGCCGACGCGGCGACCTCGCGGACGGCTTTCGGTACGTCTGGCAGCGGCCCGACCTACGAACGTTCCTGGCGATGCTGTTTTTGATCGGCACGTTCGGGCTCAACTTCCCGATCTTCATCGCGACGATGTCCGTCAGCGTATTTCACGCGGGAGCGAACCAATATGGGTTGCTCTCGTCGATCATGGCCGTCGGCTCGGTCAGCGGCGCGCTGCTCTCCGCTCGGCGTGAGAAACCGCGCGTCGCGCTGCTGCTCACCGGCGCGACAATCTTCGGGCTCGGCCTGGCGTTGGCCGCGGTCATGCCCAACTACTGGCTCTTCGGTCTCACTCTGGTGGTCATCGGTGTGGCCGCCCAAACCTTCACCACGACGGTGAATAGTACGGTGCAATTGGCGACCGAGCCCCTGATGCGTGGGCGCGTGGTCGCCATTTTGCTCGCGATTGCGCTGGGCGGCACACCCATTGGTGCGCCCATCGTCGGCTGGGTCGCCGATACGCTCGGCCCGCGCTGGGCGCTCGGCGTCGGCGCCATTTCCGGCTTCGGCGCTGCGCTCGTCGGTCTCTACTACCTGGCAAAGCACGCGCATCTGCGGGTGTACTTCGACGCCGGGCGGCCGCGCTTGAGCTTCGACGGCCAAAGCTTTCAGTAGAAGGTTACGTCCTCTGCCGCAACGTTCCAGGTCGTGGGCCCCGCGCCAGCCGGATCACGCACGGCGAGGATCTGGATCTGGAGCAACTGGGATTTGTCGAACGGCTCGACGGCGCCCCAGCCGCGTTGGCTCAAATTCCCGAACGGCACGTCGCACAGCGCAAAGTTCGGCCCGACCGTGCACCACACGCCGTAGTGGTCGTCACACAAGCCGGAAGCACCCGTGCACGTTCCGTACGTGTCGCTCGTCGCCGTCGTGACCACGTTGACCCGCATGAGGTTGGGCGTCGGCGCATAGTTTGCACCTTCCGTGTATTGAGTGGTGCCTCGCAGCGAGAGGTGAATGCCATTGTAGACACTCGCGTCGAAGACACACGGCGCGTCACCCGTGCCGTTCAGGGCGAAGCCAAAGCCACCGCCCCAGTTCGTGGCTCCGGGGCCCGCGCTCTGCACGTAGCAACCGGCCGCGCCGTGTCCGCCGGCCTGCGCCGTGACGCTCGAGCCCGGCGGCGGCATGTGCGTGCCGTCGTCGAAGGCAAACCAAGTGCCCACGTTGGGCGGCGCCAAGCTCAACGAGCAAGCGCCGTTACCCGCGCCGTAAATGCTCAAGGCCGAGCTGAGGCCCACCTGAGACATGCAATTGCTCGCGCCGCCCGAGCCTGCGCTGCTGCTGCCCCCGAGCGTGCTCTCCGTCCCGCCTGACGCCGAGCCCCCTGCGCTCATGCCGGCACTCGAGCCGCCGCCTGGCGCGGCGCCCCCCGAGCCAGCTGCTGGCGCGCCAGCCGCCGCTGAACCGCCGCTCGTGACCTCTTGCCCAGCGCCGCCATTCGGGTCGCCGCTGCCCGCAGCTGAGCTCGCTTGCTCGGCGCCACCCGTCGCGGAGGTCGCTTCACAGTTCGTTTGACACGTGGCGAACAACGAGCCGCCCGAAGCACCACCGCAAGCAACCGGCGCTAAGAGCGCGCAGACCAACGCACGAGCCGAAGCTCTGGAGCACCATGCAGACCAAGCCATAATCGGCGAACTTATCACTCGCATCTTCGACCGGCAATGAAAGGCAGAGCCGCCTTCGTCGCTCAGGACGCGAAAGACGTGAACCGCGCAGGCGACCGCGGTCAGCCTGGCCAAACGCACGGCAACAGTCGCGAAGTGGTACGCGGAGGTTAATTTGGAATCTGTCTTTCCATTGCTTCGCGTCGCGTCCATTTACCCACCCGCAGCCCTTTGCGCTGCGCTCACGCGCCACGTTCACGTTCACTTCCGTGTTCACCCCTGAGTGTGAAGGGTTGAGCTTTGGGTCATAGCGATACACGGATTCATGTGCACGCTTACAACTCACATGGATGCTTTCAGCGTGCGTGCCTATTTCAACGCATGACAGGCACTGAGTGATGCAGATAATGCGCGTCATCAGCACGCATTCGAGATAAGCTTCACCTGCTCTCGACAAATATCGGCGGCGCTATGCTGGGACCGGTGACACTGCTTGTCGCCGAGCCCGCTGCTGCAGTTCTAGGAATTTCAAAATGCCTCGACGCCTCACACGCTCGTCCATCCTCGTCTCTCGTCAGTCGCTGCTGCTCGTCGCGAGCGCGCTCAGCTTTCTGAATCTGCTGCAAGCGTGCGGCTCAGCAAGCTCGGGCGTGACGGACAACGCAGGCACCGGCTCCGGTGACACCACGAGCAGCGCTGGCTCAGTCGGCACGAGTTCGGGCGGCACGAGCACGACGGGCACTGCCGTGGGCGGCAGCGCGAGCACGATAGGCGGCGGGAACACGAGCGGCGGAGGCTCCGCCGGGAAAGCAGGCGGCGGCTCTGGCGGCACCGTCGGGGCGAGCGGCGGCGCTGCCGCCGGCGGCAGCGCGGGACGCGCGAGCGGCGGCGCCGCTGGCGCGAGCGCGGGAGCAACCGGGGCAGCCGGCACGGCGGGGGCTGCCGGTAGCGGTAGCTGCACGACACCGCCGCCAGGCAGCGCGCTCATCGGCTGGGCGTCGCAGTCCGGCATGGGAGTGACGACCACCACGGGCGGCGGAAACGCGACGCCAGTAACCGTCACGACGCTCGCCGCGTTGACGAGCGCAGCCGCAGGCACCGCGGCGAAAGTCATCTACGTCACCGGCAAGCTCGCCGCGGGCAAGATCACCGTCGGCTCGAACAAGACGATTGTCGGCCTATGTGGCGCCGAGATTCACGGCCACCTGGGCATGAATGGCTCGTCGAACGTGATCATCCGCAACCTCAAGATCGTGGGCTACGGCGTGGGCAATTGCGCGCTCGATCCGGATTTCGACTCCTCGGTGGGCTGCTCTTCGGGCAATGACGCGGTGACGATCGAGAACGAGGCGCATCACATTTGGGTCGACCACTGCGACATCTCCGACGGCACCGATGGTAACCTCGACACCACGAACGGCTCGGACTTCGTCACCATCTCCTGGACGAAGTTCCACTACACCACGCGCACCGACAACACCGGCAATGACTCGACCGGAGCGGAGGGGCACCGCTTCTCCAATTTGATCGGCGCGGCCGACAACCTTTCCGGCGACGTAGGTCACTTGAACGTGACGTGGCACCATGATTGGTGGGCGGACAACGTGGTCGAGCGCATGCCGCGCACCCGCGCTGGCAAGATCCATCTGTTCAATGACCTGTTCACCTCCAAGGGTGACAGCTACTGCACGAACGCCGGTCAGGGCGCGAGCCTGCTCGTCGAAAACAGCGTGTACAACGGCGTAAAGGCGCCGTTCCAAGTGGACTCGGACGCCGTGACGCTGGGCTCCAATGGCAATATCTTCACTGGCACCTCCGGCAGCACTGCCGGCAGCGGCAGCGGCTTCAAGCCGCCCTACACTTATACGCTGGACACCGCCAGCGGCGTGCAAGCCGCGATCGAAGCGAGCGCCGGTCCTCAGTAACGCGCGGGCCCAAGCCCGCTTGGGCTCATGGGTTGTTCTGCAGCAGGCTCTCGGTCAATTGCGCGCCGAGAGCCTGAATCTGCGGGATGTTCTCCATGTCGGCGGGCGTCGACCCGGTGCCGACGAAGACGATATAGGTCACGCCGCCTCCGACACCGCCCGTGGCCGGACTCGACGGGATACCCAGGCCATTTGCGGTTCGCACGGACGCTTCGCCGATGATGTCGGTCGGACCCTGATCGCCGAATACGCCGAATTCCAGTTGGTTATTGTAGATGACGGCAATGATGTTGCCGCCGCTGTTCTGGTCGAGTCCAGGGAATTTCACGTCCTGAGGGATCACCACGTACGGCGTGTTCTCGGAAGCGAGCGACGCGCCGTCCTTGTTCGTCGCGCTGTTCGGACCGTGAAAAGACGTCTGATCTTGGTAGCAGCAGTCCATGTCCGCGCCCGTGCCGGGGCAGTGCGTGGTCATGATGCCGTCGCAGTCGATGTCCATGTCGGCGATGTAATAAATCGCGCCGCCCGCGTTGCCGGTTCCACCTTTCAAGCTGCAAATGCTGGTCGTCGTGCCGTTGTCGAGCTTGTAGGTGTGAGAATTGGGGATCTGATTTGCGGTAGTGCAATTTTGGGTCAACGCGAGGAGCGCCGCTATCGCAGGTGAGCCACTGATCGTGC
>Ga0210388_10002886_pt1 | contig 13438 bp, 8 predicted proteins | sample IncBWC19OmetaG_FD_155485 | JGI IMG/M metagenome (GOLD analysis project Ga0210388, IMG submission 155485) | Forest soil microbial communities from Barre Woods Harvard Forest LTER site, Petersham, Massachusetts, United States - Inc-BW-C-19-O ... | reverse complement strand
CGGGGCAGGCTGCCCGCGGGACCTCCGCCGTGAGTGCGTCGAGGCGCGTCCGATCGTCGATCGCCGCGCCGAGCTCACCCAGCCAGCGGGCCGCGGCGCCGGACGGCAGGCGTCCCTCGCTCTCGGCGCGCAGCGCATAGAGATAGAAGAGGCCGACGTAGCCGAGCGGGCTGTCGGGCCGCAGGCGAACGGCCGCTTGGTATTCGTTGGCGGCGGCGGCCCACTCCTGCTGGTCGCGCAGCGTCTCGCCGTCCTTGAGCCGGGCCATGAAGGCTGCGGGCTGGGCCGCGGTCGCCCGCGCCCACAGCGCGCGCGAGTCGTGCCAGCTCGCGCCGAGCCCGAACGATACCCGCGCCAGCGCCAGCCCGGCCGCGGCGACCGCGCCGAGCACCAGCAGGCGCCGCCGGCCGCCGGCGCGAAAGAGCGCGTCGAGGCCGACCGCCGCCGGCGGGACCAGGACGACCAGAGCCAGGAACGCGTAGCGATCGGCGAAGCGAAAGACGACCGGCACCAGGTTGGAGACAGGCAGGAGCGCGAGCAGGAACGCCGCCAGCGCGAACCGCGCGGCCGGTGGCCATCGCCGCCAGGTCAGCGCCGCCGCGAACGCCGCCGCCACCACGATGCTCGCGGAGAGCGCCGGCGCCGGCATGGTGGCCGGGTAGAGCGCGGCGAGATCGCTCGGCCAGAGCACCCGCCGCGCGTAGGTTGCGACCGTCGCCAGCACGTCGATCGGCGCCGGGGTGGGGCGGCCCGGGATCATCTGGTGGCCGCGCCAGATGGTGACGACGGCCATCGCTTCGGCGGCGGCCAGGAGGGCGTAGGGGGCGGCGCGCCAGGCGGCGACTCGGGGGCGCACGTTGCGCATCCAGATCAGCCAGCACCAAAGAATCGGCGGTAAGCAGAGCGCCGAGCTCTTGGCGAGCAACGCCGCCACGAACAGCGCGACGCCCGCCGGGGCGGCGCGGCGCTCATCGGGCGCTCGGCCGTCTTCCACCAGCAGCGCGCCCAGGAAGAGCGCCGCCGCCAGCAGGTCCTTGCGGGCGCTCACCCACTCGACCGGCTCGACCGTCAGGGGGTGCGCCGCGAACAGCAGCGTGGCGGCCGCGGCAGCCAGCGGGCCGGCGCGCCGGCCACAAAGCGCGAACAGCAACGCCGCGTCGAGCGCGAAGAGCAGCAGACTGAGCGCGTGGAACCCGGTCGAGCTTCCCGGCCAGAGCCAGCGGTCGGGGAGGTACGCCAGCAGGTGCAGCGGATGGTAGGCGTCGAACTGGACACGCGTGAGCGCGGCGCGCACGTAGTCCCACCCTCCGGCCGCGAACAGGGGGTTGGCGGTGATGAACCGGTTGTCGTCCCAGTTCAGGAACCCGTGGCCGAGCGCGCGCGCGTGGAGCAGAGAGGCGCAGAGCCCGACGCCGGCGTCGGCAGCTCGATTGCGGCGCGCCGAGGACACGCCCGACGTTACCACCGCCGCCGGCGCTCCTCTGGGCTTGATTGAGGGGGACGACCTTCGAGCCGGCCCCGATTCAAATCGTTGACGGCCGGCGCGCGACGGATGCTCGATCGTGGCTTTTGCCTTTGGGTGGCGGATATCTCTGCGAGACCCTGATAGGGTTTCCCCATGTTCGAGCGTTTCCGGGCCGGAACCGCGGACAAGTCACCGCTCACGATCGCGGGTGACGGACGCGGCGTCCTCTGTCTGCACGGCATCACCGGCACGCCGTTCGAGGTGCGCCCGTTGGCCGAGCACTTCGGGCGGCTCGGCTGTTCGGTCGAGGCGCCGATGCTGGCGGGCCACGGGGGGACGCTGGCCGACCTGGCGTCCACCCACTGGAACGACTGGTTTCGGTCGGCCGAAGAGGCGCTCGGCCGCCTGGAGGCACGCACCGGCGGCGGTCCCACCGCCATCTGTGGCTTCTCGATGGGGGGCCTTCTGGCGCTGCGGTTGGCGCGGCTCTACCCGGCGCGCATCTCGGCGCTGGTCTTGATGTCGACGCCGCTGCGGCTGCGGCCGCTGGAGGTGCTGGGGATCCCGGACCGTGCGCGCTTGCCGGTCGACTTCCGGGCCCACCCGCGGGCGGCGGTTCCCAAGCTCAATGGATCGGACGTCTCGGATCCCGCCATCCGGTACACGAACCCCGGGCTGCGCGCCTTTCCCATCGCGGCGCTCGAGGGGCTGCTCGACCTGATGGATGTGGTGCGCCCCGACCTGCCCGCGATCCGGACGCCCGCGCTGGTGGCGCACGGCCGGAAGGACCACACCGTCCCGATGGAGGACTCGCTCGAGCTGACCGGCAGCCTCGGCAGCGAGGTCATCGAGCGCCTGTGGCTGGACCGTTCCTTCCACCTGGTCGCCCTCGACGTGGAGAAGACGGCGCTGCTCGCCGGGGCGACGCGCTTTCTGGCCGAGCACGCCGGCTGGTCGGTGGTAGCGTAACGGCCGCCTTGGCGACGGTGAACAAAGACCTGATCCTCGCGATCGATCAGGGGACCACGGGGACGACGGTTCTGGTCGTCGACGCCGGGCGCACCGTGCGCGGCCGCGGCTACCGGGAGTTCGCGCAGATCTATCCGCGCCCAGGCGAGGTCGAGCACGATCCCGAGGCGATCTGGAGCTCGGTGACCGGTGCGCTGGAGGACGCGATCGCCGGGTTCGACACCCGACGGATCGCGGCGCTGGGGATCACCAACCAGCGGGAGACGACGCTGCTCTGGGAGCGCCAGGGCGGCCGGCCGGTGGCCAACGCCATCGTCTGGCAGGACCGGCGGACGGCGCCGTTTTGTGCCGCGCTCAAGGCGGCGGGGCACGAGCAGGCGGTGCGCGAGCGGACCGGGCTGGTCCTCGACCCCTATTTTTCGGCGACCAAGATTCGCTGGCTGCTCGACGCCGTCAGCGGCCTGCGCGCGCGGGCCGAGGCGGGCGAGATCGCCTTCGGCACCGTCGACAGCTTCCTCATCTGGCGGCTCACGGGCGGCAAGACGCACGCCACCGACGTCACCAACGCCTCCCGCACGCTGCTCTGCGATCTGCGCACGCGGCGGTTCTCCGACGAGCTCTGCGCGCTGTTCGGCGTGCCGCCGGCGCTCCTGCCCGAGGTGCGCCCGTCGGCGGGCCGGCTCGGCGAGACGCGCGGCGTGCCGGGGCTCCCCGACGGCATTCCGATCACCGGCGTGGCGGGCGATCAGCAGGCCGCGCTCTACGGCCAGGACTGCACCGCCCCGGGTGACGCGAAGTGCACTTTCGGCACCGGCTCATTCCTGCTCATCAATGTCGGACCGGAGCCGCGCTCCTCGACCCACGGCCTTCTGACCACGGTCGCCTGGACGCTGGACGTTCCCGGTTCTGGCGCCGGGTCGACCACCGCTTACGCGCTCGAGGGGAGCGCCTTCGTCGCCGGGGCGCTGGTCCAGTGGCTGCGCGACGGGCTCGGCCTCATCGCCAGCGCGCCGGAGATCGAGCCGCTCGCGCGGTCGGTGCCCGATTCCGGCGGCGTCACCATCGTGCCTGCGCTGACGGGCCTCGGCGCCCCGCACTGGCGCGCCGAGGCGCGTGGGCTCATCGCCGGGGTGACGCGGGGGACGACGCGGGCGCACCTGGCGCGCGCCGCGTTGGAGGCGATCGCGCTCCAGAACGTGGATCTCGTAACCGCGATGCAGGCCGATGCGGGCCTCTCGATCAACAATTTGCGCGTCGACGGCGGGGCTGCCGCCAATGACCTGTTGATGCAGATCCAGGCCGATCTGCTGGGCGTGCAGATCTTCCGCCCCGAGATGGTCGAATCGACCGCGCTCGGAGCGGCCAAGCTCGCGGCGCTGGGCGTCGGCCTGCCGCCGGTCGAGCCGGGGGGAGAAACCGTTCGCATGCGCGTCTTTACCCCCTCCATGCCGGCCGAAGCGCGCACCGCCCACCTGGCCCGCTGGACCGAAGCCGTGGCCCGGGCCTAGCGCGTGGGCGGAGCTGAGCTTTGCTCAGCGGAGCCCTTCGCGGGAGGGTTTGGGAACCCTTTGAGGGTTCCCATGTCGACATAGCGTGGGCGGAGCTGAGCTTTGCTCAGCGGAGCCCTTCGCGGGAGGGTTTGGGAACCCTTTGAGGGTTCCCATGTCGACATAGCACTTGATCGAGGGGCGGGCTATTTGCGAACCTGATGGTTTCGATGTCTGCGCCGCCACTGACCGGAGAGCCGCCGACGCTGCCGCTGGCAGCGGCGGCGCTGTCGCATCCGGGGCGGCAGCGACCGGACAACGAGGACGCCTTCGGCAACTTCGTCGAAGGGCGGCTGTTCGTGATCGCCGACGGGATGGGGGGGCACAACGCGGGCGCCGTGGCCAGCGCCATGGCCGTGGAGGCGATCGAGACCTTCTTCCGCTCGTATCACGCCGAGCCGCATCAGGTCTGGCCTTATCCGGTCGATCGCTCGCTGTCGCTGGCCGCGAACCTGCTCCGGGTCGGCATCAAGGTGGCGAATGACCGGATCCGCACCGCCGCCGCCGCGGACCGCGCGCGCGCCCGGATGGGGACCACCGCCGTCGCGATGGCGATCGGGGAAGAGCAGCTGGCCATCTCCCACGCCGGCGACAGCCGCGCCTACCGCTTTCGCGGCGGGAGCGTCACGCGCCTCACGCGCGACCACTCGGTCGCCGAGGAGATGCGCGCGGCCCGGCCGGAGATGACCGACGAGGAGCTGGCGACGTTCGCGCATCGCAACGTCGTGACGCGGAGCCTGGGGAGCAAGGAGGAGCTCGAGCCGGCCGTCTACGTCGGGAGGGTCCAGCCTGGCGACATCTTCCTGCTCTGCAGCGACGGCTTGTGGGGTGTGGTCGCCGACGGGAAAATGACGACCATCCTGCGCCAGGCGCCCGATCTCGAGACGGCCTGCCAGCAGCTGGTCGATGCGGCGAACGGCGCCGGCGGCCCGGACAACGTGTCGGTGCTGCTGGTGCGCGCCGGCTGAGCGCGCTCCACTTCCCAACCCCCTCCCAATCCCCCCTCATGATCCGCGCGCTGGTCGAGCAAAAAAAAATCGTCGTGTGCGTCGGACCGGGCGGCGTCGGCAAGACGACCACCGCGGCGGCGCTGGGGGCGACCGCCGCGCGCCTCGGACGCAAGACGCTGGTCTGTACGATCGACCCGGCCCCGCGGCTGGCCGACGCGCTGGGCGTCGGCGGGCTCGGCCCCGAGCCGCGCCTGGTGCCGGCGGAGGCCTGCCGGGCGCTGGGGATCCCGGAGGAGGGGGCGGGGCGGCTTTTCGCGGTTCGGCTCGACACCGCGCGGGCGTTCGCGCGGCTGGTCGACGAGCAGGTGGCCGATCCGGAGATGCGCCGGCGGATCTTCGACAACGCGATCTACCGTCAGATCACCACCTCGCTCACCGGGTCGCAGGAGTACGCGGCGACGCTGGCGCTCTATGAGCTGGCGCGCGCCGGGGACTACGATCTCATCGTGCTCGACACGCCGCCGACGGCCAACGCGCTCGACTTCCTCGATGCGCCGCAGCGGATCGCGGCGGCCGTTTCCAGCCCGGCGCTCAACTGGTTCGCCCGTTCGCCCGAAGCGGGGAGCGGCGGTGGCCTCCGGCTGCTGTCGTTCCGGCGGTTGCGGGCCGGCGGGGCGCTGGTGCTGCGCCGGCTGGCCAAGCTGGTCGGCAGTCGGTTTCTCGACGACGTCGCGGCGTTCCTGACCGACTTTCAGCAGGCGCTGGGTGGATTTCTCGAGCGCGCCAAGGCCGTGGATCTGTTGCTGAGGGGTCCGGACACCGCTTTCTTGCTGGTGCTGGTGCCGGTGGTGGCCGCCGTCGACGAGGCGCTCTATTTCCACGGCCGGCTGCGCGATGCCGGCGTTCCGCTGGCGGCCTTCGTCGCCAACCGCGTACAGCCCGCGCCCGGAATCACCGAGGCGGGCGCGCTGGCCAAGGCGCTGCGTGCGTCGACGGCGCTCGCCGATCTCTCCGACGCTGCGCTCGCCGAGGCGGCAGCGCGGCTGGCGCCGCTCGCGGGCACCTTCGCGCTCTTGCACCAGGGGGAGCGGCGCGAGCTCGCGCGGCTGGCGGCGCAGGCTCCGGGGACGGCGATCACCCAGATCCCGCTGCTCGATCACGACGTGGACAACCTGGCTGAGCTGCGCGTCGTGGGCGAGGCGCTGCTCGCCGGCTAGGCCGCGGGTGCGCCGCCTCCAGCATGGCGGTCAGCGCCGGCGCCACCGGCTCCGGCGCGGCGAACAGCAGCGCCACGGCCTCCCCCTTGCGGGCGAGCGCGAACGTCCCGCTCGGCGTCGGGAAGAGGTCGCGATCCTCCCGATCGTCGTCGGCCCCGGCCGTGGTCGGCGCCCCGTTGCTCGGTTCGCTCATCGCTTTACTCATTTTGGCGAGCACCTGCCGGGCCGCACGCGCGAAGTCATCCGCCTCGCCGGAGTCGTCCCAGACGGTCAACCAGGCGAGCGGCGCCGGCGGCTGTGCGGCGCCTCCGTCGGCGGCCGGCGCCGACGGGCTTGGCGCATAGAGTCCCGCGCGATCTCCCCCCCAGCCGGCCGCGGCGCGGGCCGCGATCTCCGGTGGCAGCGCCGATTCGAGCCAGGTTCGCACCACCAGCTCGCCAAGCACGTCGCTGGCGGTCGGCCGCCCGAACCCGGGCAGCGTCGGCAGGGCGGTTTCGTCGACGGCGATTGGTGCCTCGCAGGCGTCGTACTTTTCCGGATGGAGGATCTGCTCGCTGGAGACGGGCGGCTCGTTCCAGAGCTCATCGACGGCGGTCCAGGGGTGGTGCGCCCGGACGCGGGCGACGAAGAGAAGTCCGTCGACGTGGGTGAACTGTCCGAGCGCGCCGAACCAGGACGGAGCGCGGTCCGGCGAGGTGCCGTCCAACGCCGCGGGCGACGCGGCGTCCGACGCCGCTCGGAGCCGGTCGGCGACCGCGCCGAGCGCGTGTATCCCCAGAAAATTCTCGCGCGGGTCATCGAGCTCGAGCCCGGCCAGCATGGCGTCTCCTTCGATCAGCGCCAGGCGCGCCCGCTCCGCGTCGCCGTCCAGGCGCGGACCGCCCTCCGAGCCGAGACGGAGAAAATGTCGCAGGCCGAAGCGCTGATCGGCCGCGGCGTGGGCGATCTCGTGCGCCAAGGCCTCGCGCTGCGTTCCGAGCGGCAGGAAGCTCGGGACCAGCAGGGTGGCGGTCGCCGCGTCGTAGCGCGCGGCGGGCGTGGCCGCGTCCGCATAGGCCTGCGCGGCCAGCTCGCCGGTGCCGGTCCCCGCCGGCATCAGCCCGAGGCGCTTCAGGAGCTCTCCCTCGGTGCGGGTGGCGGCGTTGTCGGTCCCCTCCCCGACGGCGAGCGCGGTCGCCCGTCGCAGCTCTTCGAGGCCGAGCGCGCGGGCCGGCAGCGGGCCATGGAAGGGGAGGTGGCGGGCGGCGCTGACCGCGGCGACCAGCTTGTCGACCTCCGGGCGCAACGTCGCGTCGGTGAGGGGGGCGGCTGCGGCGGCGAGCGTGAAGGCTGCCACCAGCTTGCTCACGCCAGCCACGGGGCGGAGTTTGAGGTAAATAGGCAGACCGTTCAATGAGCGTTTCGGGCCCGGATCTCGGCAGATTGACCGAACCGGCGCGGCGCGGATTCGCGCAGGCGCTGCGCGAGATCCGCGGGTATCTGGGCGGCGCGCGCGCCGTCGAGCTCTACGGCGCCTCGGGATCGCTGGGCGCGGCGCTGGCGGCGAACCTCGTCGATCGCGACGGGGGCTCTGCGACCTTGCTCTACGTCGTCCCCGACGAGGAGACGGCCGAAGCGCGCGCGCACGATCTCGGCTTCTTCCTGCCGGCAGCGCACGCCAGCGACGATCCGCTGGCGCCTCCCACGGTGCTCGAGCTGCCGGCGCCCGATTCGTCGCCCTACGCCGAGATGCAGCCCGATCGACGGACGATGCTCCGGCGGATGGCGGCGCTCTTCCGGCTTTCGCACGGCTTCGCGCCGCGCGTGCTGGTCGCCTCGGCGGCCTCGCTTTTCCGGCGGGTGGTGCCGCGTGCGCCGTTCGATGCGCTCTGTCAGGTGATCACCGCCAAGACGACGCTCGATCGTGAGGCGACGATCGCCGCGCTGGTCCGGGCTGGGTTTTCTCGGGCCCCGGTGGTCGAGGACGCGGGGACCTTCGCGGTCCGCGGGGCGGTCATCGATCTGTTCCCGCCGGTCTATCGCCACCCGGTGCGGATCGAGCTCTTCGGCGACGAGATCGAATCGATTCGCCTCTACGACGCGGCGACGCAGCGGACGCTGAGGCCGCTCGAGGCGGTCCATCTGCACCCGGTGCGGGAGACGATCCAGACGGCGGGCGCCGACCCGCGGGCCAAGATCCTGGCCGCCGCCGACGCCGCCGTCTATCCGTCGACGAAGACGCGCCACCTCCTGGAGCAGGTCGACGAGGGGGAGCTGTTCTTCGGCATCGAGGCGCTGGCGCCCGCGTTCCACGCGCAGATGGTTTCGCTCTTCGACTATCTGCCGGCCGACGCGCTCTGCGTGATCGAGGATCCGGAGGCGGTGATCGAAGAAGCGCGGCGGCAGGAGAGCCGGCTGCGCGAGATGGCCGCCTCCCGTCACGTCGAGCATCGCCTGGCGCTGCCGGCGCACGAGTTCGTGCTGGGCGAGGAGGAGGCGGCCCTGGCGCTGGGGGCCCGCCATCGGCTGGAGATCCGGCCGGTGGAGATCGCGCGCTTCGACGAGGCTCCGGACGCGCCACCCCGCGTGCGGATCGAGTCGTCGCCCCACACCTCGCTGCGCGGCGAGCTGCGAGAGGCCCGCGCGCACGTCACCGAGCACAAAGACGAGATCGACGTCGGCAAGCCGTTGCGCGATCGCCTGCGCGACTGGCTCGACCGGGGCCACCGCATCCGCATCGTGGCGCCGAGCCGCATGCACGCCGACCGGCTGGCGGCGCTGTTGCGCGCGCTCGGCCTGGCGACCTCCGTCCTCACGCACGGCGAGGCGGGCGATCTCTTCTCCTCGACGGCGGGCGGCCCGCTGGCGGTGCTGGTGGGGCCGCTGCGGCGGGGGTTCGCGCTGCCGGCCGACCGGCTGATCGTCGTCGCCGAGGAGGAGATCTTCGGCGCGCGCGCCGCGCGCGAGGCCCGGCCGGCCTCGAAGGCGTCCGGTCTCGGCGACCTGGGCGAGATCGCCGAGGGGGATCTGATCGTCCACGACGAGCACGGCATCGGGCGCTACCGCGGGCTCAAGAAGCTGACCGTGCGCGGCGTGCCGCAGGACTTCCTGCAGCTCGAGTACGACGGCGGCGCCATCTATCTGCCGGTCTATCGCATCGGCCTCGTCAACCGCTACGCGGGCGGCGAGACCGACGCCGTGCGCCTCGACAAGCTGGGCGCCAGGACCTGGCAGGAGAAGCGCCGTCGGGTGTCGGCGGAGGCGCGCAAGATCGCCGAGGAGCTGATGCAGCTCTACGCGCAGCGGGCGGCGCTGGCCGGGCACGCCTTCCCCCCGCCCGACGCGGTCTTTCGCGCCTTCGAGGAGACCTTTCCCTTCGACGAGACGCCCGATCAGGAAAAAGCGATCGAGACGGTCCTGGCCGACATGCAGAACGGGGTGCCGATGGACCGCCTCATCTGCGGCGACGTCGGCTACGGCAAGACCGAGGTGGCGCTGCGCGCGACGTTGATGGCGGTGCTGGGCGGCAAGCAAGCGGCGGTGCTGGCGCCGACCACGGTCCTGGCCGAGCAGCACTTCGTCACCTTCTCCGATCGCTTCAGCGATTTTCCGGTGCGGGTGGCGGTGATGTCGCGCTTCCGGACCAAGGCCGAGCAGCAGGCGACGCTGGCGGCCCTGGCGGAAGGGAAGCTCGACGTGGTGGTGGGGACGCATCGGCTGCTCTCGCGCGACGTCCGCTTCCACGATCTCGGCCTGCTGGTCGTCGACGAGGAGCAGCGCTTCGGCGTCACCCACAAGGAGCGCCTCAAGGAGCTGCGCACGCAGGTCGACGTGCTCACGCTGACCGCCACGCCGATCCCGCGCACGCTGCAGATGGCGATGGGGGGGCTGCGCGAGATCTCGATCATCGCCACGCCGCCCGCCGATCGGCTGGCCATTCGCACCACGGTCTGCCGGTTCGATCGCGATCTGCTGGGTGAGGCGATCCGCCGCGAGCGGGCCCGCGGCGGGCAGATCTTCTTCGTCCACAACCGGATCGAAGATCTCGCCAAACAGGCCGAGAAGATCCGGGAGATCTCGCCGGAGGGGACGCGGATCGCCATCGCGCACGGGCAGATGCCCGAGGGGGAGCTGGAGAAGGTGATGGTCGACTTCGTCGACGGGCGCTACGACATCCTGGCCTGCACGACGATCATCGAATCGGGGCTCGACATCCCCCGGGCCAACACGATGATCGTCAACCATGCCGACCGGTTCGGGCTGGCGCAGCTCTACCAGCTGCGCGGGCGCATCGGGCGGGCGCGCGAACGTGCCTTCTGTTACCTGGTGGTCCCCGAGGAGACCAAGATGACCCCCGAGGCCAAGCAGCGGCTGGCGGTCCTGCAGCGCTTCACCGAGCTCGGCGCCGGATTCCAGGTCGCCACGCACGATCTCGAGATCCGCGGCGCCGGCGAGCTGCTCGGCGAACGGCAGCACGGGGCGGTGGCCTCGGTCGGCTTCGAGACCTACGCGCGGATCCTGGAAGAGGCGGTGGCCGAGCTGCGGGGCGAGCCGATCAAACAGGAGCACGACCCGGAGATCTCCGTCGACGTGCCGGCCTTTCTCCCCGATGACTTCGTCCCCGACGCCGGCCAGCGGCTCGACTTTTATCGGCGCCTGGCGCGGGCCCGCACGGAGGACGACGTGCGCGCCACGCTGGCCGAGCTGGAAGACCGCTACGGCGCGCTCCCCGAGGAGGCGTTGCTGCTCGGCGAGGTGATGATCGACAAGACGCTCGTCCGGGCGCTTGGCGCGCTCGGCTACGAGCTGGGGCCGGCGCGCCTGGTGTTGTCGTTGCGCAGCGACACCGCGCTCGATCCCGGCAAGGTGTTGAAGCTGGTGCAAGCCAAGGCGAGCCGCTTCAAGCTGACACCCGACATGCGCCTCTCCTACACCTTCGACGAAGGGGAGAAGCGCGATCGGATGCTGGCGGCCCGGGCCCGGTTGACGCAGCTGGTGGCGCTGACGGGCTCGACCGCCGTTTGACAGTCAGCTCGACGATTTTCGGGTAGGCTTTGGGCATGTACATCCTGCTGCACATGGCGGTGCTGACGGTGACGGTGCTGGCGCTCACGCGCATCGTGCCCTCGGTCAAGGTGAAGAGCGTCGGATCGGCGATCGTGGTGGCCTTGGTCTTCTCGGTGCTCAACGTGTTTCTGGGATGGCTCATCCGTGCCTTCCTCATCATTCCCGCCATCCTGACGCTGGGGCTGCTCTTTCTCTTCGTCCCCTTCATCGTCAACGCGGTCCTGCTCTGGCTGACCGACAAGCTCCTGCGCTCGTTCGAGATCGAGACGATGGGGGGCCTTTTTGCCTCCGCCGCGATCATCACCGTCGCCAATTGGCTGTTTCATATGGCGGTCAATGCCCATTTCGCCGCCATGTCTGGTCCGGGCCCGACCCGCTGGATCTAGCGCCCGGGCCGTGTAATCTCTCGCGGATGGCCACGACTCTCCGCCCCCTTTTCTTGACCTGCGCCCTGGGCGCGGTCGCCTTCGCGCTCCCCGCCTGCAAGCGCGCCGCGAGCCCCTCCGGCGAAGCCCGCAACGTCGATCCGTCTCAGGTGGTCGCCAAGGTCGACGACGCCGTCATCACCGTCACCGACGTTCAGGAGCGGATCAACAAGCAGTCACCCTTCGTGCGCGCGCGGTACACCAACGCCGACAAGAAGAGAGAGTTCCTCGACACGCTGGTGAAGTTCGAGGTGATGGCGGCCGAGGCCGCCCGGCGCGGCTACGACAAGGATCCCGACGTCCAGCGGGTCATGAAGCAGCAGATGATCTCCAAGCTGATGCAGAAGGACTTCGAGTCGAAGCTGAAGGTCGAGGACGTCCCCGACGCCGACGTGGAGAAGTACTACAACGAGCACCCGGCCGAGTTTCACCAGAAGGACGAGGTGCGGGTGAGCGAGATCCTGATCAAGGACAAGGGCAAGGCCGAGCGCGCCTACGCCGAAGCGCGCGCCCTCCCCAAGGGGGCGGTCAACGCCATGGATCAGAAGGGGTTCCGCGATCTGGTGGCGAAGTATTCCGAGGACGATGAGTCGAAACCGCGCGGAGGCGATCTGTCGTTCTTCGCCAGTGACTCGGCGACCGTCCCCAGGCCGATCGTCGACGCCGCCTTCGACCTCAAGGAGGTGGGTGACCTGGCCCCGCTGGTCAAGACCGACAAGGGGTGGGCGATCATTCGCCTCACGCAGAAGCGCCCCGGGTTCAACCGCCCGCTGGCCGAGGCCAAGCGGCAGATCCAGCAGCGGTTGTTCCGGGATCTGCGCTCGAAGGCCATGGACACCTTCGTGGACGATCTCAAGAAGAAGAGCAGCATCAGCATCAACGACGAGAACCTGGCCAAGGTGGTGGTCGAGGCGGGCGCCGGCAGGCCCGCGGGGATGGATCTCCCCGGCGCTCCCAGCTCGCCCGCCGGTGCGCCGCCGCCCGGAACGCCGGCGCCGCGCCCTGTCGGGATGCAACCTTCCGGCGGGCCGGCCGCTCCAACCCACCCGTGAACGGAGCAGAGAGTCCATTGCCTCGCCGTGCCCACCATTCTGTGGCTTTTGCCTTCGTCTCCCTCTTCGTTTTGGCGGCGATCTCGTTCGCGCCGGTCACGGCGCGTGCGCGGGTGGTCGAACGGGTCGCCGCGGTCGTCGGCGACGCTCTGGTCCTGGCCAGCGAGGTCGAGGACCGGGTGGGGCCGCTCATGGCCGACGTCAACCGGATCACGGATCCGGACAAACGCTCGGCTCGGGCGACGGCGCTGCGGCGCGAGGTGCTGGAGCGGCTCATCGACGACGAGCTGATCTATCAGCAGGCGGCCGAGCTCAAGCTCAGCATCTCCAGCGAGCAAGTCGACGCCTCGATCGAGGAGATCAAGAAGCAGAACAGCCTCACCGACGATCAGCTGCGCGAGGCCCTGCGCGGGCAGGGGATGACGATGGCGGCCTATCGCGCCGACCTCAAGCGCCAGTTGCTGCGTTTCCGCGTGCTGAACATCGCGGTCGGCTCGCGCGTCAACATCTCGGACGACGAGGTGCGCGCTTACTACGAGCGCCACATGAAGGACGGCAGCAACGTGCAGGTGCGCGCCAGCCACGTCTACTTCGCCATCCCCGAGGGGGCCGACGCCGCCGCGGCCGCCGAGAAGCAGGCGCAGGCGCAGAAGGTCCTGGAGCGGGCCCAGGCAGGGGAAGACTTCGCCAAGCTGGCCCGCGAGACGTCGGACGACGCGGCGACGCGCGCCGACGGCGGCGATCTCGGCTACTTCGGCAAGGACATG
>Ga0210388_10002884_pt1 | contig 13440 bp, 12 predicted proteins | sample IncBWC19OmetaG_FD_155485 | JGI IMG/M metagenome (GOLD analysis project Ga0210388, IMG submission 155485) | Forest soil microbial communities from Barre Woods Harvard Forest LTER site, Petersham, Massachusetts, United States - Inc-BW-C-19-O ... | reverse complement strand
TGTCAAGCCAAACTCGCGATCCTTCAACTGCAGCGAGCTGCCTTCCTCCATGCCAAACGGAGCGACGGCTAGCGCCTTGAACGGCACTGGCATGCCTGGAACTGCAGGCATGGCGCTCTCGATACCCACATAGTAAGTGCGCGGCACGCCGCCACGGATGCGCACACCTTTCCCTTGGCGTGCCAGCCCATAATAAGCGGCGCCACGCGCCACGGCGTGCATCAGATCTTCGCCGACCAGGGGAACCACGGGCGCGAGACCTTCCTCAGCCAGCCAACTGTTGAGCACTTCGAGGATCCGTCGGCGCACTAAACCGGCGCGCAGCACTCCGCCGTTGAAAAGCACGTGCGTGGGCGCGGCCAAACCGCTGGATCCACGCCGCACCGAACCATGCTCGGATTGCGCGGCTTGTTGCCTCAGGAACCGCGCCAGATGACGAGTGATGGCCGCGTCGGCCGCGTAGGGCAGTCCGATTTCGGCCAAGCCCATTTTTCTCCGCTGCGGCATATCCTGGCTGGATACCAGCGGGAGAAACCCTTCGCCCAGGATGCGGTCAATATCCTCGCGCAGCAACTTGGTTTTGATGGTGCCGCCTACCAATCCAGTGCCCCGGCCGAGAATCGTCACCGGATGCTCTTTCTTTTTGTTGTCTTCCTCGAGCAGCTTTTCCTTGGCGATGCGGCACTGCTGCCACAGCGCGTGCAGCTGCATGGCGTCCAGTTTAGTTCCCTGCGCTGCCAGTTGCTGCTCCAGATGGCGCGCTAGAGCGAGGTCCACGTTGTCGCCACCCAGTAGGATGTGCTCGCCCACCGCAACGCGCTCCAGTTGCAGCTCGCCCGCCTGCTCGGTCACGGCGATCAATGTGAAATCGGTGGTGCCGCCGCCAATGTCCACCACCAGGATCAGGTCGCCCACCCGCACGCGCTCCCGCCAATCCGGATGCCGCTCAATCCAGGCGTAGAAGGCGGCCTGTGGTTCTTCTAATAATAATGGGTTCTGATGGCCGGCCTCCTGCGCGGCCTGCAAAGTAAGCTCGCGCGCCACGGCATCGAACGAGGCCGGGACCGTTACCAGCACCTGCTGCTTGGCGAACGGCGCGTCTGGCATTTTCTGGTCCCACGCCGCACGCAGGTGCTCCAGGTATCGCCGCGAGGCTTCCACTGGTGAAATTTTGTCCAGGCCTTGCGGCGCGTTCAGAGGAAGAATGGGCGCGGTGCGGTCCACGCCGGCATGCGACAGCCACGATTTTGCGGACGCAACTAGGTGGCTCGAAACCTCAGCCCCCCGTTTCTGCGCCAGCGCCCCAACCACGCATCGCGGCGAATCATCCCACGGCAGGGCGATGGAGCCTGCCGGAAAATCCCCCGCGCCGGGGATATAGAGAAAAGAAGGCAACAGCGGCTGCTCGCGCACTTCTCCCGCATTCACTAATTGAGGAAGCTCGATGACCGCAACCTCCCCGGTGTCCGGGGCCGAGGCCAGAGCGCAGTTGGTAGTTCCAAGATCGATTCCAATTATGTATTGCTGTGACAAGCTTCAGTGTAGTGCATGTGGGGCAGGCTGCCAGCCTGCGGCCGATTGCCAATCGGCCATGAGAATTCTTAAATCGCGAAGCCACCTTATGTTCGTAATGATCATCCACTTTCGCCGCCTGCCCCACCATCACGCCATCGGTCACCCGATCTTCCTAACCTGGCGCCTTCACGGTAGTCTTCCAGTAGGCCGTAGGTTTCCGGCGGGTACGAGTTCCGGAGAAGCTTTTGCAGCGATGGATCGCCTTCTCGACAACGCCCGCACGGCCCCTCTTTATCTTCGACAGCGGGAGATCGCCGGCATGGTGGCGGAAGCTATTCAATTTCAAGAACGCGCTCTCGGCCACTATCAGCTCCACAGCTACGTAGTCATGGCGAACCATGTGCACCTTTTGGTCACTCCAGCCGTGAAGGTTTCCAAGTTGACGCAATCGCTCAAGCGATTCACGGCTAGGGAGGGCAACCGCATGTTGGGGCTCACTGGAAAATCTTTCTGGCAGGAAGAGAGTTATGACCGGCTGGTTCGGGATGAAACTGAGTTCAGGAGAATCGCGCGTTATATCGAGAACAATCCCGTGAAAGCGGGATTGGTAAAGACGCCTGAGGAGTTTCTCTGGTCCAGCGCCAGGCCGATTGCCAATCGGCCGCAGGTTGGCAACCTGCCCCACAGCTGATTCAGGCGCGCGCCAACGCTCCCAGCTCTTTCACGATGCTGGACACGAATGTCTTCGCGTCACCGAATAGCATGATGGTATTGGGCATGTAATACAGCTCATTATCGATGCCGGCAAATCCCGGATTCATGCTGCGCTTGATCACCATTACGGTGCGGGACTTGTAGGCCTGAATGATGGGCATTCCGGCAATCGGGCTTTTGGGGTCGGTCTCAGCACCCGGATTCACCACGTCGTTCGCGCCGATGATCAGCGCCACGTCCGCCATGGGCATTTCCGGATTAATATCATCCATTTCGCGCAGCTTGTCGTAGGGAACATCCGCCTCGGCCAGCAGCACGTTCATATGACCAGGCATGCGGCCGGCGACAGGGTGTATGGCGAACTCCACATTGACGCCTCTTTTGCCCAGCAGCTCGGCCATTTCCTTGAGTTTGTGCTGGGCCTGCGCCACCGCCATGCCGTAGCCCGGAATCACCACAACGGTGCGGGCAGCTTCCAGAATCTGGGCCGCTTCTTCGGGGCTCGCGGAGCGAACCGGGCGCTCACCGGCCTTGCCCGCGACAGTGGTCTGCAGTTGTCCGAATGCGCCGAACAGCACATTGCTGAAAGACCGGTTCATGGCGCGGCACATAATGACCGCCAAAATGAAGCCGGACGATCCGTCCAGCGCGCCCGCCACGATCAGCATTTTGTTGTTCAGCACGAACCCCATGGCGCTGGCGGAAAGACCTGCATATGAGTTAAGCAGGGCGATCACAGTGGGCATGTCCGCACCGCCAATGGGAATGATCAGCAAAATTCCGAACAGCAGCGCCAGCGCAATAAAGATGGGAAACAAATAAGTTTGCTCCGGCGCCACGATCAGCGCCAAGCCAGTTCCCGCCGCAGCCGCGAAGATTCCCAGGTTCACGAAATTCTGACCCTTGTATGTGATGGGCCGCTGCGGCAGCACCTCCTGCAGTTTCCCGAACGCCATCAGGCTGGCGGTGAAGGTCAGGAAGCCGAGCAGCGTTTCAATGATCAGCGCCGTCATCTCAACAGTGGTGACCGCCGGACCCTGACGCATCCCCTTGTAATATTCCGCGGTGCCAATAAGGGCAGATGCCAGCGCGCCACAGGCGTGTGAAAACGCGGTTCGCTGCGGAACCGCCGTCATCGGCATGATGTAAGCGATGGGGATACCGATGGCCGTACCCAGGAAGAACGCGACTAAAATCCACTGATAGTTGACTACATCGAAGCGCAGCAGCGTGCCCGCCACCGCCAGCAGCATGCCTATCTCGCCCACCACTACTCCACGCCGCGCGGTAGCGGGAGAGTTCAGCCACTTGATGGCCATGATAAAGCCGGCGGCTGCCAGCATGTACACCAGCGGAAGGATGGTGTCGTTCAAGGTTGAACTGTTCAGAGTGGCGTCGTTCATTTCTTTTCAGGCTCCCGGCGCTTGAACATTTTGAGCATGCGATCGGTGATGAGATAACCGCTGACGGCATTCAAGGTCGCCAGCAGAACAGCCGAGAAGCCCAGGATGAGCGAAAGCGTGCTGGCGTCCTTGGCGCCGGTAATCAGAATGGCGCCCACCACCGCAATGGCCGAGATGGCGTTGGTCAAGGACATGAGCGGCGTGTGCAACAGAGGCGAGACGCCGCGGATCAGCTGGAAGCCCAAAAAAGCGGCCAGCATAAAAACCCACAGATCGAATTCATAAGCTCCCATGCTAGTTATCCTCCTCCTTCGGATCCCTCCGCGGGAATCACTTCCAGCAGTTCATTCACGCGCGCGTGAACAATCTCGCCGGCGCGCGTGACCAACGTTTCGCGGATGATTTCGTCGTCGCGCTTCAATTGCAATGAACCGTCCTTGGCCAGCATCAGTTTCAGAAATGACACTATGTTGGATGAATACATCTGGCTGGCGTGATAGGGCGCCGACGACGCCAGATTGAGCGGTCCTAAAATTGTGATGCCCCGGTGATGCACTGTTTCGCCGGGCTGGGTGAGTTCGCAGTTCCCGCCCCGCTCCGCCGCGACGTCCACAATCACCGATCCTGGTGCAAGAGCGCTGGCCATTTCGGTGGTGATCAATATCGGAGCTTTCTTTCCAGGCACGGCCGCGGTGCTGATCACCACATCCTGTTCCCGGATAACATTCGTAAGTAACTCGCGTTGGCGGCGGTAAAATTCCTCGCCCATGGCTTTGGCGTAGCCGCCTTTGTCTTCGCTCGTTCCCGTGTCGATATCCAGCACCACAAACTTCGCGCCCAGGCTCTCGATCTGCTCCTTCACCGCGCTGCGTACATCGTAGGCTGAGACCACTGCGCCCAGGCGTCGCGCGGTGGCGATGGCCTGCAGGCCTGCCACGCCCGCGCCCAGCACCAACACTCGCGCGGGCGTAACGGTGCCGGCGGCGGTCATCAGCATGGGGAATATTTTGGGTAGTGTGGTGGCCCCCAGTAAAACCGCCTTGTATCCGGCAATAGTGGCCATGGAGGAAAGCGCATCCATGCTTTGCGCGCGCGTAATGCGGGGCATCAACTCCATCGCCAAGAACGAGACACCGGCACGGGCCAGTGCGGAGTCCTGCTCCAGAGCCGTGAGCGGCTCGCCAAACCCAATCACCGTCTGGCCTGGCCGAAGCAGCGCCAGGTCCGCGCGTCCAGCTTCGGGATTGGCGCCCAACGATCGCACCTGCAGAATAACGTCGGCCTGAAATACATCGCCGCGGGTGGCGGAGCGGGCGCCCCGCGTGGCGTACTGTTCGTCAGGGAACCCGGCTTCAAGTCCAGCCGACTGTTCCACCACCACGCTCACACCCAATTTCCCCAATGCGTCACACGCGCGGGGGACCAGCGCAACACGCCGCTCGCCGGGAAAAGTTTCGCGCGGTACTCCTATGGTCACAGCCACGAGCTAACCTCCGCTGACTCTCAAGATCCAGTATCGATAATAATACCTCGTGGAGGGCGGCATAAAAGTCGCGGCACAAACGTCGCGGCTTGAACCGTCGCTGCTTGAACCTCGCTGCCTGAACCGTCGCCGCCTGAACCTTCACCGCCTGAACCGTCGCGGCCTGAAACCTCGCTGCCTGAACCGTCGCTGCCTGAACCGTCGCTGCCTGAACCGTCGCTGCCTGAACCTTCGCTGCTTGAACCGAGCCGCGACCGCAAGGGAGCGACCATGGGCCTGCTGGCCCACCAAAGGTGATGAAGACGCCGAGCCGTAGCCCGCGCGTCAGCGAGGGGACTGCGAGGAACGCCCGGTCGCGTGGAATCAATAATCTGAACATGCGTCTTCAACGGAGCGCGTCCAATGTGCGGTGCCCCAACGATCGGGGTGGCGCTCCCTCGCGGTCGCGGCTCGGTTCCACCCAAAACCCTGCTAGCCTTGATGGAGTTATGTCTCAATCTAATCCGGCGCTTCATCCCGATCTGCACGGCCGTGTCGCTGTGGTTACCGGCGCCAGCCGAGGAATCGGAAAGGCGCTGGCCATCCGGCTGGCCCAGGAAGGGGCGGACGTGGTGGTGGCTTCGAAAAGCGAGGAGTCCACTCAGAAACTGCCCGGCAGCATCCACGAAACCGCCGACGCCATTCGCGCCTTTGGCCGCCGCGCGCTCGCCATTCCGACCGATGTGCGCGATGATGAAGCCATCCGCAACATGATAGAGCGGACGGTAGCGGAGCTGGGCCGCATCGACATTTTGGTAAACAACGCCGGCGCCATCTGGCCGCGGCCCATTTTGGAAACTCCGCCCAAGCGCTTCGACCTGATGATGAGCGTCAATGTACGCGCCTCCTACATCGCGTGCTACTACGCGCTGCCGCACATGGTCAAGCAGCAATGGGGGCATGTCCTGAACATGTGCCCGCGTCTCTCGCTCGACCCATCGCCCGGCAAAGTGGCGTACATGATTTCGAAGCTCGGCATGGCGCGCGTGGCCATTGGCCTGGCAGCCGAACACCAGAAGGACAACGTCGCCGGCAACGCACTGTGGCCGCGCACCATTATCGAAAGCCAGGCTTCCATCAATTTGAAGATGGCCGATCGCTCCCAATGGCGCACGCCAGAGATCCTGTGTGACGCTTCTCTGGCCATCTTCGCGCAGGAGCCGCGAACTTCCACCGGACACCAGTGGATCGATGAGGAGGCGCTGACGCAGCTGGCCGGGATCACCAATTTCGATGGATATTGGTGCGAAGGCAAGCCGCCGGCAAATCCCATTTATATCGACAAGTGGTAGGACGCAGGCCCTTTCGCCTGCCAACCCGCCGTGTGCGCCGATTGGCGGAGGCTGCTGAAAACTTCGCGGAACCGGACGCAGGCGAAAGCGCCTGCGCCACTATATGGAACCGATAACATGCGGCCAATGTGAGGCAGCGCTTTGCGTTGGCCTGCAACGAGTTTTTCAGCAACCTCTGGCAATCGGCGCGCAGGTTACAACAACTAACAACCTGCCCCACGTTCCAAATCATGAATCACCTGACCGAATGCGTCCACTGCCCGCCGATCGTTGGCGCGCAATACTTGCGCTTCTAGCGATTCCAGCTGCCGATGGATACTGGCGGCCTTCTTCTTTCCGGAAGCCGTCAACTTCACAAGGAAGCTGCGCCGATCCTTCAGGTTGGACTCGCGCGTGATCAATCCCCGTGTGTCCAGGCGGTCCAGCACGCTGGTCAGCGTGGAACGCTTATGCGCGAAGGCGCGATGCAGGGCGGACACCGGAGAGTCACCGGATTCATGAAGGTGACACAAGATGTGCGCTTCCGCCTGCGTGAGATCCGGAGCATGCCGCTGGATGTAAAGCCCAATCCGATGAGTGGCGCGGTGGATGCTAAAGATAAGTTCGAGTCGCATCACGTCCAGGATACGTCAAAGATCTTGACATAAGATTGTACGGTTTCGTATATTACGATAATGAAGTATAGTTCGGGCGCCTTTCTGATGATTCTCTGTGCGGCATGGGGGCAAACGCGCGAGCACGCCCAGGCCACGATTACATTGCGGCTTAGGGCGACGCCATCGGTGGCTTTTCCTCTGTTCGGGCCGGTGCGCGAATCGGAGTGGGCCCCGCATTGGAATCCAACCATACTCTATCCTCTTGGAGGGGGCCAGAGCGCCGGAGCGGTATTCACTACCAAACAGCACGATCGCGATGCGATCTGGGTCTTGACCACCTACGACGAAGCCGCGCTGCGGATAGGCTATGTAATCGTGCGCCCATCAATAAGCGCTTCGCAACTGGATATTGCCTTGAAACCCATCGGCGAAAAGGAAACCGAGGCTACCGTAACCCACACCTTGACTTCGCTGTCCGAAGATGGAGACAGCTTCGTGAAAGAGTTCGCTGCTGAATTTCCGCTGGAGCGCGACCATTGGGAACAGGCCATCAGCGGCCGGCTGCGTGAAGTGACCAGGCGCTAAGCATGGACGATCCGCTCGCTTTCATGACGCCGCGCCATCACGCGGTGCGAAATTTCGTAGTGATGGAATTGCCTCGCAACCACGGCCGGCCCTTGGGCCCGGCGCAAATCGCAGGCGCATTCGGCATGGAAGAGGCAGTTGTAAATCAATTACTGGACGATCTGGAAAAACACCTGTTCTTTCTGGTGCGCGACCGCCGTGGCCAGGTAAGCTGGGCATTTCCCGTTGCGAGCGACCGCACCCCCCATCGGCTGCGATTCAGTACCGGAGAACGCATCTTCGCCGCTTGCGGCGAGGATTCCATCGCCACGCCTTTCGTCCAGGCGCGGCTCAGAAAGCAGCAGCCGTTCGAGGTAGAGATCGAAACCTCCTGCGCGCATTGCGGCCGGGCCCTGCACATCCGGGTGGACCATCAACTGCGTTGGCGGGTGCATGAGAGGGGGGCGAACCCGCGTGTGTTCCTTCCGAAAATCGACTGGGCAAACTTTCGAGGAGCAAACATCATCAACGATTATTGAAAAAACTCCGTATTCTTCTGGTCAGAAGAACACGTCTTCGCGATGAAAGTGCCAGGGCGCGCGGTGGATTTGAATGAAGCGGCGCAGCTCACCGCCGAGGCCCAAACGCATCTCTTCGGCTTCTGACCCGCAAGTTGGCAGGCGAAAACTTTTGCCCGCTAACCGAGACTCTCCTGTCACGAATCCGCGCGGCTGGGCGTCCAACGTCCGGGGTGGCCTATGAAACCTGACGACAAAACCCGGATCGCCCACGTTACGCCACGTGAGTTTGTTACGCGGCGTGAGTTTGTTGGCGCCACGGTGCTCGCCGGGGGAATCGCAAGCATTCCTTTAGCCGAAGCGCAGACGGACACTCAGGACACGCACCTGGTCCGCTGCAGCATCATTATCAATAACCAGGCCCATGACCTGACCCTCGATCCGCGCGTAACTCTGCTTGACCTGTTACGCGAAAACCTGCACATGACCGGCTCGAAGAAAGGCTGCGATCACGGCCAGTGCGGCGCCTGCACCGTGCTGGTAAACGGCCGCCGGATTAACTCGTGCCTGAGCCTGGCGGTGCAGCATGAGGGAGACAAGATCACAACAATTGAGGGATTGCCAACCGGCGGAGAACTGCATCCCGTGCAGCAGGCGTTCATCGAATACGACGCGTTCCAGTGCGGATATTGCACGCCCGGGCAAATCTGTTCCGCCGTGGCGATGATCGAAGAGGTAAAGGCCGGAGACGCCAGCGCCGTAACTCCGCATGTCTCCGAACAAGCGGCGATCCAGTTTACCGACGACGAAATCCGAGAACGGATGAGCGGCAACATCTGCCGCTGCGGCGCCTATCCCAACATCGTGGCCGCCGTTCGGTCGGTCTATGGAAGGAACGCCGCATGAGGCCATTCACTTATCACCGTCCGGCCACCTCCGACGATGCCATCGCCGCCATCGGCGCAGAAAAAGAAGCGCGGTTCCTGGCCGGCGGAACGAATCTGATCGACCTGATGAAGATGGGCGTGGAACATCCGGCGCGGCTGATCGATATCACGCGCTTGCCGCTGGCGTCCATCGAGGAGCGTCAGGGTGGCTTGCGGATCGGCGCCATGGTCCGCAATAGCGACGCGGCGAATCACGCTCTCATCCGCGAGCGCTATCCGGTGCTCTCAGAGGCGCTGCTGGCGGGAGCATCGCCTCAACTTCGCAACTTGGCCAGCATGGGTGGAAACCTGATGCAGCGTACACGGTGCTTTTATTTCTACGATCCAAGTTACTCGGAATGCAACAAGCGCGTTCCCGGCTCCGGATGCGCCGCCCTGTCCGGGTATAACCGCATCCATGCCATTTTAGGCGCAAGTGAACAGTGCATCGCCACTAATCCAAGCGATATGTCGGTAGCGCTGGCGGCTTTGGACGCGGTGGTGCAGGTAAAAGGGCCGCGAGGCGAACGATCCATTCCCATTCTTGATCTTCATCGTCTGCCGGGAAACACGCCGCAACAAGATACCAATCTCCGGCCGGGCGAACTGATCACAGCCATCGATCTGCCTGCGCTCGCCTGGGCGCGCCGGTCGCATTATCTGAAAGTTCGTGACCGAAATTCCTATGCGTTCGCTCTGCTCTCAGTTGCCGCCCTCGTTGATATGGACACCGATGGGACCATCCGCCAGGCACGGATTGCTCTGGGCGGAGTGGCGCACAAACCGTGGAGGATTCCGCAAGCCGAACAGTTGCTGGTGGGCAAAAAGCCCGGCGATGCGGCTTACCATGCCCTCGCTGATGCTTTGCTGCGCGGAGCCAGGCCGCATCGCAACAATGCCTTCAAAGTGGAACTGGCGCGGCGCAGCATCATACGCGCTTTGACTACAGTGGCCGCCATGGCCTGAAGACGGAGAAATCTGATGCCCGATTCTATTGGTCAGCCGCTGGATCGCGTGGACGCGCGCCTTAAAGTAGCAGGTCAAGCGCCTTATAGCGCCGAGTACAAGATCCCAAATGTCGCGCATGCCGTCATCGTAACCAGCTCCATTGCGAAAGGCCGAATTTTGGCCGTGGACACCGCTGCCGCCGAACGCGTGACGGGCGTGCTGGCCATCATGACCAATCGCAATGCGCCGAAGTTGCCGAAAAATCCGATGGAGATTGCGAACGGCGCGCCTACCGACCGCAAGCTCCAGCTTTTGCAGGATGATCGCGTCTACTTCGCCAATCAGCCGGTTGCGGTGGCCATCGCGGCAACTTTGGAAGCCGCGTATGAAGCGGCTGGCCTGGTGAAGCTGCGCTATGTGCCGGAGCCGGCATCCGTCAACATGAATCACGGCCTTCCCAACTCCTACGTGCCGAAAAAAATGGGCGGAGCCGGCGATCCAGCGCAAAGCGCTCGGGGGGACGTGGCCACAGGGTTGGCCCAAGCCGATACACGCCTGGAGCAGACCTACACCACGCCATTTCATACCCACAATCCCATGGAGCCGCACGCCACCATCGCGGTCTGGGAAGGCGACAACAAACTCACCCTCTACGACGCCACGCAGGGCATTTTTGGCGATCGCAAGCGCGTGGCCGATTTGCTGGGATTACAACCGGAAAACGTGCGGGTGATTTCGCTCTATCTGGGCGGAGGGTTTGGCAGCAAAGGGCCAACCTGGTCGCACGTGGTGCTATGCGCCATGGCGGCCAAGCACGTCCAGCGTCCGGTCAAACTGGTGCTGGCGCGGCGGCAAATGTTCGGGCCTATCGGATTCCGCTCGCAAACCCGTCAGCACATCACCGCCGGCTCCAAGAACGACGGGACACTAACGGCGCTCAAGAACGAGACGATCTCGCACACATCCTCATTCGATGAATTCACCGAGACTGCTTCGCTCCCCACGCGTATGTTGTACTCGGTGCCGAATAACTCTACGCTGCAGCGGCTGGTCCGCTCCGACATCGGCACGCCCTCCTACACGCGCGCGCCCGGGGAATGCCCGGGTACATTCGCGCTCGAAGTCGCCCTCGACGAGCTAGCTTACAAGCTCAAGATGGATCCTCTGGAACTAAGGCTGAAGAATTATGCGGAACAGGATGAAGACAAGAAGCTGCCCTGGTCCAGCAAATCGCTGCGCGAATGTTATCGCATGGGCGCGGCTCGTTTCGGTTGGTCAAAAAGATCGCCGGAGCCCCGTTCCACGCGCGACGGCCACGTCCTGGTGGGTTGGGGCATGGCCACGGCTGTCTATCCGGCGCGCCGGAGTCCATCGTCTGCGCGAGCGGAAATAAAACCCGATGGTTCCGTGCTGGTGGAAAGCGGCACGCAGGATCTGGGCGGAGGAACCTACACCATCATGACCCAGATTGCCGCCGACGGCATCGGCGTGGCCCCCGCGCAAGTCACGTTCCGATTGGGAGATACCAATTATCCCGAAACACCGGTGTCCGGCGGATCGCAAACAGCGGCCAGCACAGGTTCGGCCGTCTATCTCGCCGCGCACGCTCTCCGCGAAAAGCTGGTCCAGCTTGCTATTAGCGATTCCGGCTCGCCGCTTCACGGCGCGAATACGCAGGACGTCGTAATTGAGAATGGGCGCGCATTTCTGAAGAGCAAACCTCAGCGTGGCGAAACGCTGCAAGCCCTGGTATCGAGAGGCGGGCGCGGCGCCATCTCCGCGCAGGCGGAAACCAAACAGAACGAAGAAGCCAAGCGATATTCATCGTTTTCTTTTGGCGCCCAATTCGCCGAAGTGCGCGTGGATGACGACTTGGGACAGGTGCGGGTTTCGAGAATGGTTGGCGCGTTTGATCCCGGCCGCATCTTGAACGCGAAAACCGCGAGGAGCCAGTTCATGGGCGGCATCGTTTGGGGCATCAGCATGGCGCTCTATGAGGACACCGTCTACGACGAACGGTTGAGCCGCATCGTAAACAACAACCTCGCGGAATATCACGTACCCACCAACATGGATGTCGGTGCAATCGATGTCATGTGGGTGAATGAGGAGGATGACCATGTCAGCCCGATCGGCGCGAAAGGTATTGGCGAGATCGGCATAACGGGCTCCGCGGCAGCCATAGCCAACGCTATTTATCATGCCACCGGAAAACGCGTACGCGACCTGCCCATCACTCCCGACAAGCTGCTGTAGCGCACGCAGTGGGGCGGACCCCCTGGTCCGCGGCCAACGCCCACGTCGGCCTGCTTCTGAAATAGTGGGAAAGCCAATCAGACATGCGAACACCTGCGAACGCAGCACGCAAGAGTGCGCGCGCCACGTCGCTTCATAGCCGTTCCGTGATACAAAAAAGCGTCATGATCAAACTGGTTTACTGCATCACGAAGAAGCCCGGTCTTACCGACGACCAATTCTTCCATTATTGGAAAACCGTCCACGGCCCCATAGGCGCCCGCATCCCGCATCTCCGCAGACTGGTGCAGAGCCACCGGGTGATCGTCGATGGAGACAAATACCAGCCGGATTACGACGGCATGGCGGAGTTGTGGTTCGACAGCGAAGAGGCGCTGCTGGCGGCACGCCAATCGCCCGAATGGAAGGCCTCCCGCGAAGACGAAGCCAATTTCATCGATCACAGCAATGTCGCGTATTTTGTTTCCAGCGAGCACGTCGTATTGGGTAGCCCGTAACTATGCGGTCTGGAGCCGCCGGTTGATGAGTATCCAGCTGGTTATTAGCCCGGCGATCATGGCGATGAAGAACAGCGACCAACCCCAGTATTGCACCGGGTGCCGAATCATCCGTACGAAGTGCCGCCCATAAAGATCCGCGACTAGCGCGATAGCTGAATAGCGGACCGCCCGCGCAATGGCGACAACAGCGAGAAACCTGTCCGTGCGGTATTTGGAAGCGCCCGCGGCCGCGAAGAACATGCTGGTTGGGAAAGGGAAGGGAATGGCGGCGGAGGCGGCTAAAGTTCCGGAGCCCCATTTCTCAAATACATTCAAAAGCGCGGACACTCTACCGCTCCCAAATTTACTGTTCAGATAGGCAGAACCGGCTTTGCGCGCGATCCGAAATGTAAGGTAAGCGCCGATCACCGAACCCGCCGTGGCTACCGCTGCATATTCGTACCAGGGGTTGCGGTGGGTGGCGGCGAGAATCGCGATTAGAATATCCGGCCCCCCAAATGTTGGGATCGGAGAGCTATCCAGGATCGCCAGAAAGAAAAGTCCCAATGCTCCCAGGTGTCGAAATATTGAGGTGACACTGCGCCCGCGAGCCGTTTGGAGGAAGACGATCAATATTCGCAATATAGCAACTTCGAAGCTTGGGATTTGTACAGCTGGGAACCGGTGTCGCTCCGTTGAAGACGCAT
>Ga0210388_10002883_pt1 | contig 13440 bp, 9 predicted proteins | sample IncBWC19OmetaG_FD_155485 | JGI IMG/M metagenome (GOLD analysis project Ga0210388, IMG submission 155485) | Forest soil microbial communities from Barre Woods Harvard Forest LTER site, Petersham, Massachusetts, United States - Inc-BW-C-19-O ... | reverse complement strand
TAGAGCGCTCGCGCAAATATTTGATTCCAAAGGTCTCGGCAAGAGTGCCGAGACGGCACGCAAGAGTGCGTGCGCTACGACGTGGCGCGAACACTCGTGTTTGCCGCGTCGACTCTCTAGTCGACGCGTGGGCTCGATAAAACATAACTACTGTTAAATGTGTTACATCGAAAGGCAGAGTCAAAACTAAGTGACATTGGACTCTCAGTCTGCTGCGCCGAGACTCGTCTCGGCTATCTCATAGGCGTGCGGCCATCCAATGGTGGACCGCTCCTTGGGGCACCTCTACTTCAGAAGCAGGCCGACGTGGGCGTCGGCCGCGGACCAGGGGGTCCGCCCCACTGCGCTTCGTCGCCCGATGACCCGGGGCGTTTCTCGCTATCATGCAGACACATGGGCATCACCCAAGACGCTAGCTACGCACTCCGCATGATGCGCCGCACCCCCGGATTTACAGCGGTCGCCGTACTGTCTCTCGCGCTCGGCATCGGCGCCAACACCGCTGTCTTCAGCCTGATCAACGCTCTGATGCTGCGCACCTTACCCATCCCTCAACCCGAACAACTGGTGGAACTCCTCCAAAAGTACCCTGGCGAGCCTCGTGGCAACGGCTTTTGGTCCCCGCAAAGTTACGCGCACTATCGCGATAACAACCACGTTTTCTCGGCGCTGATGGCAGCTTCGCCGCCCTCCCGTTTCAACGTCCGCGCGCAGGCCCTGGAACCGGAAATTGTGAACGGCCAATACGTGGCCGGCGATTTCTTCGCGGGTCTGGGCGTGAAGCCTGCCATCGGCCGCTTAATTCAGGCGGAAGACCAGGGCGTGGCGGTATTGAGCTGGTCCTCGTGGAAGAACTGGTTCAATCTCGATCCATCAATTCTGGGCAAGCGGATCATCGTCGATGATCAACCCGCCACCATAATAGGCGTAACACCGCGAGCGTTTTTTGGACTGCTGGTGGGCTCCAAGACAGACGTTTGGTTACCGCGCAGCAATTCCAAGAACGGCGGACTACTTCTGCTGGGGCGCTTGAAACCCGGTGTGTCCATCGAACAGGCGCGCGCGGAAATGACGGTGCTCTATCGGTTCACCATCGAGGAAAGATCGAGGGGCGACCAAGATCCTCTCAAGCGCCAGCTAAAGATTGAGCTTGAGCCGGCGGGCGCGGGGGTATCGCTCCTGCGCGATCACTTCGCGCAACCGCTGCTGGTGCTGATGGCGCTGGTGGGTCTGCTGTTGCTGATTGCATGTACCAACGTGGCCGGTCTGCTGCTGGCGCGTGGGGCTGCTCGACGAGGCGAAATGGCCATCAGGGTATCGCTCGGCGCATCGCGCCTTCGCCTGTTGCGCCAGGTTTTGACGGAGTCTGTCATGCTTGCCGCCGCTGGCAGCCTGCTCGGCATCTGGCTGGCCTATTTCGGCGCCGGAGCGCTGCTTCGCATCATTACATCCGGCCGGCAAATAATCGGATTGCCACAAGACTTCGAGATCCCCTTACAGCCGGATCTGCACATGTTGCTTTTCACCGCGGGAAGCGCATTGTTGACGGGGGTGCTGTTTGGGCTGGTTCCCGCATGGACCGCGTTTAATTCCACGCCAGCCTCGCCGCTCCGCGAAGCGGGGAGGGCCGGTGAAACCAGATTCCGGCGGCTTTTCGGAAAAGGTTCGGTGGTGGCGCAAGTGGCCTTGTCGGTAGCGCTGTTAAGCGCCGCCGGTTTATTCGTCCGCAACCTTGCGAATCTTCGCAGTGTCGATCTGGGCTTCCGCCGCGATCACGTATTGCTGGTCACCCTCGATCCATCTCGCAGCGGATACGATCCTGAAAAATTGCCCGGCGCATTTCAGGAACTGTTGGGACGTCTCCAAAGCATTCCAGGCGTGCGCTCGGCCTCGCTGAGCGCGCCCACTCCGCTCTCGGGCGCCGGCGCCAGCGGTTTTGCAAACGTGCAGGGCTTTGAGGAGCGGCCTCAGGATCGCCGCTATATCTCGGTGAGCTGGATTGCTCCAAAATACTTCGAGACGCTTGGAACGCCGCTCCTGGCCGGACGCGACTTCAGCATCCAGGACTCACATGCCGCAATCATCAACCAATCCATGGCTCGCTATTATTTCGCGGATAACGATCCCATCGGAAAGCATGTCACTCTGGAGCGTGTCACCGGATCGAGCGAAGCCAGGACTTATGAAATCGTGGGAGTGGTATCCGATGCGAAGTACTATGAGATTCGCGAGCCCACGCCCCGCACCGTCTACTTGCCCGCATTCGAGGATGGCGGAGTGCTGGCCCACAATTTCGTACTGCGAACCAATGTCGACCCCACCGCCGTCGCGGGCGGTGTGCGCCGCTCAGTCCGTGCGGTTCTGGCGGGCGTTCCAGTAGCTAGAATGACTGCGTTGTCGGATCAAGTGGATGCCACCATCGTCGCGGAGCGGCTCATCGCCGCGCTGTCGGAATTGTTCGGCGGCCTGGGGTCGCTGCTCGCGGCCATCGGCCTCTACGGGCTGCTCGCTTACACCGTCACCCGGCGCATCACCGAGATCGGCATCCGCATGGCGCTGGGTGCGACTCCCCAGCGGGTTATCCGCATGGTGTTCCAGGACGCGCTTGGAATGGTCTTGGCGGGGCTGCTTCTGGGAATACCGTTGGCTCTGTGGGGCAAGGCCTTGGTGGCGAGTTTGATACCAGATCTTCCACTCCATAGCCCCTTACCGATTGTTATCGGCGCCGGCGGGATGATTGCGCTCGCGCTAGCGGCGGCGTATGTGCCCGCGCGTCGCGCCGCTAGCGTAGATCCAATGGACGCCCTGCGCCACGACTAAGTGGGGCAGGCGCTTCCGCCTGCCAATCTAAGCGCAGCCCACAAGGTATATACTGTGGCATCGAAAGTGGAACCGTCGGATCAGCACTCGCCTCCCCCCAGGGACGAAACGGGCAGCCTCGCCGCCCGGGACGACGCCACGTACGCGTACGATGAGGCCAGGCTCGCCCGCGAGTCTGCGGCCTGGGATCTTGGCCAAACCATCGGCCCTTATCGCTTGGTAAAGCGGCTCGGCCAAGGTGGCATGGGTTCCGTGTGGCTGGCGGAGCAGACCCAGCCCGTTCGCCGCAAAGTGGCTCTCAAGCTGATCAAGCCGGGCATGGACACCGAAGAAGTGGTGGCGCGCTTCTCCTCCGAACGGCAAGCGTTGGCCATGATGGAGCATCCGGCCATCGCCCGCGTCTATGATGCCGGCTCAACGCCCGAAGGCCGTCCCTACTTCGCCATGGAATATGTCGAAGGAGTGCCCATCACCGATTACTGCGCCGGGCACCGGCTCAGCATTCGCCAGCGTGTTGAACTTTTCATGCTGGTCTGTGATGGCGTCCAGCATGCGCACCAGAAATCCATCCTGCACCGCGACTTGAAACCATCCAACGTCCTGGTCACCGAACAGGACGCAAAGCCGGTGCCCAAAATCATCGATTTTGGTTTGGCCAAGGCCATGGCGTCGAGCGCCGAAGAGTTTACCTTGCGGACTCGCGTGGGCGTAATCGTTGGAACGCCACGCTACATGAGCCCGGAACAAACTGACTACAGCGGCGCGGATGTGGATACGCGCACCGATGTCTATTCGCTGGGCGTTATTCTTTACGAGCTGCTGGTAGGCACGCCGCCATTCAATGAGGAACTGCCTTTTGAAGAATTGCTGCACAAGGTCCGCGAAGAAGATCCTGAGCGTCCCAGCAGATTGGACAAACAGCTCGCCGCCGATCTGGATTGGATCACGCTCAAGGCGCTGGAGAAAGATCGCGAGCGCCGCTATCGCTCGCCTGCCGACCTGGCTTCCGATCTTGGCCGATATCTGAATGGGGAGCCGGTAGACGCCGCGCCTCCGTCGCGCACCTACCGGGCCCGCAAATTCGCGCGGAAGCATTGGGCGGGAATGACGATTGCTGCCGCGTTCGTGATTTTGCTGGCGGCCGGAATTGCGGTAAGCGGATGGCAGGCGGTGCGGGCCACGCGCGCCGAGAGAGTGGCTACCGCTCGAAAGCTGGCCGCCTATGCGGTCCAGAGTCTGCCCATCGATCCCGAGCGTAGCGTGATTCTGGCCATGCACGCTATCGCGGCCACGCTACGCTTTCATGAGCCCGTGATCCCGGAAGCGGAAACCGCATTGCATGACGCGATTCTCACCGATCACGAACTGTTCACCGTGCACCACCAGGGGCCGGTTCTCGCGCTGGCGTTCAGCCCCGATGGCCGGCGTCTAGCCACTGTCGGCGACGAGGCCAAGGTGTGGGACGCCGCAACCGGCCGCCAGATGCTCACGCTGAAAGGCCACCAGGACCAGGTCTCGGGCGTGGCCTTCAGCCCCGACGGCCAGCGTCTGGCAACCGCCGGTCTCGACAAGACCGCACGGGTGTGGGATGTCGCCACTGGCCGCGAACTGCTGGCCCTGCGCGGACACCAGGGCGCGCTTTCGAGTGTCGCCTTCAGTCCCGATGGCCGGCGCATCGCCACTTCCAGCGAGGACCGGACCGCCAAGCTGTGGGACGCCGATAGCGGAAAAGAATTACTCACGCTGCGAGGCCATGACCTGGGACTTTCCAGCATAGCCTTCAGTCCCGATGGAAAACGCCTGGCCACTTCCAGCCTGGACAAAACCGTGAAGTTGTGGGATGCATCCAGCGGGCATGAGTTGCTCACTCTGCGCGGCTTTCGAGACCAGGTATGGACCGTGGTCTTCAGCCCCGACGGGCAACGCGTAGCCGCTGCCAGTCTCGACAAGACGGCCAGCATTTGGGACGCAAGCACTGGGCATCAAATTTTGATCCTGCGTCACCATTATCCGGTCTACGGAGTGGCCTTTGATCCCGATGGCAAACGCGTGGCTACATCCAGCCTGGATAAAACGGCGAAAGTCTGGGATGTCGCCACGGGCGAGGATTTGCTGACGCTGGCCGGGCACCAGGCCGGTGTTTACAGCGTGGCCTTCAGTCCCGGCGGAAAATATCTTGCTACCGCCAGCCTGGATTCCACCGCTAAACTGTGGGAGCTGGAACCTCCGGGAGAGCGGCCCACGCTCTACGGTCATCATGAGAAAGTCACCAGCGTGGTCTTCAGTCCCGACGGAAAACGCTTGGCTACATCGAGTGACGACCACACGGCCAAGGTGTGGGACGTTGCCAGCGGCCGCGAACTGCTCACCTTGCGAGGTCACCAGAACAAAGTTTCGAGTGTCGCGTTCAGTCCCGATGGAAAACGCCTGGCCACGGCCAGCGCGGGAAGTACGGCCCGCGTTTGGGACGCGATCAGCGGCGAGCAATTATTCGTTTTAGATGGCCACGAAGACGCTGTTTCCAGCATCGTCTTCAGTCCCGATGGCCGCCGCCTGGCCACCAGCAGTCTCGACAAGACAGCTAGAGTATGGAACGCAGCGGACGGAGAGGAGTTGCTGAAACTGACCGGCCATCAGGATCGGGTCTGGGACGTGGCTTTCAGCCCGGATGGAAAACGCCTCGCTACCGCCAGCGCTGACCAGACCGCGAAGTTGTGGGACGTTTCCACCGGACACGAACTGCTCACTTTGCGCGGCCACCAGGAAGAAGTGATGAGCGTCGTGTTCAGTCCGGACGGCAGCCGCCTGGCCACGGCCAGTAAAGACAAAACCGCAAAGGTTTGGGACGCTTCGAGTGGCCGGGAATTGCTTACCTTACGCGGTCACCAGCTATTCCTGAACGGCGTCGCCTTCAGCCCGGATAGCCGGCGCGTGGCCACGGTGAGTTGGGATCGCACCGCTAAAGTATGGGACGCGGCCAGCGGTCAGGAAATAGTTACGTTGAGCAGTCACCAGGACACGGTTACCGGCGTCGCCTTCAGTCCGGACGGAAATCTGCTGGCTACGTCGAGTTTCGACGGCACCGCGCGCGTATACATTCTGGATATCCCGGAGCTGTTCACGCTCGCAAAAACCAGAATCACGCGTGTGTTGACGCCCGCCGAGTGCAAAGATTATTTTCAATCCCAGACCTGCCCCCCGCTAGAATCCTCCCGGTAGAATAATGATATGGAGCTGAATCGTCATGTAAGAAGGTGCGCCTTCGTCGCAAGCTGGGTGTGTCTCGCGGCATTGGCGGCCAAACCGCTCGCGCCGGATTTCACCGTAAAGGATTCAACCGGCGCCGATCTCCGGTTGTCCAGCTACAAAGGCAAAGTGGTGCTACTGAATTTCTGGGCCACCTATTGCGTGCCTTGCCGCACTGAAATTCCCTGGTTTATAGAGTTCGACAAAACTTACCGGGACAAAGGATTCGTGGTAGTGGGCATTTCCATGGATGACGATTGGGAGCCCGTGAAACCTTACTTGGCCGAGAAAAAGATCGGCTACCGCATCGGGTTGGGCAACGAAGCGCTGGCGAAACTGTACGGCGGCTTGGACGCGCTTCCGGAAACGTACCTAATCGACCGTGAAGGCCGGGTGGCCGCGCATCATGTCGGCCTGGCGCCGAAGGCCGAGGTTGAAAAAGAGATCGCCCAGGCGCTCGCGAAGTAGTTGTGGGGCAGGTTGGTAACCTGCGCGCCGATTGCCAATCGGCGCAAACTTGGGCGCGTTAACAACCCGCCGCAGGATGACATCCTGCCCAACCTAAACTAGTAAGTATGACGTTACGCGAACTGGCCGACCGGCTCGGTTGTGAACTGAAAGGCGACGAAGCGATTGTAGTCACAGGCGTTGCCGGCATGGAGCAGGCCGGTCCCACCGAGCTCACTTTCCTGGCCAACCCGAAGTACGCGCCCAAGGTGAAGCATTGCCGCGCAGCCGCCATTCTGGTCTCACAGCCATTGCCGCAGGCAACGCCCGCGAGCCTACTCTCCGCGAACCCGTACCACGATTTCGCGCGCGCGCTGGCGCTGTTCTATCAGCCGCCGCGGCCCAAGCCCGGAATTCATCCACAGGCGTCCATCGCCTCCACCGCGCGGATCGGTGAGGGCGCGTCCATCGGACCATTCGCGGTGGTCGGCGAGCACGTCTCTATCGGCCGCAATGTGGTTCTGCATCCGCACGTGGTTATCTATGAAGGCGCCCAGATCGGCGACGATTTTTATGCTCACGCGCAGTCCGTGGTCCGCGAATATTGCCGTATAGGCGACCGCGTGATTTTGCAGAACGGAGTTATCGTTGGCGGCGATGGCTTCGGGTTCGCCAAAACGTCCGCGGGAACGCACTTCAAGATTGTGCAGTCCGGCGTGACCGTGATCGAGGACGATGTTGAGATCCAGACGCTTAGCTCCATCGATCGCGCCACGGTGGGAGAAACGCGCGTGAAGCGCGGGGCCAAAATAGACAGCCTGGTGCAGGTGGGCCACGCTTCGGTGGTGGGTGAGGACAACATTATCTGCGCGCAGACGGGCCTCGCCGGCAGCTCCATTCTCGGCAAGGATGTTCTGCTGGCCGGACAAGTGGGCATCTCCGGACATCTCACCATCCACGACCACGCTATTATCTACGCCCAGAGCGGCATCGGCGGCGACGTGCAGGAAGGCGCGGTGATGTCAGGGTCGCCGGCTTTCGACAGCCGCGACTGGCTGCGCGCCATCACTGCGTTTCCGAAACTGCCCGAGTTATTGAAGACAGTGAGACAATTGGAGAAGCGGCTGGCGCAGCTGGAAGGCGCTCCGGCCTCTTCCGAATGATCGACGACCCCACCCACAATGGCCGCCGCCCGGTGGCCTACCTCAATGAGACTTTCCTCGAGAGCCCGGACGCTCGCGGCTTGCGGATTCTCTCGGAGTATCTGGAACCGCTCTCGCATTTTCGCGACGAAAAGATCCAGGACACCATTGTGTTCTTCGGCTCTGCTCGAATCACCGAGCATGGGCTGCTGGGACAGTATTACAACGATGCGCGGACGCTGGCGCGATTGCTCACCGAGTGGGCCACTGGTATCGAATCCCCAGTGCACCGCTTCGTGATCTGCTCCGGCGGTGGCCCCGGCATCATGGAAGCCGCCAATCGCGGCGCCAAGGACGCGGGCGGCAAGACCATTGGTTTGAATATCGGGCTGCCTTTCGAACAACAGCCCAATCCATACATCACGCCCGATCTCTCTTTTGAGTTTCACTACTTCTTCATGCGCAAGTTCTGGTTCGCTTACCTGGCGCGCGCTATGGTGGTCTTCCCGGGTGGTTTCGGCACCCTGGACGAGTTGTTCGAAATCATGACGCTGGCCCAGACTCATAAGCTGGAAAGCAAGATCGTGGTTGTGTTGTATGGCTCCAAGTTTTGGAAAGAAGTGCTGAATTTCGACGCACTCGTCAAACACAACACCATTTCTCCCGAGGATGTGAAGCTGTTTCAGTATGCCGACGATCCTGCTGAGGCTTTGCTCATTCTGGAACAGCAGCTGACCAAGTATTTCCTGGAGCCGGAAAAGCCATTGCCCGAAGCGGCCCCCGAAACTCCGCAGATCGCGAAGTCACGAGTGTGATCCCCACCAGTTGTGAGAGTTGACATCAAAACTGTCTGGAAGCGGTTAGGCAAGCTGGACAAAGCTTTCCTGATTCTGCTGCTGTTCTACATCGTTTTGCTCTTCGCGGTCCCGCCCAACGCTTTCGTCACGTTCCTGGAGTTCATGCTTTTCGTGTTGGGCGCGTGGCTGGTAATCCGGATCAGCCGTATCGCGCTGCGGAAAGCCATCTGGCGGCTTCGAAACCGGATATTGGTTACATATGTATTTATTGCGGTTGTTCCCATTTTGCTGATTGTCGCTCTGGCCGGCTTAGGCACTTACATGCTCGCTGGACAGGTAGCCGTTTACCTGGCCAGGTCGGAACTGGACCGCCGGGTTGGCTCCATGCGGACCGCCGTGGATGCGCTGGTGCATACGAATCCGGCTATCCGGGTGGAAGGCTTGCGCCGCACCGGCGAGATCTACAGCGAGAGTTTTCCGAACCTGCTCTTGATGATTGTGGACGACCAGGGGAGTGTGCTGCATTGGCCGGCGAACCCCGCCATCACCACCCCTCCGGAGCTCGAAAAGAGCGCTAGCGGAGTGGCTGTGCTCGAAAGCCACTATTACTGCTGGGCGCAAGCGGAGGCGAAAGGAATGCGATTCATCGCCGCCGCGCCGCTCACCCGGCGCTACCTGAGCGAAATGGTCCCAGGGCTGGGCGACGTCTATTTCCTGCAGGTCTCCACCGCTTCCGCGTCCGGTAAGAACAAGGGCCTGGGTTACCAGGTAAACACCACCGGGCTTCCTTCTGGACGCGAGGCTCCCGGAGCCGCCGTGCCTCCGGCCGTGAACCGCTTCGATCTGGACGTCCGTTGGGTTTCCCTCTTGCCGGTGAAGCATTGGTTGGAGGCGGAAGCGGACGACGCCGCTTTGCTGCTGGTGCACACCCGCTATTCCGCGATTCTCAACATCATTCTGAGCAACAAGGTGGACGATTTTCAAGGCCTGGTTCCCATTGCGCTGTTGGTGATTTCCATAACATTCCTGGTAGTGGAATTGATCGCCCTGATCATCGGAGTGTCACTGACCCGTACCGTCACCGGCGCCGTCCACTCCTTGTATGAAGGAACGCAGCGCGTTATGCATGGCGACTTTTCGCATCGCATCACAGTTTCCGGACGCGACCAATTGGCCGATCTCAGCAAATCGTTCAACAGCATGACCGAGAATCTGGAGAAGCTGCTCATTGTGGCCAAGGAGAAGGAGCGCCTGCAGGCCGAACTCGCGCTAGCGCTCGAAGTGCAGGAGCAGCTCTATCCCAAAACTGCTCCGGTTTTCAAGACCATCCGTGTCACCGGAATGTGCCAGCCTGCCCGCATGGTCTCGGGTGATTATTACGATTACCAAAAGCTCTCTCCCAGCCGGCTGGCGTTCGCCATCGGCGATGTGGCCGGGAAGGGAATATCGGCCGCGCTGCTGATGGCCGGCATTCAATCCGCGATGCGTATGGAATTGCGCGCGTCATTTGAAGGGAAGGAACTCGCGCCGCCTTCGGCGCGGACGAATGGCTTCCGCCTATCCACCGCGCGGCTGGTTTCGGAATTGAACCAACAGCTCCACGCCACCACCTCGCCTGAGAAGTTCGCGACGTTCTGCATCGCACTCTACGACGATGAGACCGGCATGCTGACCTATACCAATGCCGGACACCTGCCGCCCATCCTGATCCATGACGGCAGATCTACTCCGCTGGATATCAATGGCACCGTGGTGGGCGCGTTTCCGTCTTCGAAATATGACGAGAGCAAAGTGGAGCTTCGCGCGGGCGACCTGTTGGTGTGCTACACCGACGGCATCACAGAGCCGGAGAACGAATACGGAGAAATGTTCGGCGAGGACCGGCTGATCGAACTGGTCAGCAAGAACGCGGATCGCGACGACCACCGGGTGATCGAGGTGGTAATGGATGCGGTCCGGCAGTGGACCGGCTCGCCCGAGTTGTCCGACGACATGACCGTACTGTTAGCGCGGAAGCAGTAGTGTTCTAGGGCTGCGCGGGCGGTGCCGGCTTCTTCGCGAAGTATTCGACCCCCATCTTCGACAAAGCCTTCATCAATCCCCAGGGAATCAGGAAACCCAAGACCGGGCACAACAGCACCATCGGGAACACCCACTTCGGCGGGCGTGGCGTATCAAAATAGAAACTGCCGTCGGCGAGTACAAAGTAGGCCACATGGCCATCCTGCCAGAATAAGTCACGCGCCCAGTTACCATTGACGCGTATCATGCCATTCTCCGTTGGCGAATCGCTACGCTTGGCAGCTAAAGCAGCCTGTACTTCCGCGGTGTTAAGAAGCGCGGCGAACACCGTATGTTGCTGGGAAGCCGTGACCATCGATTCCCGCAACATTTCCCCTATGACGCCACCGGCGAGAATGCCTGCCAGACAAAGGAAAACTGCTATTTTGCGTGGTTTCTCGCGGTAATTCAGATTCTCCGGTTGCGAGGCGTTCTCCTTCGAGTCAACTGGCACGGCACAGCTTTCCTCAATGTCTTCAACTCAATTTTATAACGTTCCGGGACCAACGCGCGCGGCTGCCCTGTGCTCTATCATGAGAAGCGCGATGAGGGAGACCACTGACTCATTGACGCTGGAGTTCCTGGCCTGGTCTTCCAGCCGTTCCCGCACCTATGCGGAAGGCATTCGATTTGGGAGGATGCGTTGGTGGAAGGCCTGATCGAGGTTGTGGAGTGCGGAGAAACAATGGATCAAGCTCAGGTGGTGCTTACGGCGCAAGGGCGCGAGAGGCTGCTGGGGCGATGAGCTGGAGCGATGACGTTCGCGCGTAGTGCGGGTGGTATTCGGGCGCAGAGTGGGGCAGACCCCCTGGTCTGCGCGGGTCCCCCAGGACCCGCTGTTCTGTAACGAAATGAGCTTCATCCAATCCCGGCGAGCCGGCAAGGGCGTCGGCTGCGGTCCAGGGGACCGCCCCACGAAGTCGGTTCTTGGAAAAACTAAGCAGGTTGCTGACCCGCGCGTTTGCGCCCATCGGCAATCGGCGCGAGGGTTAACAACCCGCCCCACACGCTGAAACTGACCCACTACTGAAGCGCGACTCTGTGCCACAATCTCTTACATGCTTCCGTTCCGTCTGGTTTTTGTTCTGACAGCTCTCTGCATCATCGCGGGCCGTGCCGCTGAGATTCCCAAGGCTCCGCCGCAGCTTCCTCCAGACCAACGCTTCAAGACCGATATTCTGGTGATCGTCGCTCATCCCGATGACGAAACTGAAGTAACCGCGTACTTGGCCAAAGCCATTTTCGACGAACATAAGCGCGTCTCGGTGATTTTCGGAACGCGTGGAAACGGCGGCGGCAACGAAGCCGGCAATGAACAGGCGGACGCTCTCAGCACAGTGCGCGACATAGAAGCCCGCGAAGCTCTGGCCGCGTTCGGCGTCCTGCATGTTTGGTTTCTGGATGGCCCCGATACACCCGGTCAAGATGTTCTGCGCTCGCTCGAAACCTGGCATCACGGCGCGGCGCTGGCCAAAGCCGTCCGCCTGGTCCGCCTCACGCGGCCGGAAGTGATCCTTACGTGGCTGCCCGTTTATGTCGCCGGCGAAAATCACGGTGACCATCAGGCGTCTTCGGTGATTGCCACCGAAGCGTTCGACCTGGCCGGTGATCCCACTGTTTTTCCCGAGCAGCTTGCCCAGCCGCGCAACCGCCGCGACATAAACAATCTTACGGAGGGCCTGCATCCCTGGCAGCCCAAGAAGCTCTACTTCTTTTCCGATGCGGCGCACTCCGAGTTTCAGCAGGGCCAGGGTCCGCGTTACGATCCCAAGGCGGTTTCTCCCGCAAAAGCTGTCCCCTACGCCCGGCTGGCAGCTGAAGAGATGGCCTACCATCTCACGCAAGGCGATACCGGTCAGGTGGCAAAGGACGCCCTCAAGTCGGGAGACCTGAAGATTTTCGAAGAACCGGTTCAACTCATTTTTGGCAAATCGTTGGTCAAATCCACCGTCACCGGTGACGTCTTGGAAGGCGTATCTCCCGGCGCGATTCCTTACGCGAAGGTTAGCGGTTACCACGCAACGGAAACCACAGGGATCTCAATCCAGCTGGAGGGTCCTTGGAATTTCTATCGTGAGTTCTGGAAAGCGCACGACATCGCTCACCTTGCCAATCTATTGAAGCAACCGGAAGTAATGATTTCGCCCGGCGAGAGGCTGACACTTCCGATCACCATGACCAACTGGGAATCCACGGCGCGGGAAGTCACGCTGCAGGCAGTTCTTCCCGAGGGCTGGCGCGTGGAACGCGGCCCGGCCATCTATCCGGTGGACGCGCGAGGTTCGTACACGGTGCAGACCGTCGTCGAATCGCCTGCAGGCGCTCCCAAAGGTTGGGTGACCCCGGATATTATCTGGAAAGCGGAAGCTCGCGGCAAGGAAATCGGCTCTATTCACATGCGCGTTCTGATTGGCTCAGGCGGATTGCCTCAGTGACGGTTACCAGAGGCCGCCTCCGCCCTCTTGTCCTCCCTGATGAACTTCAATCGGGGTGTAACTGTCGCCTGAAGCCGGAGCGATTCCCCCGGCGTTCGCCACTTCTTGATTCATGACAACTTCAGGACAAGCCTCATCGTTGGTCGCTCGTGCCTGGCCCGACATCAACATCGTAACCATCGCTGCGATCAGCAAGTAAGCTCTCTTCATGGAAACGCTCCTACGTACTGAAGGTGGTGGGAGGGCGCGGAATATTCCATGTCAAAACTAAGCCGCGACGGGAACGGAGCGTGTATAAATAGCAAGGCCGCCCAGCGTTGTAGCGCTTCCTGCCGGTCCCGGCTCGGAAGCTACACTGAATACGATGCTTAAGCGGCTGGTCTTGGTCCTGCCCATGGTGTGGTGCGCAGCGGCCGAGGACGCGCGGATCCTTCAGCCGGGCAATCCTCTTCGGGCAAATGCCGGCGGCAGCCAGATTAGTTCCTTCGAAAT